>JGI24702J35022_10001197_pt1 | contig 16128 bp, 9 predicted proteins | sample TergutTh196P4_FD_35022 | JGI IMG/M metagenome (IMG submission 35022)
TCAGGGAGATATTCGCGCTCTTCGGGCTCGAGGAGCCGAAGAGCGGCCCCATCGTGCTGTCATGACGGCCTGATGTATTCCTGACAATCCGAAGATTTAGGTTGTAATACTGTAATACTTCACGAGATGATGACGTTTCACACCCTCCCAATAACAAGCAACACGCTAAGAATCTCTATATTTTGGCACCATGTAATATATAGGCTACGTACATATATGACGAAACCTGTTCGTACCTGTGGACCTCAAGTGCGTGGCGTACCTGTTGATGACATCAGGCGAGTCCGAGATAGTCAAAGAATACTGCGGCGGGGGCGGCTGGGTGTGGCTATGGCGCATCATAGATGCATGCATGGCGCAGGGCGGCCTGGGGGACGACGCCGAGGGCTTCGTCAGGCGCTGCGCCGCGCTCGACCGGGGCGGCATGGTCGATGCCGACGCCGCCGACGGCCTGGCGGAGGCCTGGCGGCTGGCTTACGAGAGGGTCCCCGACCTTCGGGGGCCGATGTCCGAGCAGTCCTTCGAGAAGGTCGCCCAGTACCGGCGCCCCTGCTCGTTCTGCGGGGAGCCGATCGAGGCGGGGGAGCTGTTCGTGTCGCGCCCCGACCCCTATCCCGCGACGAGGCACATCAGGTGCAACAGGGCGGCTAGGTCCCAATGGGAGTACAAGTACGTCGGCTCGATGCTCATGAGGACGGAGGAGATGTGCGGCCTGTTCGCCTCGCAGGGGTACGGCCTGTTGTCGATTAACGCCACGAAGAGGTACCACGGGTCGCTGGCGACCAACGGGTACATGATCGACGCGAAGGGGCGGGTCACCTCCCTCCCGAGGATGGGGGAGTTCATATCGGACTACGTGGCCGGGACGGACGACTTCGAGCTCATCCGCAGGTACCCCTGCTTCCTCTCGTACCTCGTCTGCTTCCTGTCGATGAGGGGGTACGGGGAGGGCGAGATACGGGGGATGGGCGCGGGCATACTGGACATCAGGGAGGGCGCGGGCGGCCTCGAGGGCGTGAGGGACAGGCTCATGGGCACGCAGCTCTCCGACTTCTTCTACGACGAGTTCGCGTTCAGGACGATAGACGCGGAGGCCAAGGGCATCGTACTCCGCCGCACGGTGGAGGGGCTGCTGGACTCCCTCTCGAGGAGGGCGTCGCCCGGCACGGTGACGACGGGCTGGGGGGAGCGCACTTTCTCGGTGGGCGGCGCAGGGGGTGCGGAGCTGGACATCTCCTTCGTCGACGGCAGGCTGGTGTGCCGCGACGCCTCGGGGGAGCTGCCGTTCGAGGAGTACTTCGACGCCCGTGACGGGAACGTGGCCGGGGCCCTCTCCTTCCTGGGGGCGTTCATGGAGTGACCCTATGATAGTGATCAGGCTGAGCCCGCAGGAGATGAACCACTTCGCCGCCAGGGGCATAGTGAGGACGAAGAGCGCGATGACCGTCGGCGGCGAGGTCTGGGTCATGCTCGACGGGCAGACGGTCTGCGGCCCGTTCAGGGTGGGGCACATCTCCTCCGGGGGGAACGCGCTGCTGCAGGCCTCCCCCCATATGAGGCTGGGGCGGGTGTCGGGGGAGGCGGACTCCTACCTTAACAGGATGGACGGCTCCATGGTCGTGTTCCAGGAGTGCGCCCACTCGCCGGTGACCTCGAGCTGGACGCTCGACGGCATGCTCAGGGCGGCGTTCGAGTCCAAGGGGCGGGTCTCCCTGTGCCTGGGGCCGGACCATGCGTCCCTCGCCTCGTACGTCTGCGGGGAGCTGGGCAGGGAGCACATCCGCCACGAGGTGAAGAGGAACAGCATGTGCATCGAGATAGCCATAAAGGACGCCCAGAAGGTGAGGGAGGTGTTCGCCAGGGACATCCGCCCGGAGGAGTACCCCCTGCCGTTCCTCCTCGGCTACATATCCATGTTCACGTTCTGCGGGAGGCAGTACAGCAACACGGACCTGGCGTACAACAGGCACGTGCTGAGCGTGCTGCAGGACGACGTGGACGAGGGGATCGTCGGTAGCCCGCTGCTCCTGACCGCGAGGATGTACAACAGCCTCTACCTATGCCCTTCCTTCGGCCACCTGGACCCGATCAGGCTCATAATCGACGACACTGCCGAGCCGGTTGCGGAGGACAGGGGAAGGGTGGCGTTCGAGGGCAACCCGATCGTCGAGGGGGTGCGCAGGGCGGCGGTGCCGGAGCTGATCCACAGCATGTTCCGCCACTTGGGGCTGGATCCTGGACCTATGAGGGATATAGGAGGGGGCGTGCTCGCCGTCGATGTGGGCCTGACCATGATCGGCGACCACGCGGCCACACGGACGGAGGCGCTGGTCGCCCCCCATCCGGCGGTCGGGAATTGCGGGTTCGACCACGACTTCATATTCACCTACTCGGAGGACGGAATCAGGCTCGTGCGCCGCGACCCGGAGAAACCGGATGACAACAGGTCCTTCACCCTCGCGCACAACGGGTTCTTCGAGGCGGAGCCTAGGCTCTGCGAGTACTACGACACTATGGTCAGGAGGATGTGGTGAAGGGGCATGGTATCCCCACCTGCCATGTGATTCCCAATGAACCATTCTTAATCCTTGATCGTTTCTAGGTATGAAAGCTGATATCGAACAGCACTGTCATCGCCTAATTCCAAGCATCGTCTGCACAATCGTTTTGTGAACTCGGCGTCAACCGTCTTAAATCTCCCTATCCTTTTTTTCAAACGCTCTGGAGAATCATCAGACAGGATAATATCTTTGATCTTGTCACATACAAGGCCATATAACTCAACCGAATGGTTGTAATCCCCAATTCTTGGCAAATAATCGAGTGCATATTGATAATCGTATGCAGTCAATTTGTCATTCAGGCTCACGAGATAGTTGATCTGCTCCCAATCATATTTCATTTTTATTTCGCCGATAATAACTGTTATCGAATCGGGCGTGACGCCATTTATTATGGCCTCGGGTTTTGCTTCTAATTTCATTTCCGCATGGATGGAACGCGCAAATCTTTTTTGTTCTCCGAACCCATCATCGTAATACTCATAGACATCGATTATTCCGGAGACATCTGGCGGTATGTGTGCTGTATCATTCAAAAAACTGATCCTTTGACCGTTTTCGCACACACATACTGCATTTGTGTTTATTGGAGCGTTCTTACGGATGATTTTCCATGGAAAAAACTCATAGTCCGCCGTGTATCTTATTGTGAACAAGTTGAATCTGCCGCATTTGAATCTCATCAACGGCATATACATACGCGCCGCATTCAGTTGGTTTCCCACCAGGGTTACCTTTTTGAACTCACATGTGAGGTGGGGACCTTGTATCTCAAGTGGTTGAGGCGTTGCTTTCGGATAAATCGCCAGGATCTGTGGGAACACCAGCGTCGGGCAGTAGATATAGAGGCGTTTCTGCTCAATATCTCTGAAATATAGTTCTTTACTATCGAACAACATCCATTTTTTTGTGTCAAAGCTAAATCTCCTCGAAGGCACTTGAATGACTATTGTCAGCTCTCTCCCATCCATATTCATTGCGGGGAGGCTGACAACCCCCTGCGTCGTGTTGAAAGGTTGCCCTTCCTGATTATCAGTATAGTATAATTTTGACTCTTCATCTTTTTCATAAAGATCCCTTTCGAAATGATACGTGAATCCGTTCAGAAGGACATATCTGAACACATCCCTTCCACGATGTCGAACGGTGTATATTCCATTTTCACAAGTGAGGTTTTTCTTTGAGATATCCAGAACGTAATTTGAGTCACGATCAAACTGAATGTCTTCGTCTGATGCTATGTCCTCCATTGTGTCGTACGACAGTCGATCCGCCCTTCTGCCTATGGATAGTTTCAATTTAGACATTTTGTTTTGACTATGTGAGATGCTTATCGTCGGATGGTGAGAAAATACCTTGTATGTGTTTCCGTCCTGATCCGTGCAGTCGAGATCTAGGCTATCAGAAATCACATTGAGGTGTTCCTGTATCTCCTCCTCAATTATATACGTACGTCCAGAGACACATATCTTACCTCCGCGCGTCATTAAGAACCCTTTTATAACATACCCGTTACCCTCTCCCAGTTCGGATGTCATTACATCTATCTCTCCCTCCTTCGGCAATATTGCCATGTTGAAACCCAAGGACACTTTGGACTTTTTCTGTCCGTTCTTATTGAAGAAGATTACGCCGTCGTTTTTGTTTGTATAAAGTACCCTTTCCCCGATGCTTATGACAAATTCATCAAGTGGGTTCCAATTGAGTTTGAATCCTTTTTGATCGGAGATCATTTTATGGAATTGACTGTATGCCGCGATGTTGAACTCTTTCAGAATTGAGCCCTCAGATGACCTGACTGTACATTTCATGCCGTCAGACGGATCGAGGATCTGAGGAGGAATCAATAAGTATAGCTCATTTTTACTTAGATCGTAACTGATCGTCGGAGGTGAGCTGACGTCTGAGTGTTTGTTCTTTCTTCCCTCCTCCTTCAGTTTCCATTTTCTGAACGGCTCCTCGTACACGCCTAGTTTGACATCGTCCTCTGAATCGTAATCGTTGGAGATCCTCCTGATGATTTTAGAAAGAATAGGAGCATAATATTTTCTGTCGGTCAGCGCAAGTTTCGTGGGGACGAGGAGATTCACATACTTGAATTCAGGGTACGACCCTGTCGGGTCGCTGTCTCTGAATACTTCCTCGAACACGCTTAGCTCTTGATCGAAATCTTCTGGAAATGTGTTTTTTAGAACTATTGTGAAATATTTCTTAACATAATCAAAGAAGTAGTCGCAGTATTTTTCAGGGACGAACGCATGCATCATAATCGGATTCACATATTTACGACCACGGGTTTCTGCAGTCGCAAGGTTGTACCTATCTATAGTTTTGACGAAGAATTCGCCTAGTTTACTCTGATGATTTGGATTAGGTTTCCCCGTCTGATCCCAGAAGTCTGTCCAATATGTGCCTTCATTGTAGAACCTCATCCCGACATCCATCATGAAGTACGCTGTTTGGATGTCGAATGTCTGTCTACCGCTCAACGCATGCTGGATAAGCCGGTCTGCATTGGAACGTATTATCTCCACTTCCTCCTGCTCTAAGTTCAATTCGGACAATAGATGGATGGACCCGCTTTCTATCTGCCTACGGAGGTTCTCCCCGATAGTGCCAAGGGTAATGACTCTGGTCATTGTTCCTCCAAGTGGAGCGATTCAAAATACCTTAGTGCCAACCCCCTGCTCAAATCATCGTGGACGCGCTGATTGCTATAGTTCTTCAGACACGAGTAACAAGCCGAATCGCCATCCTTTCCTCCGCATTTACAATCACGAACAAGTGAGGCAGATCGAGCGACCATCTTTCTGAACGAGTCGTCATCCGATATGGATTTCACATACCCTGAACCCCCGGGGGTGTTATCGAAAAGTATGAAGATGTACTTTCCCCCTACATTATCAAGACAACCATGGATTTCATTGCGCTCTATTGAGAACTCTCTGCAGAACCCCTCAACCAAGGCATATAGGACCGAATGAGCAGTTCTGTGATCGGTACAGGGATGGGAATTGAACCCTATGATCAGAACATCTGTGCGGAAGACATGTCCGAGCGATAGGCCCCTGAGATTGTTTGAGCAGTCCGTGTTGTTGGGTCTCTTGTGCGTTTCTTTTAATTTCTTTACTTTGCTTGCAAGTATCGCATATCCGCAAGCCTCGCATATCATGAAATTGGAATCGTTGATCGCTACCAGTTTTCCGTTCGTCCTTGATATGATCTGAACTTTTTCTTTACCTATCAAGCGAATCGATTCGTCGTGATCGTACGAGTCGCAGAAGGATATGTCACTGCTGTATGTCCTCTCAGGTTTCTCTATCGGGGAGGTTTCGCTTTTTCTGTATTTGAACCCCATGTCCGGTTTGATGAACCTCTTGATAGTCCCGCCAAGGCTTTCGCCGCAAGTACACTGCGACAACAGCTGATTGGATAAGGGGTCATCCGGAAGGTTGTTGTCTATTATCGCAGTAATTTTGCCGCAGTCGTCACATTTGCGATAACGGTATTGCACCCAGTGCCCGCGTTCACGCCCGCGCCGTATAGTGGTGACATATTCGCTACGTAATTTTTGACCATCTGCAATGACCTCGGAGCCGGGTGCGAATTCGGATATTGCGATGAGGAGATCCCGCGACAGGTTCAGACTGGAGGATCCGCTTGCAGGCTCCATCGGAACCACATCGGCAGGGAATCCGTATTTTGGGATAAGGTTATATCTGGATAAAAAGTCCAAGGTTCCGCCGCGGTCTATTGTATTTTTTATTTCGGCAGATGCTTTCAAAGACCTTGCTATCTCATTCATCTTATCCGCAGTCATACCATCGCCCATCTGAGACAAGGGAGAATGAAGGACAGCGTCATCATAGGAATACTCTGAAACCGCACATTCCAGCCTCCCAACCTCTGTTCCGCCGCCATCGAACAACATGTCTAGCCAACCATAGTCCTCTATGTTTATGCCATCCGGCTTATCGCAAACCGAATCCGGGATGATTTTTTTCAGATAGTTTTTGAGGTCAGGCGGCTTCGACAAGAGATATTCTTTTAGTTTAGGGTATTCCGATATGAAACCTGATACTTTTTCCGGATATCTGTTCAGAGATTTCCAGTAGAAACTGAATGCGCTAGCATACACATGCCTTATTATTATTGCGGGATTGTCCGTTTTGATAAGCGGCACGCTGATCTTCCCCCCGATCATCTTCAGCGGGTCTTCGTAATAGGCGAGATCGTGGGATGCGGATTTGCAGAATGTCACAGTGAAAGACGAGGAATCCTTCCCTCTTCCAGCACGCCCCGCCCTCTGAACATAGTTTGCCGGCGACGGTGGAACGTTCCTGAGGAATACTGAATTGAGGGTTCCAATATCTACCCCCACTTCAAATGTGGTCGAGCAACTTAGGGCGTCAATCATTTTGTCTTTGAAGAGTTTCTGATAGTCCCTTGCCGTTTTCGAATCAAGCTGTGCAGTGTGCTCTACGATCTTGAAATCGTGCAGGGGGGACTCTACGCACATGCGGACATAATGGTTGGACATATCTATGTCGCGCTCGCGATGAACTCCGCCTATGACTCTCTCGACAGCATTGACATTCTTTTTTTCTAATGTGGGTGTGCAACAGCGTATGCAGATGTTATTGACACTGAAAGGATAGTTCTTGCGGCAAGTCTTGCAGTGGTACATATGCGTAGGTATAGTTACTTTAAGCCTGTTCAAATCTAGAAGGCTGTACCCATTTTTAGTGTTGTAGTCAAGTGTGCCGCTGATGAATTTAGTGGCAAATTCCTCGACTTTATCCTTGTCTTTAATTATTGCCATGAGATAGGCGCGAATCGAGTCATTCAAGAACCTGGCGCAACCTGTAGCAGTTTGCCCATCCACAATGTACCCTCTACGATGTTCATACGGTCTGAAATTCGTGTCTTCTATGTCTACTGCCCTCTTGTCCCTGATGTGTTTGGATAACGTATTGAAAAGATTGTACACCTGATCCTCGTCAAGCCCGTATTGGGGCAACGCTTTTGCAACCCATTCCTTGCCGGTTTTATCATAGCCATATTCAAAACGCAGGAACCCCTGATACTCCAAAGACCTATAGCTGTTGTTTTGAGCACATTCCCTAACAAGCGCCTCTATGATGTGCATTTGGTCCATCTTGGTGTTTTCAGATGCGACCTCCGATACCATCTTACGCAGTTCGTCAAAAGATACTCCGTCCGTTAATCTCCCGACGTTACGGCACATCGCCTCATAGATCACCCGTTTCATCAGGATGCCCATATATGTGTCGTTCATGTATGGCGCAAAGAATGCCGCACCTTGACGGCTGTCAGAGAAAGCCAAGAACCTGGAGTCCCTGCTGTTCAACAAATCTTTGTACAGCGCAGAAGCGATAACCGATGTTGACGAGTCGCTTCCAAGGTACAATTGCCTCAACAAACCGCGCGAAGAGTCCGTGTTTCCGCAGACGGGACACGTTGAAACCTTCTCTCTGGAATGGACTTTTACAACAATGTTACAATAACTCGAACCGCATGAACAACGTAGTGCTGTACCTGGCGTGATAGAGCCGCACATGCTACAGAGCGCGAATGTCTTCTCTTTTGTTTCATCGTAGTAGTCGGGATCCATTTTCTGGTCGTTCAGCAAAAGGTATGGCTCGTACCCTCTATAATCCTCTGAGTGACGGGACACTTGCCTGAAATGACCATCGATGCTGTTACCAAGAAGGAAGATCGCGTTGCAACTGTAACACGTGGATATCTGGAACACCTTGAACCTTCGTCCGTCGGATTCTTCATACTCTGTCTGGGGCCTGGTTAAGAATTTCTCGCTGCCTGCCAACGTCACGTAAGCGCCGTCAAGCCCCTTTACAAACAAATGGTATTTGGCATTCAAGACTCGATTGCCTAGCTTCCTTGTGGCGACCGTAGCAGAAATGATGTCTACGAGGTCGGACTCTTTTATTCTTAGTTCTTCTGCCAATATGTCCAGACGCAATGGATTTTCATCGAGTTTGTTTGAGATCTCATGTATGATTGGGTCACATTCCAGCAACTCGTATAATTTTTCACGGGGGTCTTCGAACTCATGCCCCCTTTTGGAGAGGCACAATGACAATGAGGAATCCACATCACAGTCCGGCGAACGAACAAATTCTGCGATCTCGCGATAGAACTGCATCTCCTGCCCCACAGGGTCTGCGCAAGGGGGCATCATAATTGGGTTTGAACGTATTACGTCCGAGCTTTCAAACTTTGAGCTACAAAGTTCTGATGCGAATTTCGCTACGGATTCGTCCTCATCATCGTTCCCCAGAGTGGCGCTTGTGAGTATGAACCGGATATCTTCCTTTCCGAGCGTGGTCTTAAGGCGCTTGATAAGCATCGAAACCTCGGATCCTTTGGCGCCGCCGTATGTATGGGCTTCGTCCAAAACTATGTATTTCCAGTTGTTTGCACCGTATTCTCCAAACAAGGGGCTGTTGCTTGGTTTTATTAGAAGGTGTTCGAGCATCGCATAGTTTGTTATTAGTATATTGGGCGGGGACTTTCTGAATGAGGCTCTGTCATAGATCTCATTGGGGAGCCTTTTTATCATGCCCTCGTCCCTTTGATCAGCCAACATTTTCGTGTCTTCGGTTTCACCGGTAAATGTGCCAAACGTGATTGAGGGGTAGTTCAGTAGTATCTCCCTCATGCGTTCCAGCTGATCGTTGGCCAGTGCGTTCATCGGATAGAGCAACATGATGCGCACCCCGGAGCTGAGCGTGCCTTTTTCCTTCTCTCGCATAAGACTGTTCAGTAATGGTATGATGAAACATTCCGTCTTCCCCGAGCCAGTTCCTGTGGAAACTACAATATTACGCCCACCTACAACCTTTCTGATCGCCGTTTCCTGATGCACATACAGTTTGTGCTCAAAGAAGGGGCGGTATTTCAACTCAAAGAACTCTTTTGACAAGATGCCTTCAGAGATAAGTTCGCTGATGCTCACGGAGACGGGGTAATTGTGATATATCTGAAGATAGGGGCCATTGACAACCGTGTCATCTCTCATCAGGATCTCTTCCAACTGAGTGTTATAGCTCTCAGAATTTGTTTTGAATGTTGAAAGGATGTACCTTCTGAATGTGTCACAGATGTTTTTTGATGTAGTCAAGGGGTCGAAAACCATATGCCTCACCAAACTTGATTTTGTACTGGGACGAAACAATTCATCCTTTTACAAAGCGCATATCTCTTCCGCTGGTTAATAAAACTTAGGCTGTCTGTGACCATGTTGCGGAAAGCTTTCAAGCTCTCTTTTCTATATTTTATTTTCATATTATCATTCTATCCTTTTTCCCACCATGCAGTCAATCAGATACAGGTATTTCAACAATACTATGTAATACATGCAATACATATAACTTTTGTTATGTATGAAAACATGTAATCTTTAAAATACTTGAAATATAATATCTGTACAATGTCATCAGGTCGCAAGAACAGGGTTATAATATCATGCGTGACCTTCGAAACTGCAAAGATAACTGACCCTGCGTTGTTCTATCAAGCAACGCATGTCCACTTGATATGGTATGCGAAGGATCCAAAGAGCGAGAGCGGCAAGATATACCGGGAGTTCTACGAAAGAGTGTGCGAAATCATCAGGGAACAGTCGCCTTTCGAAGTAGAGGTGAAAGAGCATATAGAAAAAGTATACGACTTCACAGATATGCTACGCACCGTTCTATCCATAATACAAACGGAAAGGAAGGAATCGCCGCAGAGCGACATATACGTGAACATATCCGCAGGAACATCGGAGTATGCGGCAGCGGCGGCGATAGCTTCTATGATGGTGCCAGGAACGATACCTTTCTCTGTCGGAACAGAGGAGTGGACCGTCCCTGAGATGACCATAAGGGACATCTATTACGAGGGGGACAAGCCCGTGGGACTGACGAAGAAGGCAAAGGAACCATACCTGATGCCATATTACCCAATTGATATCCCCGAGGAGCACCTTGTCAGGGCTCTAAGGATCTTAGAGGAAAGGAACAAAAACAAGCTTCCTGTGACTAACACAAAAATGATAGCCGCACTAAAGTGTGGGGGGCTGTGGTTCCGCGGACAGATGGTCATCGGCGATGGCGAGAGAAATGCAAATATAGGCCGGTCGGAGGCAGTGTATTATCAGAGGGACTTCATAGATAAATGGATAAAAAATGAATGGATACTTAAGAACGACCTCACAAAGAAATACGAGGTGACAGACGCGGGGAAAAGGATATTGGACACATTCTACGTCTGATGGCTACACTCTCTCGGTTATAGCCTTTATGTGCATTTTGCTTTTTTCATCAACGAACAAGGAGAGAATAATGCATGAATTTTGACATAGATGAGCTTATTTTTCACATCGACGAATATAGACAGGCAGACGAAGAAGCCCTGTATGAAATAATCAAGAATCACAGCCCATATGACAGGGGGGGAAAGTACGACTACAATATAGGCTTGGCACATATGAACGAAGACGGAGTGGGCACTGCTGACGGAGAGGAGCTGAAAGGGAGGATCGAGTCGTTCGGAGCAGTCCTTGAATTCATCAATCGAATGAAGAACTGCAGAGTGTGAGCATGCGGTGGACGTGTTGAGCGAGGACAACTAGGGGATGCCCCCGCTCGATCTCGACTGCGCGTGCCTCAGAGCACTTCACCGAATTCTTTCCTCATTCTCTCCATTTCTAAAATGATGTCTTCCATATCTTTTAATTTTCCGAAACTATCATAAAGATATTCCAATCCACCAAGTGCGTAGCCATCAATTATCGCTGTGTTTTCATCATATTTTGAAACTTTTGCCAGATCACTGGGGGTCGAATCTGTGACAGGGATGTCGAACCTGAGGGCATTGTCAATACGTTGGGTTGCAGACAGATTACGTTCCCTCTCCAATATTATTACCATTTGACGGAATGTTGTATACTCTGGTTTGCGGATGAAATACTCCTCCCTTATTTCTGCTGGCGCGATATTAGATGCATCTTTATCAGGATCAAATTGTTTAAATCTTCCAAACTCTAAGCCATACAGCGCAGAAACCATGTATAATGAAACATAGGATGGAAAAATAGTGCCATGGTCTTGGTCGATTTTTCTGGTCACTAACGTTTTAGCGTAATCTGCATATCTACCTTTAAAGAAAAATGATGATGCCATTACGCCGCCTCCTTAATTATTATTGATTCAGTTTCTGACTTTTTCTCTATCCTGTATATCTGACCCAGGTGTCCTTCGAGTGATTTGTTTGCAAGCTTCCAATCTTTATCCATCAACGCTATTATTGCCTGCTCGGCTAAGAGAGGGAACTGCTTGCATATGTTTTCAATATGTTTATCATCCGTATTAGTAAAAACTGCATCCATAACAAGAGGATATGGTTCAGAAGATATCCCCTCCGGGTCGCCAGTCATATTGCCCCTTGCCATTTTTAACAAGGATGCGACGAAGGCAAAATTTAAAACTGTTTCGAGCCCCTTCGACTTATCTAAGTAACTGCCGCCCTCTGTAGATAGCTTTACTGAGTAATTCTCACTTATTTCGGTCTTGCGGACGCCGTGATACATCCCTTCGAATACCTCGGCAAGTGTCTTCCTCATGTATGCAAGGTTTTCTTTTGATTTTTTTTCATATACATTTATTGCTCTGAGGTATAACATTTTTGAATATTCTATCATCTGATCGATGTCCTTGTTTACCCCGCTTGACCTTGATGCAGATTCTATCTCTCTTTCGATCGTTTCAACGCCGTCTTTTGCAATCCCTCTTTTTAGCATCGCATCGTTTTTAAGCCTCTCCGTTTCCTTATAATTTTGAGAAAAATACTCATAATCCTTTTTTATTTTTTCAAGATCTCCTCCGCCTTTGCCAATTCTCTCAACAAGCTCATCCCTCTCACGCTCGTTATCTCTCTTCCGTCCAATTCCAGCGACACGTTCATCGATTAAATGATCAAACAGGTCTGTTGACATTTTTGAACTGTTTCTTACGTAGGATATGTTGTTTTTTAGTGTGTGGATCTGCGTACCTATCGACTGCGGGGGGAGGAACAATAACATCTCCCGTAATTTCTCTTCACAATCTGGATTGTTGTCTAGGCTTTTTCCACAAACACATGTGCGACTTTCGATTAAAAATCTTATTGCTTCCCCATTCATGCCTGGAATGCCCTTGTCCGAGTAGCCCTCTGTTTCTATGCACTCTTCAGCATTAACTGATAGTTTTGCCATGTAGTTATTGAAGAGGAAGTTCTCAAACGTTTCGAGGATCTTGTTCTCTTTTGCGATAATATTCTTATCTAACAGTTGAATGATGGGGTCGAGGTTTTTTATACGCTCCGCATCCTTTCTTACGCTGTCCGTTTCGGTCATTTTCCTTGTTGCGTCGTCCAGCGCATCTTTACATGTTTTAGCTATCTCTTCGAATGATTTGTATTTCTCATCCCATGCATCATGCTCATTGCGTTTTGATTTTAACTGATTATTCAGATCAGATAGTTTGCCACTGTTATCATCTTTCCTCGAAGCCTCAAGGTTTGTTATCACGCTCTTTGCGATGTTTGGTTTGAAATGATCTATCATTTTGCTAAGCGGAGATAACCCCATAATTGTATTGATGGCACCTTCCACATTGGACTTGTTTGTTGCAGTTGAGATTTTCTCACCGTCAAAAAAGAAATACTCAGACAAGTCGCCTGGAAGTATGTCGTTTATTTTATGAACCGGTATTTCTGGCGTTTGTCTTCTTTGACCGTCTTCAGTGTAGTACCACATATTCAGCATCGGCTCTCCATCTGGAACTACGCTACCTGATATTTTTGAGATGAACCTGGCGGTTCGTTCTATTTCATATGTAGTGCCTTTATGCACAAGAAACATCCGGACAGATGCAGTCGCATCCTCGCCCTTCCTCAGCCCTCTCGCGATATCGTCGTTGATTACTGATGATTTTCCTGCACCGGTAAAATTCGAATCCTCGTATAGGCACCATCTGAAGGCTTGAACAAGCGTGGTCTTGCCGCTTGTGTTTTTTCCAAGGATTACTGTAACATTTTTTTCAGGGTCTTGAGAGAAGACGATGCTTTGGTCGCCCTTGTACTGCCTGAAGTTGTGCAAAGATAGCTCTTTAATCAGCATCTTCCATACTCCTCTTCGATGATTCTTTGGATTTTTTTGACTATGTCGTCCCTTCTAACGTTGTTAGCTATGCCATCTTTCTCCAGTTCAAGAATTCGGACCCACATCTTTTCAAGTTTCGTTTCGTCAATCCCCATGTTCACGCTCATAATCCGGCAACCCCTGATAGAGATGCATCAGCTCATCTATACTTATCCCGTAAGAAATAGTGATTTTGCCTAATAGATCTTTCGTGTATTCTTCGTTGGAACTTAACCTCGAGAACTCCAAGACGCGTTTCACCTCCTTGCTGAGGAACTTCAGTTCCAGTGTAGCCTTAGGATTGTTTTTGTTCAATAGGGAGAGTGATTTTGGAACCGCCACTAAATCATATATCTCCGCGTATTCTTTGCCTGGACTTTTTCTTAACACTCTTCCCCTCCTCTGGATGTATTCCTTCGGATTATCGCTACTCGAAGTAATTATCGCCGTTTTTATTGACGGCATGTTCACGCCCTCGTCCAGGCATGAAATGGCTATGAGCATCCTTGTCCTGCCCTGCTCGAATTCTGACTTTATCTCTCTCCGCTCTTCCGGGCTTTCTTCACAGGTAAATTTTGAGACTGGAATCCCTATCCCGTTCTTTCCAAGGATCTGTACTGCATGATCAACCAGTCTTAAGCACTCTTCCTGTGTATTCGTTTCGAGTTCATCTTCGACCCACTTTGATTTGCCACAGTAGACCAGCACGTGAGGCTCATCACGATATTTGATTCCGAGATCTTTTAATGCGTCATATTTCGAATGGATCCTTGCTACGAGCCGAGCCCCTTTTATCTGTTCTTGGCGAATGCGTTGCTCTTTCTCGCTTTTGCTGAACGTGTTATCGTTTGCTATTGCGTCTATTGTTTCATTGTATGAGGTGAACTTTTCATACTCGTCATCTGCCATTTCACAGAAAACCGGGTAATATAGGTAATTAGTCAAATCTTTCCCTATTGCCTCGTCTAGGCTGTATGTGATACATTCTTCGCCAAAAAAGTCCCTGATAGCCTCTGTGCCGCTTTTATCGCGATATCTTTCTACCGTAGCCGACAATCCTAGCCTGTACTTTATCTTCGGATTAAGTTTCTCCAACCGCTTACTCGAACCGATGTTGTGAACTTCGTCTACAACTAATGCTACATCACCTGTTATCTCGTCTAACCATTTTTGAATATTGTTCCTTGAGAAAGAACTTATCGTTGTAATTAGGCATTCGTTATTGTTTACTCGGTTGAATATGCTTACCGCTTGTTTAAAGTTTTTCAGCCAGTCCTTGTCTGGAGAGCCGGAGTATCCTACTATGGGCTTTACCCCAAACCTGCGTACGTCCTCTGCCCATTGATCAACCAAGTGCCTTTGAGGGCAAATAATTATCGTGAATATCCCATTTCCGTGAATATTGTAAAGCCGCTCCAGCGATAGAAGGGCAGTTATTGTCTTGCCGGTTCCTGTTGCCATGTTGAATATGCCTTTGAATCCATTCTCCTCCCATTTATCTACCGCCTTTAGCTGGTAGTCCCTTATTTCTTTTACGGGTGAGCTAAAGTAAACGGAAGATCTCTTCTCTGGTTTATTTGGGGGCTTGTTCTTCATCACAGTGTCCAAGTCATAGTCCACCTCTCCTTTTATGAAATTGATTATTTGACTCTTTGCTGCAACTGGGATGTCGATCGTTTCAATTGATTTGTCCTCGTTATTCCATAGTTTTTCAAATATCTCTACTTCCTCCAATACCTGATCTGGCTCATCGTGCAATTTATCGACTCGGATATGCTCCCAGTTCAACTTGTATCCTGACAATGATTCATTCGCAGACCCCTCGAATGTAATAATGTCGCCTTTTGAGTCGTACAAGATACCTATCTTGGGATGGAACATCGCATGGGTGCTATTGATGCTTTTTACGACGCACACCTTGATGTCCATACTCCCATTCTTAATCAGATTCGCTATAAGGTTCAGTCGGTCTTGATTTTGATCGATATCCACGTATTTGAATTCCCTGACCATCGCTCTTCCGACAATATCCTCCTTTTTTTCGTACCCTTTCAACATGGCATCGACGTCGTCCTCATTCAGGTTAGGGGATGTCAGGATCCTTACCTTCCCATTACGTTTAGCCAGGTCGCATATGCCAATAGATGTGAATATTAGAGAGTCAGAAGAATAAAACCCCGTCGAACGGTCATATTTTACTGCCTGCTTGAGTACAGGAATCAAAAAGTCTGATATGATGTCGTCGTGTAGCGAACGGTATTTTTTCTTTATTGTCATTTCCGAAAATGACTCTGTTGCCAGCATATGCATTTGCATCATTTTTGGCAGATAAAATATTTTCCTCATAGCGGGGGGGGG
>JGI24702J35022_10001198_pt1 | contig 16120 bp, 11 predicted proteins | sample TergutTh196P4_FD_35022 | JGI IMG/M metagenome (IMG submission 35022)
CGCGGGAAGGTGCGGAATTGAGGCGGCCTGCGCTTAAAGCTGCAGAAACCATGGTTATTTAATGGAGCGCCGCCAGATAAAAGCATGAACATACTTCTAACCAATGATGATGGAATAAGAGCGGAAGGACTTCAAAAACTGGCGGAAGTTCTGCGTTTCCGTCTGAAACACCGGGTTTATGTGATAGCGCCGGAAATAAACCGTTCAGGAATTTCCCACGCTCTTTCCATCCTTAACGGTCCTGTTAGATTATCCAGAATTGGCGAAGATACCTGGAGTTGTTCCGGTTATCCTGCCGATTGTGTCATTGTAGCGTTAATGGGCGAGCTTCCTCAAAAACCGGACCTGGTAATTTCTGGCATCAACCAGGGAGAAAATCTGGGGACGGATATTATCTATTCCGGAACTGCCGCCGCAGCCAGGCAGGCCAGCATAAAGGGTATTCCTTCCATTGCCCTTTCCCTGGCGGGCAGGAACAATTATTGCTGGGATATGGCGACTTCCTGGTCGGCGGATCACCTGGAGGAGCTTATTGCCCTTTGGAAGGAAGATACATTTATCAATGTTAATATCCCGAATTGTCCCGAAGGTCCCAATGGCATGGCAATGACCTGGCCTGCGAAAAGGATTTACAATGACAGTCTAAAAACGGTGGATAGCCAGGATCTCTTCCGCTGGTGCTTTTTGGAGGGAGATGCGGATTTGACTCCAAAGGAAACAGGTTCCGACTGCGATACTGTATTCCGGGGTTTTGTTTCGGTAAGCTGTGTGTATAATTATCCGGTATTAAAAAAGGATTAAGGAAAGGACATGGTAGAAAGTTCCGGAACCGAAGGGGGAGCACTTGGGGCTTTTGGTTCCCAGGAGACCAGAGGTTCAAATGACAGTAAAACTCAAAGGATACATAACTCGCCCGGCAGGAAAGGCGCCCTTAACGAAGGGATCAGGCTTTACCGGCTTAAGCGCTGGGATCTGGCCCTGGTTGAACTGCTCTCCATAGATACCGATCGTTTCACAAAAGATGACAACCTGGAACTTGCGTACTATTTGGGCCTGTGTTATACAAAAATGGAACGCTACGATGATGCCCTTCTTTATCTGGAACAGGTTGTTACTTCCGCTCCCGATATATTGAGAAGTTATCAGTGCCGGATGACACTGGCTTATATTTATGCTGTTACCCGCCGTTCCAAAATGGCCGAATTTGAGCTCAAGCGCCTGACCAAAAATGGTTTTGAATCAGCTCAGCTATATGCGACCCTGGCTTATGCTGCCTGGGCCCAGAAGCAGTACAAACAGGCTGTAGAGTATTATGAAAAAGCCCTGGACCTGGACGGAAACAACGCAACAGCTCTCAATGGCCTGGGTTATATACTCGTAGATATGGAATTGGATTTACTGAGGGGATTAAAATGCTGCCGAAAGGCGGTGGATCTTAAGCCCCAGAATCCCGCCTACCTCGATTCATTGGGGTGGGCCTATTTTAAAAATGGGGAACTCCTTGAAGCCAGAACCTGGCTTCGCCGGGCTTTGGACTCTGCTCCTGATCATAGGGAAATTAAGGCGCATTTTAAAACCGTTGCGGGGGATCTATGACCAAAGTCCGTAATGGTTTCATATTGTTTCTTCTCTTTCTGCCTTCCCTTTTCCTGGTTGTGGAACTTAATGCCCAATCCGGAGTCCCTCCACCCGGGTCAAACCCCGGCATACCTGTACCGCCCGGATTTACCGGCATCGATCTGGATACTGTAAGAGCCAGGGAAGAATTCCGAATTGGAGTGCAGGCATATTATCGTTTTTCGTATAACGAAGCTATACTCTCTTTTGAGCGGGCCCTTTCGTATAGGCCCGGAGAACCGCTAATACTGAATTGGCTTGGAAAGGCATATTTCCGTTCAGGCATAGAAAACGCTGCTTTCAGGGCATGGGAGGCTGCGGCTTCTGGGTATGGTCTCTCTTCCGGTCAGGGTATGTTAATCTCCAGCCGGATACAAACCCTGCGAAACCGCCGATCCCTGCTTCCAGTGGCAAATGACGACGTGCGTTATGTGGAATCGGGCAGATTTCCCAGTAAAAATAATGATGTGGTTCTTTACCGTCAACCTTCAGCTATACTGTCTGAAAATGACGGTTCCGCCTGGGTGGTTGCATACGGAAGCAACGAGATAGTCCGCATAGATGTTAATGGAATTATCAGGGAAAGACGCAGGGGCCCCATGAATGGATTCGACAGGCCTTATGATCTGGTCAGGGGACCTGAAGGAAACCTCTATCTCTCCGAATTCCGGGGCAACAGGATAAGTGTCCTTTCTCCATCGGGAGAATGGCAGTCTTACATAGGATCCAGGGGCGGAGGGCCCGGACAGTTTGTGGGACCCCAGAACCTTACAGTAGATGAAGAAGGTTATCTTTATGTGGTTGATTACGGTAACAGACGCATATCAAAATTTGATCCTTCCGGAACATTTATTCTTTCCTTTGGAACTAAGTCCCCCGGTTTCGGAGGGTTTTCTTCTCCGACTGGAATTGCCGCGCGGAACGGAAAGATTTTTGTCTCTGACAGCATGCTAAAGCAGATTTTCGTATTTGACAGGAACGGGTTTTTTATGGGCCCTCTGCTCAGTGAAGATCTCAATTCCCCTGAAAGTCTTCGTTTCCTTGAGGATGGGAAGCTCCTCGCCGTTGATTCGAACCGCATTCTGCTCATAGATCCTGACACTGCAATAATGCGGGAATTGGGTGTTCTGGGAAATCCGGGAAGGGTGAGGATCACCGGGGCGGAAATGGATCGGAATGGCAATGTTCTGGCTGCGGATTTCAGAACAGGCGAAGTGGCTGTTATGACTCGTATTGATGATATGGCTGCAGGGCTATTTGTGGAGATCGGAAAAATTGCTTCTGACAATTTCCCCCTGGTTACGGTGGAAGTCGAGGTAACAGACAGGCTCCGTCGTCCGGTTGCAGGTCTTGACGGAAGGAATTTCCTCCTTAGCGAAGGAGGTCTGGCAGCGGGCGAACAGAGTTTTCTTTCATCCGCCGATCGATCGCAAAACACAGACCTGGCTATCCTTATAGAACGCTCTCCTTTTACTCTTCCTCTTCGGGACGATCTCGCTGCTGCGGTTAGGGATATTGGTTCCGCCGGAGGAAGGGTGGTATCCATTATTTCTGCCGGGATTCAGCCAACCAGGGAAGATCCGGCTTCCCAGGCGGGTAATACCCCTGCTGCAAGGCTCGCAGCCGCAGCCCGCGGGGACAGCGCTTCCTATTCCGCCCGCTGGCGTTTTGATCTGGGACTGCGTCTGGCTGCAACGGATCTCCTTAACGGTGAAAAAAAGCGGGCGGTGATCTTCGTCGGCGCCGGGAATGACGCTTCCATGGGAAGTAACGCCTCCGCGGGAAGCAACGCTTCTCTGGGCGAATATGCCTTTGAACAGTACAGCCTTTCCGAACTAGCCGCGTATTTAACAAATAACAATGTGGTATTTTATGCTGTAATGGCAAACGGCGGCATTCCGGGCGGAGACATCCGTTATCTTTGTGAAGAGACCGGAGGTAAGGTACTGTCTCTTTACAGGAATGAAGGGATAATGCCGGAAATTAATAAACTGAAAGAAAAAGCTGCGGGTACCTATGTTTTATCTTACCGTTCCGCCCTGCCTACCGATTTTGGAAGGGCATATCTGCCCCTGGAAGCTGAGGTATACCTGATGGAAAGATCGGGCCGGGACAGTACCGGATATTTCCCGCCTCTGGAATAGCATATGGGGAATCCCCAAAAATCCCGTTTAGGATTTTCAGAATAGTTTTTACAATAACTTCCTTTATTTACAAACGGAGCGAGATCACGGCTTTGCTTGCACAGCGGTATTAATACCTTTTATAAAATCTGCACTATAAATAAAGTAGTAAAATTCAAAAAATATTGCTATACTAAATATTTCAAATAGTAATGATTTAAGAAAGTAAAGTTGCAGGGAAACTTCAGCTAATGAACAGCTTTGGCATAAAACAACAATAATTATTATTCCAGGGTTACTTTTTCAAAACTGATGTTTTCAAAACTATAACATTTTTATTTAAAAAAATTCGGAGGATAAGATGGCGTATAAATGGGATTCCAGCCTGGAATCAGGCTATGAAAAAGTTGATAACCAGCACAGACAGCTGGTTGCTGCCGTTAACAACCTGATGGAAGCCAGTTTGAATGGAAAGGGTGAAAAAGCAGTTATGGAAACCCTGGAATTTTTAACCAGTTATGCTGTTAAGCATTTTGCCGATGAGGAGAACCTTCAGCTTCAGTTCGATTATCCCGACTATTTCAATCACAAGCGGATACATGATGATTTTAAGGTTGTGGTTGGGGAGCTTGTCCAACAGGTCAATAATGAAGGTCCAACCGGGGCAATGATCGACAAGGTTAGTACCGCTATCGGTTCATGGCTCCTAAACCATATCAAAGGTGATGATTTTCGCATGGCGGCATTTGTAAAAGCCACCGATACAAGAGCCATGGCTGAAGCAGAAACTCAGGCAGATGGAAACCCCTAAACTGCCTTAACTTATGCATTGAATTAAACGAATACCCGGGAACCTCAGCCGGGTTTCCGGAATGTTCCCTTTGTTATTTGACAGGAAATGAACATTTCTCGGATTCTGCTCTACTCAAGGCTTCTTCAATCAGGGAGTCCAGTTCCAGAGCTCCATAAAGTTTACCGGCTTCCTCAGGGTCTCCCCTCAGTACCGGATGCGGAGGGCTGAAGAGTATGCAGCAATCCTCATAGGGAAGGATGGAGGTTTTATAGGTCCCGATTTCTTCCGCCCTGGCAATAATTTCCTCTTTGTTCATTCCGACAAGCGGCCGCAACACGGGCAGCTTAACTCTGCTTTGTGTACAGGAAATATTTTCTATGGTCTGGCTGGCAACCTGTGAAAGGCTTTCTCCGCTCACAAGACACTTGGCCTTCCTGCCCTGTGCAAGCCTTTCAGCACATTCCATCATGGCCATTCTAAGGAGCACGGTTCTCCAGGCTTCCGGGGCCTTTTCCTTTATTCTTGCTTGGATTGATGTAAAGCCAATTATGAAAAGACGTATGCCTTGTGTATAAAGTCCGAGAATTTCCGCAAGGCTTACGGCTTTTTCCCTGGCTTTTTCGGATGTGTAGGGATAAGCGTGAAAATAAACTGCGTCCAGTGTCATACCCCTTGAAGCCATCATATAGCCGGCTACAGGTGAATCTATACCGCCTGAAAGAAGAAGGATGCCGCGTCCCGCTGTTCCAACCGGAAGACCCCGCCTTCCCTCGTGTGCGTTCCCGTATATATACGCTTTTTCCCTGATTTCCACATGGATTATTGCTTCGGGACTGCGGACATCGACGCGGAGACCGGGGACTCCGTCCTTAACGGCATCCCCGGCAAGACAGCGGATCTTATAGGAGTCAAGTGGAAAGCTTTTGTCTGTTCTCCGGGCTTCTATCTTGAAGGTTTTTTTCCCTTCATCCCAAAGAAGTTTTCCTTCTTCTATACAGGCGGCAATCACCTGTGGAGGTGTTTTTTCGGTTATTCTTGCCTTTGCCCATCCTGAAATTCCTATGAGGTGGCGGAGAGAATCTTCTGTTTTTTCCTCCATTTCCGGTGGACAGAGAACAAAAAAACGGCCGCTGCCCGCAGTAACCCTGGCGCCTGAGCCCTTAAGCATGGCCGAGAGATTCCTGCGGAGTATATATTCAAAACTTTTCCGGTTACCGCCTTTTAGGGTGAGTTCTCCGGGCTTAACAAGGTACACGGTCATTATAGATAAGATAATACTTTTTTTACTGCAGATAAAAGGGCGTCCATAGCCGATATATCCGTGGACCAGCCCTGGGAGATTCTGATCCCTTCAATCTGTCCTGCCTTGTCCACCCCCATTGCAGCCAATACCGGCCGTTCCGGGGACATTGAAGAACAGGCAGACCCGGTTGAAACTGCCACTCCCTCATCGTCCAGGGCACGGACCATCACTGCTCCGGGAATGTCCCTGAATCTTGCCTGCAGAATCCAGGGAGAAAAACGCAGGTCTTCTTCCTCCCTGTCTTCGGGAATTAGGGCGCAGCGGTTTATTTTTCTTAGTTCGCTGATTAGGTATTTAAACCTATTGCGGGCATTTTCCTCTTCAACCCTTACAATTTCTGGATCAGCCCGGCGCTCAAGCAGCTGGGACAGGGCAATTGCGCCCATGGTATTTTCTGTCCCTGGCCGTATACCCCTTTCCTGTTCACCCCCGGAATAAAGGGTTTCAACGGATTTTTTAAGATAAAGAAGACCGATGCCCCGGGGCCCTCCCAGTTTATGGGCACTGAAGGCAGCCGAATCCAGATCCCAGCCTGAAAGATCCATGGGAACCTTTCCAAGAGCCTGCACCAGATCACTGTGGAAATGGACAGGGCGGGAACTTTGTTTTTGACTTGACCTGACCAGGGAAACAAGGGTCTGTATTTCGGTCAGGCTGCCTGTTTCGTTATTTACTCCCATTACTGCGATAAAACGCGTGTCAGCATATTTTTCCAAAGCCCTGGACAAAGTCCCTTCAGAAACCCTGCCGTCTTTTTCTGTTCCAATGACGCCAATGGGAATATTAAGCCTTTCAAGTTTCAGACAGTTCCCGCGTACAGAAGGATGTTCTGTTCCCGAATAGAGCAGCCTGAGTTTTCCCTTTCTCTGAAGCAGGGAATGTAGAATTAATGCATTCGATTCTGTACCGCCCGAAGTAAAGTACAGCGTTTCAGGCAATACACCCAAAATCCTTGCACAGCGGGAACGTGCGTTTTCCAGAGCTTCCCTGGCCGCCCGGCCTTCCGCATGGAGAGAAGAGGGATTCCCCCAATAGGGATAATCCATAATTCCTTTTCCGGAATTTGGCCCTAGAGACATAAAGGCATCCTGAATCTTTTCATCAGGAATAGCTGTAGCAGCCCAGTCCAGGTAACTTCGACCCTTTACCTGGCAAACCTGGGATTCATTCTTCATGGAATAATAATAAAAAAGTCTGCCCGCCATGGCAAGGAGATCCCGATGCCAAAGCATACCACTAAAGAACAACATGCCCAACCGGACCTCTGGTCCGATTTTAGGGCGGGGTTGTTGATTTTTAGGATTTGTGGGATATAATATCATTCATAGAGAATTAATTCTCTAATGGGCGTGAATTTGGGGGATTTTTCATGAAGGTTTTAAGATATTTATGTTTTGTCCTTATTTTTCTTTTTATCACCGGATTTTTATCTTCCGCGGAAAATCGTTATGCCCTAATAATTGGAGTTGGGAACTATCGGGACAGGAGCATACCTTCCTTATCAAATCCTCCGAACGATGCCGCTGATGTAGCGGCAGTCCTAAAGGAATTAGGGTACGATGTTACCCTTAAAACCAATATTGGTCTCAGAGACATGATTAACGCAGTCAGGGATTTTACCGGGAACTTAAGGCAGAATACTGATACCGAAGGTTTTTTCTGGTTTGCAGGTCATGGTCTTTCCATCAGAGGGGTACATTATCTATTGCCCCAGGATGTTGACGCTTCGGATGAGGCGATCATAGCCAGAGGTTCCTATTCCGTAGACGAACTCATGGAAGAAATTGAAGCTACCAGAAACAGGACCAATTTGATAGTGATAGATGCCTGCAGGAATAACTTCCTCCCCGGAGCGGGTTCCAGCAGGAGTACCGTCAGCCGGGGTCTTGCCGTACTCAGCCGCGATGATTACCGGATTAAGGGGAACAAGATCGTCTATTCAACGATGGCGGGAAGGACTGCGGCAGACGGACTTCCCGGAAGCAGGAACAGTCCTTTTGCACAGGCTTTTATTGCCAACATAAAAAGCCCCGAAATTTTTGACGATGTATTCCTGGACATTGCCAACGAAACCCTGCGTCTGACCCGGGGAGAACAGGAACCTTATTCCATGGGAACTTTCGCGGTTAAGAGTTATTCCATAAATCTCCAACAGGCCGCAGTTCGGGACATTACACCTATAAAACCTTCCGAGACAGCCTCTCCGTCCACATCCGTGGAAACTGCCAGGGTGAATCCAAACATGCCTGCATCCCGTCCTGCTTCTTCGGATTTAAATCTTGACGGGAGAAAGGTATTCAGTTTCCAGGTGGCGCCCGCCTTCTACGGTACCACTTTCAGGGATCCCGGAGGATCGGAAAGAGCTTTCTCAGTAAACGGAAACGTCCGCTTTAACTTCTATGAAAGCTACGGCAATTACGGAAATTTTTTCTTTATTCCCAATTCGTTTTTCGTTTCCGTGGATGTATATCAGAGTAAATTGAAATATGATATTAGCTATAATGGTTATCCAATAAGTTCTGACAGTGTTATTGTTGGAGATTTTTCATGCGAGGACAGGTATTTAGGTGCAATATTGGGGCTTGGAACTTCCTGGAAGATACGTATAGATCAGTCTCAGAGGTTTATGGCGAATTTTGGTCTTTCTTTTGAGTTTTTCCTGGTCTCGGGAAAAACCAGTGCGGAAAGTGATAATATCGATGTATATGTTTTTAATGGTATTAGTTATGTTTATGCTTCATCTATGCCTATGTCGTTATCCATAAAAGACTCATTGATAAAACCCGGCATTGGTTTACACGGAGGTATTGGTTTCAGGTTTTCAAGGCTGATTTCCCTGGATTTAAGCATAATTTTCAAAACTCCATTTGGCGGTTTTAAAGATGCCAAGGATTTTTCTTTAAACAATTTTGGAGGCACCCTTGGCGTAACTTTCTGGTGGCCCAGATAAACATGTAGAAGGTAATTTTGTTTTTATGTATAATACGGTGTTGTGCGGGAAATGAAAAACACCTGCATACCTTATTAAGGAGATTATATGAACAATTTTTTTGCTGTCAAGGATAAAAAGCATACGGTGCTTTTGGTCAGAGCGGGGTTGATTTTACTGCCTCTCTTGTTTTTCCTGGCCGGGGGCGCGGGCCAGGTTCAGCAAGGAAATTTTAGCTGGACCATGGGTCTGCAGAATGTAAAATCCGGGGAATTGGTTTCGTTCTCGGCACCGGTTCAATCATGGACAGGTGAACAGTTCCGTCTAATTATTAGTCCTGGCACCGACTGTTATGCGTATGTGATCTATGAAGGTTCCGATGGTGAACAAGCGACGGTTCTTTACGCCGGAATTATTAAAAGCGGAGAAGCCTGGTATTCAGAAATTCTGGAGGTAGATGCAAACGAAGGAGCAGAATCCCTGTTTATAGTTACCAGCAAGAATGAACAGACTGCCCTTGCTCAGGGGATCAGGGCGTTTGCAAGTAACCCGGGTACAACCCAGCGCAGGGCAATGATGAATGAAATTTTCCGTATTAGAAGTGAGGTTTCCCAGTATAAGGAAACTCCCGAAAAACCGGTACTCATGGGAGGTGCAGCCAGAGGTACACCTGATAAAAACCAGGGGGTTGAATTTGCCGGGTCTCCTACCTATGTTAAGACAATAAGTATTGAACACTAATGGATATTAAAAGACTAGCTTCTGCCCTTGTCTGTCTTGGGATAACCTGTATCCTTCTCTTTGCGTTCTGGGCAGGAGGTTTTTTTTCCTACTTCGATACTACCCTCTATGACTTTTTTTTGAGTCTCAATGTAAAATTTAATCCCAGGGCTTTGAATTTCCAGATTGTTCCGGTCGATCTTAACGACAGATCAGAAATGACCCTTGGAGAACGTCTTAATGATCGTACGGCTTTTGGGGACCTTTTTTCCGTTGTCGCCTATTCCCGCAGCCAGGTTGCCCTGGATTTTATCTTTCAGGGGGAACGGGAAAATGACCGGCATATGCTGGAAGCCGCAGCCTCGGTAAATGGCCTGTTTATTGCGGTAGTCCCTGTTCCTCTTGGACGGGAAAATGTTTCCTATAATGAACTAACGGCGGATGAGAAGACGCTTCTTGGGAAATATCTTTGGAGGCCAAAAGAATTTGGCGAAGGAAGTATTCCAAAAGCCGGTACTTTTATAATGCCCTTTTTGGAATTCGGGAAACTGGCAACGCAATTGTGCCATATTGGTGTGGAGCCTGATCCTGATGGTGTTTACCGGAGAATACCGCTTTTTTACGCATGGGAAGACGGATTCATACCTTCTATTTCCCTGGCTTCTGCTTTATATGAACTTAATATAGACGGAAATGATATAGAGATTCATTACGGCAATAAAGTGCTTATTCCTCTTGGGCCGGGTGAAAGTTTTTCCATTCCAATAGACGAGTCCGGAAACCTCATAGTTCCCTTCAAGGGAATGTGGAAACATACGGAAAACCGTTTTTCGCTTGACAGGCTGGCAAATGCCTGGCTGGACAAGGATGAATTGAACAGGGTCCGGGATCGTCTCATGAATAGTCTCTGTTTCGTGGCTGATACTTCCTTCTCCAAAAAAGATATAGGGCCTGTACCCATGGAAAGCTACTATCCTCTTGGGGGGCTTCATACTTCCGTGATCAGCGGTATCCTTGATGCCGCAGCCGGTAAAAATGCTTTTTACAGGGAGGTTCCCCTTTTATACCAAAATATATGTCTGGTTTTTTTCGCTGTGATTGTTCTCTTGCTGGGATTAACCAAAAAGGACTGGATTTTTAATACCGGTTTTGGTGTATTGTTTCTTGCTTTCTCCGGTACAATTCTTTGCCTTTGGTTTTTCCGCAATATCATGCCATGGTATGGAACGGGTGCCTTGGCAATACTATTCTCCTGGCTCCTGGGTTTTATGTATCGTTTCCTTTCCCAGCGCCGGAGGCAGTCTGCCCTGGAGCGGTATGTCCCAAGACCTGTAGCCCAGAGACTAGTCGCGGGGCAGAGGACGAATCTTGTTCCGGTCTACAAGGAATTGACCATACTGTTTTCTGATATTAAGGCGTTTACAACATGGAGCGCCGACAGGGAAGCCCAGGAGGTTCATGATTTTCTGAATGATTATCTGGAATCCATGGCGGATATCCTGTTTGCTTTTGGCGGTACTGTTGATAAATTTATGGGTGACGGGATCCTTGCCTTTTTTGGAGATCCTCTTGATATTCCGGACCACGCAGGTGTAGCCATTAAGGCGGCGATTGCCATGCAGCATAAAATTCTTGAATTAAGGGAAAAGTGGCAGCCTTTGGTTGGTATCGACCTTAAGGTGCGCATGGGATTAAATTCCGGGAAGGTAATTGTTGGGGATCTGGGAACAAGGCGGAGGATCGAGTATACCGTCATCGGCTCTGCTGTAAATCTGGCCCAGCGTATGGAAGGTCTTGCCCGGCCGGGAGGAATACTGGTTACGGAATTCACCAGGTCTCTGGTAGATACCGCCTTTTCAATAGGCGCTTTCACGTTCAGCGAGAAACAGGATTTATCTGTCAAGGGATACGATAAACCCATTTCTGCCTACGAAGTAAAATACTGATCTATCTTTCTGCCGCGTTGTTTTTTTCCATTTAAATTATTATTATAAAATATCTTTCCGGTTGGATTATTGTGAAGGGAGCAGCTATGCTTGTTTTAAAATTTGGCGGTACATCTGTAGGGTCGCCTTTAGCTCTGGAAAAAATAATTGAGATTTTAAAAGACAAGGAACGCCAAAAAAAACCCATAATGATGGTTGTATCAGCCTTCTCCGCTGTTACCGACAGTCTTATTGATCTGAGCAGACAGGCGGTTTCGGCGGATACCTCATATTTTCAGGCTGCGGAGACGCTTAAAAAACGCCACCTGGACACTGCTCTGCATTTTTTGCCTGAAGATAAATTTAATGATACCAAGGAAAAGCTGGATAGGGATTTTTCGGAACTCCTCCGGGTTCTGGATGGTATTTCCATTCTGCGTGAACTGTCTCCAAGAAGCCTTGACCTTGTAATGAGTTTTGGGGAAAGGTTCTCTGCATCCATTGTTGCTTCCATACTTTGTGAAAGAGGATTCAACGCCATATATACCGACGCAAGGCCGTTAATAAGAACCACCGCGGATTTTGGCAGGGCGGTGGTATTGGAGGAAGAAACCTTCTCCATGATTCAGGCCTGGTATAATTCCCTGAAGATTATGGATGGCGGCAAGACAGCTTCACCGCTTCCTGTTGTGACAGGATTTATTGCTTCAGCAGCAGATGGATCAACAACCACCCTTGGGAGGGGCGGATCCGATTTAAGCGTTTCTGTTTTCGGCGCTGCTCTGGGAGCGGATGAAATTGAAATCTGGACAGATGTGGACGGTATTCTTACTGCCGATCCCGATCATGTTAAGAACGCTTTTAATATTGAGTGCATATCCTATGAAGAGGCCATGGAACTTTCTCATTTTGGTGCGAAGGTTATTTTTCCTCCTACAATCCGGCCCGCACTGGAAAAGGGAATTCCAATCAGGATCAAGAATACCTTTAACAGGGAATGTAGGGGAACCCTGATCGTAAAGGACGCAGAAGACGGAACTTACCCCATAAGGGGGATAAGTTCCAAGAGCCCTGTTAACCTTATCCGTGTTCAGGGGCCGGCGATGGTAGGAGTAGTGGGCTTCTCTTCCCGTCTTTTCGGCGCGCTTGCCCGCCGGAAGATCAATGTAATTCTTATTACCCAAAGTTCAAGCGAATATTCAATTTGTTTTGCGGTACTGCCTATAGATGCTTCCTCTGCGGAAGAAGCCATACGGGATGAATTTTTTAAGGAAATTTCCCGGGGGGTCATAGATCCTCCAATTACCGAGGAAAATCTTTCGATTATTGCAGTAGTTGGTTCCAGAATGAAAAGCGCCGTGGGAATTTCCGGAAAGGTATTTCACGCTCTGGGAAGAAACGGAATTAATGTGGTTGCCATAGTCCAGGGGTCATCGGAAATTAATATTTCCGCCGTGATTTCCAGGCAGGATGAGACAAAGGCCATTAATGCGATTCATGAAGCTTTCTTCCTTGCCGGTATCAGATCTGTCAATCTCTTTCTGGCAGGAACCGGCAATATCGGGGGAACACTTCTTGATCAAATTTCAAACCAGCAGGAAATTCTGGCCGCAAGCCACAAGATTAGGATCAACATTACAGGGGCCGCCGATTCAAAGCATATGATTTTTGATCCCCAGGGTCTTAATCCAAAAAAAATCAGATCCATTTTAAAAAAAGGGGAGGGAGGGGCGGTATTGGAGGATCTTGCGCTTCCCCTCTTCATCGAAAAAATGAAATCCATGAACCTTCCCAATACAGCCTTCTGCGACTGTACCGCCAGTGATGATGTTTCCCAATTGTATGCTGAAATTTTAAAGGCAGCCATTCCCGTGATTACCCCCAATAAAAGGGCCAATTCCGGATCTCTTGAATATTATAAAACTCTCCGGGACTTTTCGCAGGACAGGGGCATTCCCTATCTTTACGAGACAACGGTCTGTGCAGGTCTTCCGGTTATTTCTACGCTTAGGGATCTGGCTCTTTCCGGAGATAAAATACGGCGCATAGAGGCTGTTCTTTCGGGAACCTTAAGCTTTATTTTTAACAACTTTGACGGTTCAAGACCTTTTTCCGCACTGGTGCGGGAGGCTAAAGCCAAAGGCTATACTGAACCCGACCCAAGGGATGACCTTAACGCAATGGACGCTGCACGCAAGGCTTTGATCCTGGCCCGCGAATGCGGAATGGCTCTGGAATTTTCCCAGGTAGCAATTGAACCTCTTCTGCCCCCGGCGTGTTTTGAAGCTTCCGATGTAGAGACTTTCTTCTCTGAACTGGAAAAGTCGGATCATGTTTTTGAAGAACGCCGTTCCAGAGCCTTCAGGGAAGGAAAGGCACTGAGTTATGTGGCAATTATTGAAGATGGTTCGGCTTGTATATCCTTAAGGGAAGAAGCGGCAGGAAGTCCTTTCAGATCTCTTGTAGATACAGACAATATTGTCGTAATTACCACCGATCGTTATTCATCATTACCAATGGTTATTAAGGGTCCAGGTGCAGGCGCCCAGGTAACCGCCGGCGGAATATTTGCCGACATTGTCAGAATTGCACATACCCTTGTTTAGATCAATTTAAATATATATCCCCAGTCTCCATTTTATACAGGACTTTTTCAAAATTTCCCATATCAGAGGAGAGATCCAGAATACCGTATCTGTCTCTTATCATTTGAGCCCGTCTTGCGTCAGAAATGACTTTGGTCCGGCTTAAGCCAATATCTTCCGGCTTCAGGGGGCATCCTGCTCTGGCAAGAAGATCCTTAAGCTCTGCATAGGGAATTAGCCGCTCCAGTACCCTATCCCTTATCTCCTTCCACGAATCCCTAAAAGCCTGGTTTATGTTTTGGATTGTATTTTCATCCATCATTTTTTCCAGCGCGGTTGCGATTATGGAAAGGCAGGACAGGCTGTCCATAAATGCACCGGAAACTTCCGCCCTTCGTTCGTCCGTACCGGGACGCCTGTAATTTTTTTCCGGCGATGGGGGGCCGTCCGGATCGGCAAAGAATATCTCCGTGAAAGCTGTGGCAGCCAGGGTTCCGATGGTTACTTTATGCCCGTGGGTTACAGGTACACCGTCCATGGAGAGATTTTCCATTTCCCATACATGGCTCCATAGATGTTCCGAACCTGATACAGGCCGGGAATTCTTCATGTATTGCATGGCAAAACCTGTAATCGCCAGGGACTGAAAAAGGGCGTTAATTGATTCCCTGTCTCCTTTGGCGGCGTTTGTTGATGCGTTAAGAGCATCAACAAGAGAAATCTGTACCATGCGCCAGGCCAGGGGATCGATGGCCTGGCTTCCATTTGCCCCCAGGGAATGGGCCTTGTCGGCTATGATCCAATCGGTACCGGAGATGATCTTGCTTGCAAGGTCTCCGAACCCTGATGAGGAGAGATAAGAGGGCGCCTGTGCAATTACGTCTAAATCCGCAGCCAGGGCAGCCGGGGCGGTACAGGGCAAGGTCTGCTTAAATCCATCCACAAGCAGGGCGGCGCCGTTAGGCGTATAACCGTCTACGGAAGCTGCGGTGGGCACACAGAGGTAAGGCAGTTTTAGCTCATACGAAGTTCGTTTTACAATATCGTTTACCGTCCCAGCTCCAATGGCTATTGGAACCGGACTGTGTACGCCTCTGCGGAAGGATGAGATCCATTCCCGAAGAAGGGGGACAAAGCAATAATCTGCATGAAGTCTGGGTTCTCCCGGAAAAATATAGGCCCCGGCGATTTTAATGCCGCTGTCCAGAAGACAGGTCTTTGTTTTTTGACCCGCGGCCTTATAGGTATTCTCGTCAGCGATCAGGCATACATTTTCAAAATTAAAATGTTTTTCCAGGAGTGGAGGAATTTCAGCTAATGCATTTCTTTTAATAATCAGTTCTTTTGTTTCATCTGCATATTCAAGACAATCTGCAAGAGATAGCGGTTTTTCGTTTAATGGAGTTTGACTCATGGTTTACTGTACCATGGTGATGGGATATAGTTAATAAGCAGGCAGTAAGCGGTATTTTGGCGGGAGAGGAGGATTTTTATGGCGGTGGCGGATGCTGTTAGGGAAGCTCTTGGTTCCCAATCAATGATAAGGAAGATGTTTGAGGAAGGTACTTTGCTGAAAAAACAGCATGGCGCCGGCAAAGTTTTCGATTTTTCTTTGGGGAATCCGGATCTCGAACCTCCTCCGGAATTTCATCAGGTGTTTCTTGAGCTGGCGAGGGAAGACAAGAAAGGCTCGCACGGATATATGGCCAATGCCGGTTTTCCGGAGGTAAGGGAGGCTCTCGCCGGGAAAGCTTCAGCTGAACAGGGAGTGACCATTGACGGCTCGCATATAGTAATGTGCTGCGGCGCTGCAGGCGGACTTAATGTGGTTTTTAAGTCCATACTGAACAACGGAGACGAAATAATTGTTTCCAGACCCTATTTTATGGAGTACCGGCCCTATGTCGCAAACCATGGCGGCTGTCTTGTTGAAGTTGATGCCCTTCCTGATTTCAATCTGGATGTGGATGCGATTGGGGCAAAACTCTCTACAAAAACCGCCGGGGTCCTCATTAACTCACCCCATAATCCCACAGGCAGAATTTATCCGGCAGAGACAATCGCCCGTTTGGCGGAAGTTTTGGAGCGGCACGGCAAAAAATGCGGCCGCTTTCCCTACCTTATC
>JGI24702J35022_10001199_pt1 | contig 16117 bp, 16 predicted proteins | sample TergutTh196P4_FD_35022 | JGI IMG/M metagenome (IMG submission 35022)
GCTTAATTCCCCGCTCCTTCAAACGGTCCGCCCTTTCCCTAACATCGTTTCGAACCTTTGCGCCAACAGCTTTTCCGTCAATGATTATTGCTGCCATTAATTCCTTCCCTTCTCATCAATCATCAAACACCACCGGTAAAAATACCAAAAACCGTCCCCGCACTGAATATATTTTAAAAGCCCCTGAAGTAACTACATTGCTAATCCCAAAGCCGCCCCTTTCCCAGGCCAGTCCGTTAAGGGGCCACTTTAGTCCGGAACTTTCCGCCTGCCAGCCTTCCCTTCCCAGGGGAAAAACAGAAACCAGACTGCCGGCGGGAACCTTCGCATCAAGAGTCATTCCCTCTTTTAGGCAGCGGATTTCCCCGCAGCCCGGAAACCACCTATCGGGACTTTCTTCCCTTTCAAAGAGGGCGCGGATCGCGAACAAGTGATCCATCCTGCCGCCGCTGCCGCCAGAAAGCCATATTTCATCACAGCCTTTTTCCCTGAGCAGGGCCAGGGCAAGCTCTGTATCGGTAAAATCCTTCTCAGGTGAAAAACGGCGTACCCTATGAGGCGGGTATTTATCCAGCCTTAAAGGATCGTCGATGGAATCCATGTCTCCCACAATCCAGTCAGGCCTCAGCCCTGCCCTTTCCGCAGCGGCAAGGCCTGAATCTGCAGCAACCAGGAGGTCCGCTCCCAGAGCAATTTTTCTTAATACATCGCTTTCCGGTCCATCCCCTCCGAGAAAAATAACTCCCCGCAAATTTCCTCCGGCAGATCCCAGGAAAAATAATGAGGCGAATCAACAATCCCGCCCTGAAGTCGAACCTACGATTCGACGGGGTATATACCCCTCGCCACGAATCAAAAAAAAATCTCTGATCCGTATCACATTCCTTTCTTTTGCTGATAAATATAGTATATTAGGAACAGCGTGAATATCCATCCAACGGTTAAAGAAGTTACAGCAATTTTTACACAGGCAGGGAAACAAGTCTTCCTCGTAGGCGGCGCAGTGCGGGATCTACTGAGGGGCAGAAAGTCCAAGGATTGGGATCTGGCAACAGATGCCAAGCCGGAAGAGGTAATAGCCCTTTTTCAAAAAAGAAAAACAGGTCCCGGCGGGGAGAAGCAAAAACCTTTCTTCAGAAGTTTTGTCGTTCCCACGGGAATAAAGCATGGTACGGTAACGGTCCACTTCAGGGACCTAATTATGGAAGTTACAACTTTCAGGAGCGAGTCAAGTTACAGTGACGGACGGCATCCTGATAAAGTGGAATTTGGAAATTCAATAGAGGCGGATCTTTCCCGCCGGGATTTTACAATGAATGCCGCAGCCTATATGCTTCCCTCCGGCCCGCTGATAGATCCGTATGACGGCCATGCTGACATTAAAAGAAGCCTAATCCGCTGTGTAGGAAAACCGGAAGAACGGTTTTCCGAAGACGGACTCAGGCCGGTAAGGGCAATGCGTTTTGCAAGCCAATTGGGTTTTTCGGTTGATGAAAAACTGTTGTCTGCCATTCCGGACTCACTTGGCTATACCTCAATGGTGGCGCCGGAGAGGATCAGGGATGAACTCGATAAAATAATTGAAACAGATAATCCTTCCACGGCCCTGCTTTTAATGGAAAAAACTGAGTTGTTAAAGCTCCTAATTCCGGAATTGGCTGCCTGCAGAGGCATAATGCAGGATCGTATCAATGGCATGGGGTTTCACCGCTTTGATGTACTGGATCATTCCCTTATGTCTTGTGATTTTGCAGCCAGAGAAAAAGCGTCGCATGAACTGCGCCTGGCTGCTCTTTTTCATGACATCGGAAAGCCCAAAACCGGACAAATTGATAAAGACGGATGGCGGACTTTCTACAGACACGAAAAAGAATCCTCACTGCTGTCCAGACAGATCCTTCTCCGTTTCCGGTATCCCAATGCAGTTATAAACAAGGTATGCCATTTGGTAGAAGAGCACATGTTCAATTACGATGAAAGCTGGACCGATGCCGCAGTACGGCGCTTTATAATCCGCGCGGGAGAAGAAAACTTAGGCGATCTCTATGTCCTTCGCAGGGCAGATGTTTTCGGCATGGCCGGAGAAGAACCACCCCGTACTCTTCTTCTTCCCCTTGCCAAACGGGTTGAAAAGATACTTGCCCAAAGCAGAGCGCTATCCCTTAAGGACCTGGCAGTTTCAGGCAAAGACCTGTTGGCAATGGACATTCACCAGGGGAAAAGAATAGGCATTATTCTCAATGAGCTTCTGGAAGCGGTATTGGACGATCCAGCCTTAAATACAAAAGAAAAGCTTTTAGAAATAACAGAGAAAATTAGCAGTAGGTATAGATAAAGAAAGTAAGCAGTAAGTAGTATTTAGCAAGTAGTCAACCTGCTACTTACTACAAAGCTCCTCATACGCTATTTTGGCTGCTTCGCGTTCGGCGCTTTTTTTGTTTCTGCCTGTGGCAGGACCATAAACCTTGCCGTTCACGGCTACTTCCACCCAGAAAATACGGGAATGCTCGGGACCTGAGCGTTTTACAAGATGATAAACAGGATAATTCTTGTAATTCTGCTGGCTGAACACCTGCAATAAAGATTTATAATCCAAATAATGACGGTTTTCCAATACCCGCTCAATTTCTACACTGATAAACTTTTTAACAAAGGAAAATGCACCTTCATACCCCGAATCCAGATAGATTGCACCTATTAGGGCTTCCAGGGCATCTGCAAGAATGGTATTTTTTTCCCGTCCCCCTGATAGTTCCTCTCCGCGTCCGAGGATCAGGAGAGAATCGATCTGCAGCTCCCTGGCTACACCGGAAAGGACATCTTCAGAAACCACTACTGATTTTATCTTGGCCAGATCTCCCTCTGGCTTCTCCTCCAGAATCTGATAGAGCAGATTTGCAGCTACCGCTCCCAGAATTGCATCCCCCAGGAATTCCAGGCGTTCATTGTTGGACCTGTGGTTGGACTCGTTGGAGGCCGACCGGTGAACGAAAGAAAGGTTTAAAAGCTCCAGGTTTTTAAACTTAATCTTTACAGATTTAAGGAAGGTAGTAAGGATCTTCTTTCGGGCGGGATTTAACGAATAATCCGGGCCGGATGCTTTCGTTTGCCGGTCTTTATCCGGATGCTCACGACCAGGTCGCTGCGATTGCTGTGAAATAATGTCAGATGAAGCAAAGTTTTTCTGCACCGGAGATAAATCCGGTGCTTTCAACGTACTTTTACTTTTTCTGGGATTTGATGTATTCGTAGGCGTCCCGGACAGTTTCAAATTCATTGGCCTTCTCATCAGGAATAGAAATACCCATTTCTTCCTCAATTGCATAGACCAACTCATAGGTGTCTAGACTATCAGCACCAAGATCCTGCCGGAAGGATGCGTCAAGGGTAACCTTCCCCTCATCTACTTCCAGTTTGTCTGCTATCAATTTCTTCATTTTCTCAAATAATTCGTCCATTTTATTCCCCTTTGCCCTGTCTTCTAAACTTTCGACTCAGGAAGTATCACTTGTTTTCCCCGGTAAAAACCGCATTTTGAGCAAACGCGATGCAGTAATACCCGGTTCCCACAACTGCTACATTCAATCATGGCAGGAGCGGTGAGCTTCATATTGATTGATTGCCTCCGGCGGGTTCTCGCCTTCGACGTTTTAAATCTTGGTACAGCCATCTCATTACCTCACTAGCAAAAAAAAATACAAGATATTCTCAATCTTGAAAGCATAAATCCTGGGCTTCATTTTCAAAACTTGAGCATTAAAAAAGCCCCGGCTTGTATAGATTTTCCAGTTTAACAAAAACCCTGTTTTGTGTCAACCTTGATTAATACCCTGCTCAACATCAAAAGAAAACTTCTTTTTTAAGGCGTCCACAACCAGCGAGGGAACCATCAGGGACACATCCCCGTGAAAGGAAGCGATTTCCTTAATGGATGAAGAACGGAGTACTATGTACTTGGGATCTGTAGTCATAAAAAAGGTCTCGATATGGGGATATAAAGCCTTATACATCATTGAAAGTTCGAATTCATAAGAAAAATCTTCCATTCCCCTAACCCCGCGTATCAGGAGCCGGATATTTTCCCTCTTCATAAAATCCACTATGAGAGAATCCCAGACACAGCAGCGGACATTTCCCCTGGATTTTACCATTTTCTCCATCATCTCCAACCGCTCAACTGCCGTAAAAAGGTACTTCTTTTGCCTGTTTTCCGCAACAACCACCGCTACCTCATCAAAAATGGCAGAAGCCCTCTCAATAATATTGAGATGTCCCAAAGTTGGAGGATCAAAAGAACCCGGAAAAACCGCTTTTAACATGGGCTAAAATATACAGCAAAAACAATAATTTGTCGAGCGAATGAAAAATATGTACAGAATGTAAAAATAAGCCAACAAAAATAAGACCTTCGGGAGCGCCATGAATAATTTCGCCAATTTGGCATAAAATCGTTTATTTACGAATTTCATTTGACGAAAAGCCCTAAATTGTATAAATTATAGATATGAAACGAATCGGTTTAATATTGACAGCACCGATACTTCTGATTCTCTCCTGCACAACAGTACCGCAGCCGGTGGATTCCACCATTCCTGCAGCACCGGTTTCCCAGGCAGAGGCGCCCAAACCTCCAGAACCAGCCCAGAATATCCCCCAAACCGAACCTCCCTACGAGGAGGTAACGAATACCCCTCCGGAAGAAGCGGTTTTTGATCCCGGTACTATTTCAGAGGAAAAGTTTGCCACTACCAAAGCAGATGTCCAGACCCTTATTGCCGATCTAAACAGAATAATCAGGGCCAGAAACTACAATGCCTGGCGAACATACCTTGCGGATTCATATTTTAAAGAGATAAGTTCCAGTGCTTTTTTGGACGAAAGAACTGAAGATTTATATAAAAGGGATCAGACAGTAGCATCAAATTTGGGAAGGGATCCAAAACGTGTTCAGAAGAAAATCCTTAGAACCCCCAAGGATTATTTTGATAATGTTGTGGTTCCCTCCCGATCAAACGACCGCATGGATGATATTGATTTTGTTTCTGAAAACCGGGTAAAAGCCTATACTTTGGATAGCCGGGGAAACCGGCTTGTTTTATACGATCTGGAGTTAATTGATGATAAATGGAAGATTATAAATTAAGCAAAACCTGCCGATACTAATGAATAGGAAAGGAGTTTTTCATGGCAATCATTAAGCGTCTTCTGTTTCTTGGAGCGGTATTTTTCGCCGCATCCGCCATAGTTATGGCCCAAAGCAGTAACCGGTCCAGAACATCAACAAACAACCGGGAAATGTCAGTAGAGCAATCCTATCTTCAGGAATCAGTAGAACTAATGATCATCCGGGAGCAAAGCCGGGCGGAAAGCCGGGACATGAAACTGGTAGCTCTTGAATACATTAGTGATGCAATTGCCCGGGGCAATAAGGGTGAAGAGATCCGTGCCTCCCTGGAGTATATGGCAATGGAAGGAGTATTGAATCAGACCCGGGAAAATGGCCGGCTGGTAAATAATTACCCTGATATTAGGACCAAAGCGGCAACTTATCTTGGCGAAGTAGGGACCCCGGAAGCCAAGGATACGCTGGTTAAAATGGTACTCGTGGATAACGAACCCATGGTAATCACAGAAGCGATAAAATCCCTGGCAAAAATCGGTTTAAACGAAAATGAGGATGCCTCCAATGCAATTTCATGGATAGTAACCCGTTATGATGTCCTTAACCCCGATAACCTCCTGGCCTTATCAGCCATAGAAGCCTACGAAAAGCTTGCCGAGGCAAACAATGGGATAAAGGACCCAAACGCCATCAGAACCCTTATTCGTATTGCCGAAGGCCCATATTCACGCCCCGTCCAGGAAAGGGCAAAACAGGCGCTGACGGAACTTAGAAAATATAACGCTCAAAATCAATAGGGAAATTTCAGCAAATATAATAAAAACCCCGCCCGGAACTGCGGGGTTTTTTTAGCATAAATCCATTTATCATTGGGAATTCTTCGAGTTTTATCTCATGCAATGACAAAAAAAATTAAAGAATAATGCCTAATTATTGGATAAACCATTAATCTTCCTGTTTTTCCAGGCATAAAGCCCTAAAAACGAAAGTAAAATATGCATCGTTTTTATTCCAGCCGCTTTTCATGGCGTCTTTGCATTCCCGCGTTATGATTCTAAAGATAATTCATCTATAACTTTAAATTGCAGGTAAAAGACTAATCTACCTTGACAAATATAGAGGAATTTACTACATTTCAGTTGCGGAAAATTTTAGTCTCCTTCGTCTAGGGGTTAGGACACGAGGTTTTCATCCTCGCAACGGGGGTTCGATTCCCCCAGGAGATGTTATAAATGGGAAAGGCTCCTCTGGAGCCTTTCCCATTTATATTAATGCTTTAGGGGGAATCGAACGGTTCAGCCCGCCGAGCGTTAGCGAGGTAAGGCGCACAGGACGTGCGCCGCCAGGGCTGAACCGCGGCCTGGAAGGAGGCAACAGGACATTGCCGACTGGAAGGCGATTCCCCCAGGAGATGGAATATAAAAAGATGCTGTCCAATCAGTGATTTTTAACTTATTGGACAAACTCCTAGCCCGTAATTATCAAAACCCCTATAATCTCCGTATGTGGCATCCCAGAATGATCGAATTTGACAAACAGATGAAAAAACTTTTCGATGAAGTTGATGACTATTTGGAAGAACTCTACGGCGATATGTACATGCTTCACCCCATGCGTCCGGCACGGGGCGAGACAGCAAACCCGGAGGCCGACGGCCTTTTTAACATAGGAGCCGTCTTTACGCCCGGCTACGGATCTGAACTGGGCCGGGGTTACTTTATTGACATATCTATGTCTACTCTGGACAGAGTAGATGAAAATACGAGAAGCAAAATATATTCAACAACAATTACCAAGATCCAGGAATTACTGTCTCTATATTTTCCGGAAAGGGAACTTGCCGTCAGGCGTGACAAGAACCATTTTAAAATTCAGGGTGACTTCAGCCTGGGAGATATATAGCGAATCGCAGACTTTTTTTCTGCCAAAACTCATGAAGAACCCCGCTGCAAGCCACCAGGCTTTAGGCCCCGCCTTCCAGTCATGTTTTTGTTTGCCGCAGGCGTATATGTACCTCACGGAGCTGCTGTTCAGTGACTTCGCCGGGCGCCTCCATAAGCAGATCCTGGGCATTGCTGTTCATTGGGAACGCGGTTACTTCACGGATATTTTCTTCGCCGGTTAACAGCATCAGTATCCTGTCGATGCCGGGCGCCATGCCGGCGTGAGGCGGAGCGCCGTAATGGAAGGCATTGTACAAAGCGGGAAATTTCTTTTCAATGTCGGACTGGGAATAGCCGGCTATCTCAAAAGCTTTCACCATAACATTTGGGAGATGGTTCCTCACCGCGCCGGAGGACAGTTCCACTCCGTTGCATACAATGTCGTACTGCCAGGCCAGGATTTCAAGGGGTTTGACGGTTTCCAGCGCTTCAAGGCCGCCCTGGGGCATGGAGAAGGGATTGTGGGTAAATTCAAGCGAGTCATAGTCTTCGTTTATGCCGAACATCGGAAAGTCGACAATGAANCAAAACTCGAATCTGTCCCTGTCGATAAGATTCATCTGGCTGCCCAACGCAGTGCGTATCTGACCCGCAAGGCTGTCAACCTCCCCGGGCTCATCGGCGATAAAAAACAGAGTGTCATTTGCCTTAAGTGACAGATCTTTTTTAAGCTCAGCCTGCTTTTCTCCGGAAAGGAACTTTACGATGGGACCCTTAAGCGAGAGGTCCTCCTGAACGGAAATATATCCCAGGCCCTTCATCCCGATTTCCAGGGCAAAGGCAAGCATTTTTTCAAAGAAGGACTTCGACTGCAGGGCAGCATCCGGCGCAACTATACCCCGGACAGGAATATTTTTGAACGGCTGGAATTCCACATCTGAAAAGAAATTGGTCAGGTCTTCAATTATAAGGGGGTTGCGAAGATCGGGCTTGTCAGTTCCGTATTTCAGCATTGTTTCGGCATAAGGTATACGTTGGAAAGGTACGGGGCTGACGGACTTGGCGCTGAATTTTTTAAAAGTATCATACATAACGGTCTCGGCGACATGCAGAACATCTTCCTGTTCGGCAAAGGCCATTTCGAAATCCAGCTGGTAGAATTCTCCGGGAGAACGATCCGCGCGTGAGTCTTCGTCACGAAAGCACGGCGCGATCTGGAAATAGCGGTCAAAGCCCGACACCATAAGGAGCTGTTTAAAGATCTGGGGCGCCTGGGGAAGGGCGTAAAATTTTCCGTGGTGTTTGCGGCTGGGAACCAGATAGTCCCGCGCACCCTCGGGGGAAGAAGATGTCAAGACCGGCGTTTGTATTTCGGTAAATCCCAGTTCCTCCATCTTTGTCCGCAAAAAGCCAATTACCTTTGAGCGCAATAAAATAACGTTTTTAACCGCTGGGTTCCGTAGATCCAAAAAACGGTAACGGAGGCGGATTTCCTCACGGGTGTTTTTTGACTCGGATATTTCAAACGGCAGGGAGCGGACTGCTTTACTCTGGACTTCCAGTGTTTCAGCATGAACCTCTATGATTCCCGTGTCAATTTTTGGATTGACAGTTTCCATGTCACGTTTCTTTACAGGGCCGGAAACCGTAATTACACTTTCCCTGCCCATGTTTTTTAAAAAGCCTTCCCCGGATTCCTCGTGCACGACAATTTGCGTAATGCCGAATTGATCCCTAAGATCCAGGAAGGTTACGCCTCCGTGGTCGCGGATGGTATCTACCCAGCCCGAAAGCCGGACGGTAAGGCCTACATGTTCTTCCCGTAACTCTCCGCAGTTATGTGTTCTATATTTGCTCATTGCGGTCTCCTTGTTTGCACAGCTCAGCCTTGAGGATTTTCTTCGCCGTATCCGGATTTCCTTTTCCGCCCAGCTTCTTCATGACCTGTCCCATTAAAAAACCAAAGATCTTCTCCTTGCCGGCGCGATAATCTGCTGCGGCTTCCGGGTTAAGGGTCAAAACTTTTTCCACAGCATCAATGACCTCTTTGTCATCACTTATCATCAAAAGGCCCTTTTCATTAATATATTCTTCCGGATCAACATTGTTCGTGAAAACTTTTTCAACAGTTTCCTTGTAAGCACTGCGGTTTATCTTTCCATCAAGTACAAAACCAACGAGGAAGGAAAGCTTATCTGCGTCAATGGAAAGATCTTCAGGCAGGGTATTTGTGTTATTCATAAGCCGCATTATTTCACCGGAGAGGAGATGAGCGGTTTCAACTGCCGCTCCGGAAGAGGCGGCGGTACGGAGTTTTCCGCATTTTTCCACAACAGCCTCGAACAAAGAGGAGAAATTCCTGTGTACGGTGAGAACCTGCGCTTCATCCCAGGTGATCCCGAAATCTCTTATGTAGCGTTCCCGTTTTTGATGGGCCAGCTCCGGAAAATTCTCCCTGATGGCAGAGAGCCACGCATCATCAATCTCTACCGGCAGCAGATCCGGATCGGGGAAGTAACGGTAATCCTGAGCATTTTCTTTTGCACGCATGGCAAAGGACTGGCCTTTTTCATCGTCCCACCGGCGTGTTTCCTGAACAAGCGCGCCGCCGTCTTCCAGCACTTCGATCTGACGTGAAGCCTCATATTCAATGGCACGTACAATCGCCTTAAGAGAGTTGAGGTTCTTCATCTCCACACGCACACCCAGCTCCCCGCCTGCCGGGCGTACAGACAGGTTAACGTCGGCGCGGAGGGAACCTTCCTGCATCTTGCAATCGCTGATGTCAAGATAAAGAAGCGTCTCGCGGAGCTTTTCAAGATAGGCAATTGCCTCACCGGCACTGCGTAAATCGCTCTGGGAGACAATTTCGAGAAGCGGCATTGAACTACGGTTAAAGTCCATCAGCGTACCCTGCGGGCCGTGGACTAGTTTACCGGCATCTTCTTCCATATGAATCTGCTTAAGGCCGATTTTCTTTTTCTGTCCGTCAGTTTCTATTTCCAGATAACCTCCGCGACAGATCGGAGCGAATAATTGGGTTATTTGATAGGAATTCGGAAGATCCGGATAAAAATAATGCTTGCGGTCAAATCCAAAATACCTGGCGATGTCACAGTTAAGCGCTATCCCAAGCTTTATGGCATATTCCACAACTGAGCGGTTCAATCGCGGCAGAGTACCGGGCATTCCCGCGCAACCTGGACAGACATGAGTGTTCGGCCCTCCCTCGTACGCTGTAGAACAACCGCAGAAAATCTTCGAGTTTGTGGACAGTTCGGCATGGACTTCCAGTCCCAGTACGGTTTCCCAATTCATAAGCCGATTCCCTGCCCGCAAGGCAGCCGGTTATGGTATACAGTACGACTCTGGTATGTCCGTGCCGCAAAAATCAGTTTTTCCTCCATAAAAGCGCTNGAGATGAGCTGAAAACCTATCGGTAAGCCATGCCGGTCGAATCCGCATGGAAGCGAGGCTGCGGGGAGCCCGGCAAGATTAGCCAGAACGTTATAAGCTGCCCCGGCAAACATATTCATTGGGCTGCCGGCAGTTTCACCCAATCCATGGGCAGTATCAGGTACTACAGGGAAAAGCAGCATATCAAAATCCAGAAGCAGTTTGCGGCAGGCATTCATAATCACCGTTCTTGCACGCATTGCCTTGCTGAAATATGTGTCGTAACAGCCGGATGAGAGCATAAGGGCGCCGAACATTATCCTTCTTTTTACTTCGAGTCCAAAGCCTTCGCCGCGGGAAAGCCGGTACACTTCTGAAAGCGTCCTCGCGTTCCCGCTCCTGTAACCGTATTTAAGCCCGTCATAACGGCCAAGGTTGGATGATGCTTCGGCGCAGGCGATAATATACCAGGCGGGAAAAAGGCAATCGACAAGCGGCATTTCAAATTCTTCCACGATCGCGCCAGCCGCCTGGAACTCCCTTGCCGCCGCAAGTACAGAACCTTTTACGTCTTCGGCAATGCCGGTCATTAAATTACCCGGCAGTCCAATCCTGACGCCGTCCAGATGCTCCGCAGGATTTTTATCGAAAATATACGGTTTTTCGAGAACACAGGTTCCGTCCCTGCCGTCTGCGCCGGAGATAATCGACAGAAGGGCGGCACAGTCGTCCATGTTTCTGCCTGCAGGACCAATTTGGTCAAATGAGGATGCATTCGCGATAAGGCCAAACCGTGATACTGCGCCGTATGTCGGCTTTATGCCCGTAACTCCGCAGAAGGCACAGGGCTGCCTTAAATCTCCACCGGTATCGCTGCCTAGTGTCAACGGCGCTTCTCCTGCGGCAATAGCCGCGGCGCTTCCCGAAGAAGAACCGCCTGCGACACGGGAAATATCCCAGGGGTTCTTCACCGGCCCGAAGGCGCCTGTTTCGCCTGAGCTTCCCATCGCAAACTCATCCATGTTGAGCTTCCCAATTATAACCATGCCGGCCTGCTCCAGCCTTTCAACTACAGCGGCGCTGAAAACAGGCGAATAACCTTTAAGCATTTTTGAAGCGCAGGTGGTTTCGATCCCCGTTGTAGAAATATTATCCGCAAGGGCGATCGGGATTCCTGCAAGAGGCGAAAGAGTTTCACCGCTTTCAAGCCGCGATTGTACTTCCCGCGCGCTTTCAAGGGCATACTCCTTTGACACCGCAAGAAAAGAGTTATGCTTATTGTCAGTGTTTTCTGTGGTTTCTATATATGCGCTCACCACTTCGGCAACGCTTAATTTTTTTTCCTTTACCGCGGCTGCTAGCTCAAGGGCGCTCATGCTGAACATTCGCTTCCCCTTACTCAACCGTTTTTGGCGCCATGATCATTTCATCAGTTTTATATGGAGCGTTTTTCAGTATCAGTTCGCGTCCCAAAGAAGGGCGACATTCATCTTCACGAAAAATATTCACATTAAGAAGCGGGCGGCTGCATTCGGGAACGCCGTCAGTATCCAGTTCCCTTATCCGCGATACTCTGTCAAAAATCTGCTGTAAATCTCCTGCCAGCCGGTTTTTTTCTTCAGACAGAAGCGTAAGACAGGATAATTCCTCCAAATGCATAATCAGTTTGTCGTCAAATTGCATTGCTCATCTCTCCATTTACGCACGATAGCAAATTTCGGGGAAAAAAAATAGACGCCGTTAATGGAAAATTAATGAAGAACCCTGCGGCAAGCCGCCGGGGACCCCGCCATCCTATCAATTCATTTTGGCAGATCGTCTTTCCCGGTTATTGGTATTTACTATAATCTCCGACAAGGAGATGAAGGGGTTCTTCATCCTCTTCAATGCCTGGAAACCGTCCCAGCTCTTCAAGGAAAAAATTATCATTGTGATCATCGTTTACCATGGATACTTCACCCAGGAGCAGGACTTCGTCATCCGACCAGAACTGATGAAACACACCCTGCTTCAGGGTAATACTTTCCCCGGTTCCAAGGCTAATTACGGTCCCTGCCTTAACCGCGTAGTTTCTACCGTCAACGGAAACAGGTACATCCGATTTTTCATCCATGGTGGAATGGGCCCCGGAACCCAGAGAGCGGTATAGCTGTATTTTGAGCTTCCCGCCGCCTCCCCGGTTTATAATATCTTCCATTTTGGACATGTGATAATGGTAGGGGGTATATTGACCTGGTTTTACAATGAGCAGTTTTTCGGCATAGGTTTTTCCATCCGGATAATGAAAATTACCGTTGCGTATTGTAAAAAGCAGGAGGCCCAGTTTGTCATAATCGCCCCGGCCAAAATCAGTCAGATCCCAGCCAAGCTGATTCTCCCTTAATTCATTGTATTCCAGCCCTTTGGTTTTCCATTCTTCGGGACGCCAATAGGCAAAGGGAGGCAGGGTAAATTGCCACCTAGCAATGAACTCCTTTGCCTCGCGAATATATCTGTTGATAGTTGATCGTTTCATGTTTATTCTCCGGAATATATTAGAGTTGTTCGACAACCAATCAAGTTGTCGAACAAGTCTATTATACAGCAAAATATAATAAATGACAAATCTGCCATATGCACATTGCGGATAATCTAAATAATGCCCTCTCTCTGTCCCGCATCCAGGGCAGCTTTGATGATTTTTTGCATTACTTCATTCAAATTTCCACCCTGGGAAACAGAGGCAAACATTGAATAAAAAGAAAGTATCCTTTCGGTGTAAATTGAATCTTCCTCAAGGAGCGACACTTCCTGTAAAACAGACCTGGCGGCTTCCCGGCTTTGGTTGGGAGGCGATCCGCCGGCGGCATTTTCGTTCAGGTGGCAATAGAGGGCAGCTGCAGCGCCGATTGAAATAAAAGCCGGGATTACTCCTTTTTCTGCGCAACAGAGCAGCGAACCAATAAGCCTGTCGTTTTTCCCCAGCTTTCGTCCTGTGTCCGCCCCTACCCGCATGCATGTGTCTCCCAGCGCCTTGTTGGAAAAGCGCCGGAGCAGGTCATGGATATGGTATTGGAGATCCGGAAGAGACTCGTTGTATATGGCGGATAAAGCAAGGGCGCTTTCCTGCATGGCGTTCTGGGCAATAAAGATTATGTCAGCGCGGTCTGCTGTTTCATAAATATATTTATCACCGCGGATCATTCCAAGGTAAGCACAGATTGCGTGCCCCAGATTATGAACAAAGAGTTTTCGCTTGATATAAAAATCAAAATTTTGAAAAGGGCGCATTCCTGCAAGTAAAGGTATCTCTCCCTTAAAGGCTGCCCTGTCAACAGGCAAAAAACCGTAAGCCTCAACACAGACCCTTAGGAAATTTCCATCCGCCATTTCCTCAGTCTGAAGCGGAACCATTCTGCCTATGGAAGCTTCAACAAGCCCCACGCTTTCATCAAAGATCTTCTGTTCTTCGCCGCTAAGATACTTTTTAATAAGATTTTCAAGCTCCCTGTTCGCGTCAATCAGGTTCTCGCAGATAATGATGTTGAGGGGTCCGGCTACCCGGCCGGCAGAACCGGCAAACCGCTTTTTGAGCCCTTTGGCTATAACCGGAGCTATAAAGGGAAGCACCCTTACACCAACAGCGGTTGCCATTATGTCTGCACCAGCTATGGCTTCTGCGGCATCTTCCTCGTTCCTGCCGTTTATTGCCCTAACTTCTTCGATCCAGATGTCTTCCGCGCTGTCACCGGAAAGTATCCTCACCGGATAGCGGCCTTCGCGGTTGAGCGCTTCTATGACAGGTTCCGCCACATCAATAAACGTTACCTTATAACCTGATTGGAAAAAGACCTGTCCTATAAAGCCGCGGCCTATATTGCCCGCGCCGTACATTACTGCCTTCATGGCTTTCATTATATTAAAACCGCGCCCTAAGGTTTTTTAATTCTTCAATCGGAAGCATCCCCTCGGAAGCTCCCGGCATCGAAAGTGAAGCCGCAGCCGCGGCGTTTCCCAGTTCCAGTCCTTCCTCAAGACTTCCGCCCTGGGAAGCGGCGTAAATGGTACCGGAACAGAAAGCGTCCCCTGCCCCTACCTTTCCTTTAATATAGTCAGAAGGAAGATTAACAGCCGGCGATTCCACCATCCTTCCCCTGTTGTCAAGTCCGAAACCTCCCTCCGGACAGTGGATTACAGCCCATTCGAAAACACCGAGTTTTTTCATCTCTTCCAGAGCTATCGGCACATTGGCTGGGATAAGCTTTCCGCCTTCATCCCTCAGGATAATTCCCGTAACCTGGCTGGCTTCGAGTTCGTTGATTACACAGTAATCGGCGTATTTAAGGCAGGGAGGCACAAGCCGTCTCAGGCGGTCGCCCATTTCGCTTACCACGTCAATGGATGTTTTAATACCCCGTTCCCGGGCATGGCAGAGGAGCCTGGCCATTTTGGTTCCGTATTCGGAATCAGNTCNTCGTCCAGGGCGTCCAGAATTAAAATATAGCCTATGTGCAAAAAATCCGCGTTTATTCTATCCCAGTCAAAATCATCTTCACAGAAGCGGGCATTGGCGCCGCGGTAATGGAAAAAAGTCCGCTCTTTTGAGATTGTATCGGCCATTACAGCTGTGAAAGAGGTCTTCCCTTCCCGCTTTATCATGGACAGATCCACGTTCCCGTAATGGCGGAAAATTTCAAGAACATATTCCCCTTCGGCGTCTGAACCAACCCTTCCCAGGACAGTAAGGGGCAGGGAGGGATCCATAAGGGCAAGATCCCCTATTACATTGCAGGCGGCGCCGCCTGCGGACCTGGAGATACCTTCCTGAATGCTGGTAAGCTCCCCGGACTTTGGAAGCCCGGTTACGGGATAGAGGATATCTATAATCATGTTGCCGGCGACGCAAATTCCTTTTTTATTCATGGATCCATAAGTGCGGATAGCATCAACACTCCCAATAATAATAATGGAGCTGTTTATCCGCCCCTGAACAGTTTACCAGCAGCAATAACCGCCGTCAATGACAAGGTCCGCTCCGGTCATAAAATCAGAGGCGGGTGAAGCAAGATACACAACCGCGCCCTGCAGATCCTCAGGTCTCGCAAGAGCGGCCATTGGCGTAAGAGCGATCCATTTAGGGAGCATAGTTTTGCCTTCCGGGGACTCAAGGAGCTTATCCACCAGTTCAGTTTTGGTATAACCGGGGCTGATGCTGTTTACGCGGATATTCTTTGGCGCCCATTCGGCGGCAAGGCTGCGGGTAAGGTGCAGCACGCCGGCTTTTGACGCATTGTAGGCGCACTGGTTCTGGGGCGTATTGGAAATATGCGCGGACATGGACGCGGTATTGATTATTTTCCCATACCCTTTCTTTGCCATCTCCCTGGCTTCGCACCGGGCGCATAAAAAAACGGAATCAAGATTAAGGGCAAGTATCTTTCTCCATTCGCTAAAATCCTGCTCCAGCGCGTCCCGCCATACGCCCATACCGGCATTGTTAACCCCGATGGTGAGTTCCCCCCATTTGCCGATTATCGTTTTCATCATCTCGTCTACTTCATCGGGTAAGGTAACATCGGTTTTTACCGCCATGGCACTAATCCCCTTCGCCTCCAGTCTGTGGGCAGTTTCTTCTGCCCCGGGCAGATTTATATCAACCACCGCAACCTTCGCACCCGCCTCTCCCAGGGCAAAGCAATAGGCTTCCCCTATACCCTGTGCGCCTCCTGTCACCAAA
>JGI24702J35022_10001200_pt1 | contig 16110 bp, 15 predicted proteins | sample TergutTh196P4_FD_35022 | JGI IMG/M metagenome (IMG submission 35022)
CTACTAAATTTTTTGCTTCGAGAAAATATTTTTCTGCTTCGGTATAATTGCCCATATCCATGCATAAAGTTCCCAAATTGTTTAGAGAGGCGGCATATTTGGGGTGTTCTTTTCCTGCCATCCGTATTAGTTCGAGAAAATAGTTCTCGGCTTGGGCATTATTTCCCAAATCGATTGAAAATAAACCTAACTTATGCAATGCTGTTGCATAATCGGTTTCGTTTTCAAATATTTCAATATTCTTTTCAAGCAATTCAATGGCTTCCGCATAGTTATTATTATTGCTTAAACTGTCGGCCTGGCTAAATACCTGTTCCGCATTTTGAGCATTTGCCATGATTCCGAAGGCAGCAATCAGGATTAGAAGCGCTATTCTTTTCATTTTTTCATTGTACTGTGTGAGTTAATAATGGCAAACCGGTTTCAAAATTACTAAAAAATATAATCCTCAATCATCCTTTCTATAAAAAAATCTTCATCCATCGCTGCACTTTGTGCCGCTTTTTTTACAATTGTTGAATAGACGGTTTGTCTTTCAACACATTCTTCACTGCGGCGTTCTGAGCGCTTAACAGGCAGGGTACCGCACAAACTAAAAGTAAAATTTTTTTCATCTTAAAAAAGTTTTAAACTAACATAGGATCTATTATCTGTTCGTATAATCTTTATATTTGCAAAAATAGTAAATAACCAGTGAAATACTATTACAAAAACGTACATATTTGCACTTTCAACAATGTAAAATCATTCATTTTTGTTTAACAATGTTGCAAAAACGTACTGATGCATCAAACATATCCGATTGATATTCAATGTATAAAAATGTTTTGAGAACGCAAGGAATTTTTACGATTTATTTTCGCCTTCAGGAACTCCAACAGATACGATCAAACCCCGTAAATACATACTTGTCCGAAGAAGAACTGGTGAATCAGGCAGGCTTCAGCGACTACTGCGAATGCCTCCGCATGTCATTTCGTGAAGAACTAAAAGCGAGGTGAGTGTGGAGAGTGAAGAAAAATCAGTTATTCAATCACTCTGTATCTTGCTTTTGCTTCCTCTGCCGAACAAGCGTTAAAGTGCCACCACTCNCTGCTTATGGTTGTAAAACCTGCTTGCTGCATGACCCGGCGCAATAAACGGCGATTCCGGAACTCTTCTTTGGTGATTTTTCCGGCTTGTAGCAGTGCATCTTCATTGTCCGTATGAGCTTCTATACCAAAGAAATCGAAGGGAGTTCCCATTGGAAGTTGAAGTCCTTCCCCATCAACGATAGTAACATCAACAGCCATGCCGTAATTATGCCGTCCGTCTCCGTTGGCAGGATTTGCCACATAATTGACGTATTGAGTGCCTCTGACAAGCTCCCACATCTGACGCTGCACCTCAATCGGACGGGCGGCGTCGAAAACAAGCAGTGAACAGGCAGGGTGTTCACGTTTCAGATTTNGCTGTGCCTGAACTAATTTGCGGGCAGCATCGGGATGAAGCCANGCTTTGGTTATGCCGTCATAAACAGGTCGGTTCATAAAATTTGATGGAGTTGCATACACTAAATGTACCTGAAGAGTAGTATCTAACGTACAAACATCCACAAAACCCATAACAGCCAACTGCGTATCCCAGTCTTTTGTCTGTCCGGACAAGGGAAGGGATAATAAGAAGAAGAGAAGGATGTTTCTTTTTGAACGCAAATGACGCAAAATGCGCAAATTGTTGTAAATTTTTATATAATTGATAATGAAAGACATACTAAAATAAATAATTTTATTTTTACGTCCATTTGCGTCATTTGCGTTCTCCCAGCGAAATCTGTTCTGCGTTGACCGGTTGTTGCAAAAACAGCGAAGCCATTTCAGAAAATTTGGAGGTTGACTCGGTAGTCAGAAAACGTACAGCATGTCCTTTTGTCAGCCGACAGTCAATCTCCGGATGACGAAACAAATAATCTTTCAGACTCTCAGCCACCCTCCTGCCTTGCGTAAAAACGGTAATCCCCTGGGGCAAATAGTGTTGTATTTTATGTATCAGTAATGGATAATGGGTACATCCCAAAAGAATGGTATCAATCATCGAATCTTTCGCTAACAGGTTTTCGACGTGTTTTTGGATATAATAATCGGCGCCCGGAGTATCATATTCCCTGTTTTCAACTAACGGCACCCACATCGGACACGCTTCATCTACCACTGTGATATGGGGAAACAGTTTGGATATTTCGAGCCGGTACGATTGCGAAGCAATCGTACCGGGTGTTCCTAATATCCCTATATGTTTTGTCCGGCTGATCCGGTCGACTACCTCAACGGTAGGACGAATGACTCCCAATACACGCCGACCTGGAGCTATTCGGGGTAAATCACGTTGCTGAATGGTCCGCAAAGCCTTGGCTGAAGCCGTATTACATGCTAATATTACCAACGGACATCCGGCATCAAAAAGATACTGTACAGCCTGAAGTGTAAATTGATAAACGACCTCGAACGAGCGCGAACCGTAAGGCGCCCGTGCATTATCTCCGAGATAAAGATAATCATAGTGGGGCAGTAAATCCCGGATTTGCTCAAAGATTGTCAACCCGCCATATCCTGAATCAAAGATTCCTATNGGTGCGTTTTTTGAATGCATGTTCTAACAACAGACACATCACCCTAACAAGGTTCGAAACCCTGTTAGGNTTAAGGCATACAATGTGTTTTTAATGTCAAATTATTTTAATCCCAATTTCGCCTTTACCAATGGCGTTGCATCGATTGCAGAAGGCGATATATATAACATGGTCTGATTATTGAAAATGAATAGATATCCCTGTTCAGCGCCAACATCCTGGATTGCTTTTTGAAGTTTTTCCTGAATCGGAGCAAAAAGCTCTGTTTGTTTTTGTTCCATATCTTGCTGAGCTATTGTATATAAGTTTTGGATACGTTCCTGTAAATCCTGAAGTTCCTGCTGTCTTCTCAGTTTAAGATTTTCAGCCAACGTTTCCGGCAACTTCATATATTCTTCATATTTCACATTCATTTCGTTCTGCATGGTTTGTAAATCAGCTTGATACTGTGAACTTAATGCAGCAAGCTGTTTTTCCACCTCATCATTTTCCGGCATCATATTAAAGACTTCAGCAGCATTGACAACCGCGATTTTCACTTCCTGAGCAAATACTCCCAACGGGAGAATCATACACATTAAAACTATAAGTTTCTTCATTTTACAATGGATTTTAAAAAATTTACAATTTACTATTATTTATTAAAAATTTATTCGAATGATAAAAAAGTGCACAAATGTACATATTTATTTTGAATATCCTAATTTTACAAGCACTTCGTTGCTAATATCTATTTGCGGTGAAGCAAAAATAATGCTCATTGCCGAAGCTCTGTCTAACACCACCTGAAATCCTTTATCTTCAGCTATCGCCTTCACCGCTTCATAGATTTCATCCTGAATTGGTTTGATCAGGCTTGCCCGTTTTTGATACAACTCGCCGTCAGCGCCAAAATACTTCCGTTTCAACTCCATAGCTTCCAGATCTTTTTGTACGATGGCTTCTTCACGATTCGATTTCATCTCAGCCGATAGAAATACCAGGTCGGCTTGAAAGTTCTTATACATATTCTGAGCTTCCTGTTGAAGCGCGTCGATCTCACTTTGCCATTTCTTCGACAGTTGAGACAATTGCTCGTTAGTCATCTCATAAGCAGGTATATTACTCAGAATATACTCCATATCTATCAGGGCAAATTTCTGGCCCACCGTTGCCATCGAAAACAACAAGACCATTCCTGTTAATAACAATCCTTTTCGTTTCATCGCTCTTTTCATTTTTATATTTCAATTATTAGACTGCAAATATAGTCAATAGTTTATTGTTATTCTGTAATTTACATAAATTAACATTAAAATTCCTGTCCGAGTATAAAATGGAATTGGCTTCCACCTTTATTTCCTCCTAAAGGTGTATCAAATCCGTATCCCCAGTCGATTCCCATCATTCCGATCATTGGAAGGAAAATGCGCACGCCGAATCCGGCAGAGCGTTTCAGATCGAACGGATGAAAATTATTGATTGAGCCCCAGGCATTTCCTGCTTCAAGGAAAGCTAATCCGTATATCGTTGATGAGGGTTCCAGTATGAATGGATAACGCAATTCCATCGACATACGGGTATATGCATATCCATAAGGTACGAGATAATTCTGACTGCCGGCAAGCGAACCGTTTTCGTAGCCTCTCAAGCCGATAATATCTACTGCATAATAACTGGTATACCCTGTCATTCCGTCGCCTCCTACCTGAAACGTTTCAAAAGGAGTGAGTTTATGTTTGTTATAGTAACCTAAGAAACCATACTCAAGACGCGACATAAACACCGGCGTTCGTTTCGGTCCGCCCATCTGCGGTAACAGAAGCAGCGGAAAAAAAACTTTAGCCTGGAATTTCCATTTATGGTATTCAATCCATTTGTTTATTTCACCCGGATCTGTCATCGTCGCATAATCCTTCCCATCGAACAATGAATAGGGTGGTGTAGCAGATACTGATGCTGTAAACTGGGAACCAAAACGCGTATAGAGCGGATTGTCAATCGAGCTTCGCATCAACATCAGATCCAAACTGAACTTATGGCTTGAACCATCACTGATAATAAAATACTGCGACCAGTTTTTCATATTATACAACTGATAATTGAATGTCGCCGTAAACTGGAAATAATCATCCGGCCAACTTAAACGTTTTCCATATCCTATGGAAGCTCCAACCATTTGCATATATTTACTGGGATCATACGCACTTTCATAGATACCTTCATATAAGTCGCTATAACCATAGTTTCCATAACCGTAACCGTATCCGCCGTATCCGCCATAGCCACCATAACCGCCATAACCACCATAACCGCCATAGCTGCCATATGTAGACATTTGTTGCCTTAAGTAATTTTCATTCATACCCGTATATTTGGCATAATACACACTTGCCGAAAACATATTGGGTCGTTTACCACCAAACCACGGATCCATATACGAAATGCTGTATGACTGATAATTTTGAGCGCTGGCCTGTCCACTGATTGTAAACGTCTGTCCTTCTCCCTGAGGAATAATGCCTTTGTATGTTCCGGGATGGAAAAGGTTCTTCATGGAAAAGTTTGTGAATTTCAAACTCAGTTTTCCAATCACCCCGGTTTGCCCCCATCCGGCAGACACTTCTACCTGGTCGTTGGCTTTTGATACTAAGTTATAGCGGATATCCACCGTTCCGTTCTCCATATTAGGTAAAGGTTGAGGTTCCATATTTTCGGGGTCGAAATGTCCCATCTGAGCTAATTCGCGGAGTGAGCGCATCAAATCGTCCTTACTAAACAATTGTCCGGGCTTGGTGCGTAATTCACGTCGAATGATATCTTCATACAAACGGTCGTTCCCATTGATAATAATCTTATTGATGGTTGCCTGAGGGCCTTCCTGGATACGGATTTCCAACGAAATGGAATCGTTTTGTACATCTACCTCGACCGGGTCGGCGCCAAAAAACAAATATCCGTTATTGTAATAAACATTAGCCACAGCGTCGTCATCTGTTTGTAAGCGTTCCATCAGTTTTTTCTGGTTATATATGTCCCCTTGCTTCATGTTAAGCAACATTTCCAATTGTTCTGACGGATATTTTGTGTTTCCGACAAACTGGATGTCTTTGATATAATACTTCTGTCCTTCATCAACGCTAAGAATAAGATTTACATATTTATCATTCACCGTCACAATGCTGTCTGAAACGATAATAGCATCACGAAATCCATATTCATTGTATTTATCAATCAGGTTTTTCTTGTCGTTTTCATATTCTTCGGTGGTGAATTTCTTGGTACTGAATATTTCCAGGATACTTGTCCTGAACCTCTTGGACAGGTTGAATTTTTCATTGGTCTTCTTCATGGCTTTTTTCAGCACAAAATCCGACAACTCTTCATTGCCTGTAATCCTAATTTCCTGGATCTTTGTCTTCAGATTTTTGTCAATATTGATCTCCAGTATCACTTCTCCTTCTTTCGACAGGTCGTCTTTTTGAACAATGTCCACTTCTACATTTTTGAATCCTTTTCCGTCGAAATATCTTTGTATAAGCGTTTTGGCTCTATCAATCACATTGGTTGTAACTGTACTTCCTCTTCTTAATCCTAATCTGGTTTCCAATTCTTCCCGTTCACTTTTTTTCACGCCATTGTAGGTGATTTCAGAAATACGGGGGCGTTGTCGCAGCCTGATTTCCAACCAGATACTATCATTTCTTGCGCGAATTCCATCAATTCCGACATCCGAAAAAAGTCCATGCCTCCAAAAACGCTTTACCGCATCGGTTATTTCTTCTCCGGGAACGGACACGACGTCTCCTACAGACAGATTTGAAATACCTATCAACACATAGTCTTCGTAGGTTTTTGTTCCCGGCATGGTAACACTGATATCTGCAATCGTATATTTTTTCTGCAATGAATACGAAATTTCAGGAATTTCTTCCGGCGGAATCGTATCTGTAAACGAAATGAAAGGAATTGTATCAGGAGGAATCGTATCCGTATATGAAATAACAGGTATGTCCTCCGACAGCATTGTATCTGTCTCCACACGAATCGTATTTATCTGCGCATATCCCTTAACGAAAATCAAAACAGTCAAGGCAAAAAACAAGCATATTTTTTTACACATACACAATATGTTTATCAATTTAATTGTTCACTTGTTTTACCGAAGCGCCGTTCGCGCTGCTGATAATACAAGATCGCTTTGTATAATTCATCTTCTCTAAAATCAGGCCAATAGATATCGGTAAAATATAATTCCGAATAGGACAACTGCCATAAAAGGAAATTACTGATTCTTTTTTCGCCGCCAGTCCGGATCAGCAAATCCGGATCGGGGATTCCGCATGTTGTCAAATAGTGTGAAAAAAGATTTTCTGTAATATCTTCTCTTGATATAGAACCTTCATTCACTTGATCAACTATATGTTTGACAGCGTTCACCAATTCCCAGCGGGACGAATAACTCAAGGCCAGAACTAATGTAGTACCTGTATTTCCGGACGTCTGATCAATACACTCCTGCAAAGCCTGCAGGACGTCTTCCTCCAAACGCTCCAAATCGCCGATGGCTATCAGCCTGATATTATATTTCATCAGATCTGGCGTTTCCCTGTGAATCGTCGAAACCAATAAGGTCATCAATGCCTGCACTTCGGTATCGGGCCGATTCCAGTTTTCTGTCGAAAAGGTATAAAGCGTCAGGTATTTCAACTCAATCGTTGCAGTTGCTTCTATTACTTTACGAACAGAAACGGCTCCTTCCTGGTGCCCTTTGACGCGATCTTCTCCCCGCGCTTTGGCCCATCGACCATTTCCATCCATGATAATGGCTACATGAAGTGGCAATTTTGTTCTGTCTATCTGTTCAATCAATGGCATCTTATCCTTTCGGGCTATTAATCCACATCTGTCTTTATCATTAAATTTCGCCGGCTGCACTGTTGCATGGCCGGCACCGGGTTCCAAAATCCCAGGTAACCGAAATCATCAACAGTGAATACCAATCCTTATTTTTTAAAACGCTCCCTCCGATTCCATAGGGATCATCCAACAACCGATTACTATCATCCGTCATATCCAAACCATCTCCGAATAATTTACGAAATGTAAACTCACATCCAATATTCAGCCGGTTCTTCAACTTATATTTCACCCCTACGCCTAACGGTATATTCGGACTGACAAACGTACTTCCGGAACCGGGAGCCACTGTCATACCTACTCCAATCAGCAGATAAGGCGAAAACCGTTTTGTATTCAAATAGGCAAATTGATCGCTGTATGGGAAAAAGTTGTATTCAAACTGTCCGCCTAATTCAAACAGATTCCGGTTAAACGAAGCTTGTGCGTTGTCGGGAAACACGTTGTCAAGCCCTGCTGTATTGCCTGATACCACAGCCCACACCAAATTTGCCTTGAAAGCAATCCGGAAATTGGCATTGTAACGAAAAACAACTCCTGCACCCGGATTCAGGCTTTTAAACAGAGTTGTTTTGTTTGCATCTCCCATATAAAATGAACTTCCAGCCATCCCTCCTATCTCGTATAGATACTCCTGTGCACTGATACACAGCGATAGATTACTCAAGATGAGAATTACAGACCATCGTTGAAAAAATGTTAAAGACATAGCGTTTTGTTTTTTTGTTCTCACACTTGTTTCCTTTTAACGTGAAAAAACGCACAAAATTATATCTTCTCTCTCTTAGTCCTTAAATCCCAGACGGTTTATACGTCCACTCCACAACTCATCCAAAATATTTGCACTATTATTTTCTTTTCCGCCGAAAAGAAGTAAAAAATTATCATTATCAACCAACACAGAAGCATGTCCACGGGCTTTGTAGGTTTCAGGAAAAACAATCAATGAATCTGCCAAAGACCAGCTAATTCCCTTGTCTAATGATATATATATATCTTTTTTTGCTTCATTTGAAGCATTAATGCCACCAATCAGGAACAGATTTTCGTCGTATTGCGCCAACATGACTCCATCCCGTCTCTCAAACCAGGATTTCCGCTCATCTGTCAGCCGTACCCACGAAAGACCTGTCATCGTTCCCCAGGCAGCATCACTCAATCCTCCATTACGGTCTTTCCCTGCTGCAACCACCAAATGCCAGTAAAACATGGATTCATAACTTGAATTTCCAAAACCTGAAACAGGAAATTCAGCCGGAACTGCCACTCCTTTTTCCCATTGATTAGCGGCATCCATCGCAGCAAAGTACCATGCATTATCTTCCTGAATAATGGCAGCCAGTACAGGTGAGGTTTTTCCTAATTCACTGCCATTGATACTTCCTAACAAAGATATCACAACCGGAGTCTCATCAGGCATCCTGTTCCAGGCGCTTCCATTTGTCGAATAATACAACATACCATCGGATGTCTGTATAAATAGATGTCCTTCATATTCAGTGAGCTGAGACAGAATCAATGTCTTTCCATCCAATCCGGTCAACGAAACTGGTATCCAGGTTTTTCTGTCGGTCACTGGCGAACGATACAACTCATATCCACTCGATGCCCTCACATACATCCAATAATAATTATTCCTTTCAATGACTTTTAAGTCCTGTACGGTCTTTCCCAACAATCTGCCGGAAAAACTGATCCATTCCATTGAATCAGGCACTTGTTGATGGATATTCAATTTTGCGATGTACCTTTTGGTCGCTGTCTGGTCAGACGAATACACATCAAATCGAACATAATCTGAAAAATCCAACGAATCAGTCAGATTCCAGGTAAGCGAATCGCCTGTCGCTGCTTGATACACTTCTACTATCGATGGATTCATTTCAAATGATACCGAGCACACAATCAACCAGTTTATTTCTGTACCGTAAGGCATTGAATCTTTATTGTATATCAATCCGTTGACCTGATCTATTGTAAATATCACATTCTCAAGGTCAGGTATCGAATCGCTTTGTAATGTAAAAGAGGCTATCAGACAATTCGATGCATTCCAATTATCATATTCTGTCTCTCCCAAACAGGAAGACATGAAACACACTATACATCCCCAAAACCATAATTGTAGGTATTTTGTTTTCATTCGCACAATTATTTGTAACAAGTCCACAAAAGTAGAAACATTTTTGACTTTATCATTCATACTTGCCAAACATTTATATTTTTTTAGTTTTTTCATATATTATTTACATATTCTTACAATAATAAACAGATAAAACAGATTGTTCATTTTCTTTAGAATAATCCCTGGTGAAATGAATCGTTCGTTGATGATCGGCAATCTCTTTCAATTGATTCACAGGAGCTTTCACGCCATTCTCCAATATGATGGGAACTGTTTCAACATGTAATTCATCCCATAGTCCGCTATTCAGAAAACTTTGATGCAAAGATGCCCCTCCTTCCACCAGCAGTGAGTACAATTTTCGTTCATACAAAGCATCCAACATCCGGGGAATAACCGGTTCTGAAAAGTCAATCTCTATGTACTCTGTATTTACACGATCCGTACACTCCTCAATCCCTGAACCTTGATCCTTGAATTGGGCAGACACCCAAGTCGCGCCTTTACAATTGTTCTCCGTACCCTGAACAAACACTAAAGTACGTACCTTTCCATCCAACAAATGATACGATGGCGGGATTCGTAATGTACGATCAGGAAAAACGCGTACCGGTGAGTTTCCTGTCCACTGCCGGACTGTCAGAAAGGGATTATCCAGCCATGCCGTATTTGTTCCGATCATAATAGCCGAAACCTCAGCGCGTAATTTATGTAAAAGCCGGCGGGTAGCCAACGTCGATAGTTGAACAGGTTTTTCTGAAGCATCGTTGCGGATACGGTCCATATATCCATCCCGGCTTTGTGCCCATTTCAGGATAATGTAGGGACGCCGTTTCGTCTGTGCCGTTATAAAAAAACGGTTTAATTCCATCGCCTCCTGTTTCATCACTTCTGTAACGACTTCAACGCCAGCATCACGCAACATTGTTATTCCCTTTCCTGCCACTTTTGGATAAGGATCCAGGCAACCAATAACGACACGGGGGATTTGCTTTTGCAGGATAAATGTCGTACAGGGAGGCGTCTTTCCCAAATGAGTGCAGGGCTCTAAATTAACATATAATGTAGAATCACGCAACAGGCTTTCATCCTGCACGGCATCAATCGCATTGACTTCAGCATGTGCACAGCCATATTGACGATGAAATCCTTCACCAATGATTTGTCCTTTGTGTACAATCACCGCACCAACCATTGGATTTGGTGCAACAGACGACCTGCCTGATTGAGCCAGTTCCAAACAACGCATCATATATTTTTCTTCTACCTGCATGTTGTTTTCCGGTAGTTTTTAATATCTTTGTATCATCATTATTATATGAACGAAATAATTACATATATTCGTAAATCATTGGAGACGCAGTATCCTCCGGAAGAAATCCATAGTTTGACCCAATGGATTTTGGAAAAAACATGCAATCTCCCACGACATCAACAAATATGGCGCAAAGATAAGGAATTATCTCATACGGAGAAACAAACCATTCAAATGATTGTACAGCGCCTGCAAAATTCGGAACCGATTCAGTATATTTTCGGAGAAACAGAATTTTATGGTATTCCGTTTAAAATCAGTCCTGATGTGCTGATTCCCCGTCCTGAGACAGAAGAATTGGTGCATCGCATCGTTCAGGAACAAACGGCATCCAACCTCCGGATATTGGATATCGGCACTGGAAGTGGCTGTATTGCCATTACACTTGCCAAACAATTAACCGAGCCTAACGTGTATGCGCTGGATAATTCGGAGGAAGCCCTCAAAATAGCACAACTCAATGCACAACTCAATCAAGTGACAGTCCAATTTATACAAGCCGATATCTTTTCAACAAACCTGCCTGATTCTCTTTTATTGCCTGTATTCGATTTGATTGTGAGCAATCCACCTTATGTGACAATGCGTGAAAAAGCAACATTGAATCCGAATGTGTCAGACTACGAACCTCACCAGGCTTTGTTTGTTCCGGACGACGACCCAATACGTTTCTACCACAGGATTGCTGAATTGGGTTGGGAGAAATTAAATGTAAATGGGTCATTGTATTTTGAAATCAATGCATTCTATGGTGAAAAGATTAGCCGGATACTGCATCAAAAAGGATACCGGGATATTAAGCTCACACACGATCTGTCAGGAAAAGAACGATTTATAAAAGCAATACGATGAGACAACGGAACGAACCGGAGATTTTACACTGGGCTGCATCCTACTGTTCGCTGGCTGAACGATGTATTGAGGATGTTCGCTTGAAAATAGTTTCGGCAGGAGCGACACCGGATATGGAAGAGCGGATTATTGCCCGTCTGCTGAAAGAAAAATTTATCGATGAAACGCGCTACTGCCGGTGCTTCGTCAATGATAAATTCCGGTTCAACCGCTGGGGACGTATCAAAATCGATTATGAATTGCAACAAAAAAAAATAACATCAGAGATTATTGCCGAAGCAATCAGTCAAATCGAGGAAGATGAATACGAATCGGTTTTATATACACTGTTGAAGGACAAAAAACGAACTGTCAAAGGACAAACAGAACAGGATATATATAACAAACTCTATCGTTTTGCCATGAGTAGAGGATTTGAAAGTTACCTGACGGTTCGGCAATTGAAAAACTTGTTCAAATATGATGAATAAACAACATAATATAGGGAGTGGAACCCCAACAAGGTTTAAAACCCTGTTAGGGTTAATGGGCATAAATGACCTCCTGCAATTATTCTACCCTCGCCTGTGTATCCTGTGTGGAAAACAGTTGACTGAGGATGAACCACATATATGCCTGCATTGTTTTTGTGATTTGCCCCGCACAAATTATCATCTACGCATCCACAATCCCACATTGAAATTATTTGCCGGTACACTTCATATAAACAAAATTATAAACTTTCTGTTGTTTGAAAAAGATGGGAAAGTTCAACAATTGATTCACTCTATTAAATATTTCGGAAATAAACAATTAGCCAAATATTTAGGAAGAATGGCCGCTCTTGAAATAAAAACGGACGGACTGTTTAAAGGCATTGACGCGTTAATTCCCATCCCTCTCCATCCGAGAAAAAAAAGGAAACGAGGCTATAACCAGTCCGAATGGATAGCCAAAGGAATTGAAACAGTATGTCAATCTCCGATAGTAAATGATGTGTTATTCAGAGCAATAAATACAGATTCTCAAACCCGTAAAACAATCTATGAACGTCACCGGAACATGGAAGAAATTTTTTCCTTGAAAAATGCGGATTCGCTGAGCGGTAAACATATTTTACTGATTGATGACGTCATTACCACCGGCGCAACCATCAACTCCTGTATCAAAACTTTAAGCGCCATCCCCGATCTTCGCATCAGTATTTTTTCGCTTTCAGTGGTGCACATCCTTTAAAGCCTGTCCCAACCCTAACAGAGGTTAAACCCCCGTTAGAGTTTTGGGGGTCGCTTATTTAAAAAATCGCAAATGATTCACCCCATGCCATAATGACATACGGAACTTTGACATCAGCCATTCTTTTGGAAGTCAGCCAGTAGGCTTCTCTGTGGTCGATCGTATGTCCCATTTCGTTTTCATGTCCGCATAAGACCAATGCAGGGTTAATGCCCGAAACAAAAGGTTCCATGGGCATCATCCAGCATTGAACTAAGAGTACATCCACCTTAACATTGCTGCCGACCTGGACAAGCAAATCTTCGGAATAGTCCTGATCGCCTGTGTGCATAATCGTCTGTCCTTCAGGCAAGGTGATTATATATACATTATTTAATATATTACCCTGCTGCCCCGGATATACGCTTACGGACAAAGAAGTGTTCTTAGCCGGTAAATGAATCGTTTCTGATATCATCTCACTTCCCCGTACAAATCGTATCTGTGGAGACAAATTCGCCCACGTCTCTTCCGGTACAATCACATCCTTCCCCTGTTCGTTAAACATTCGAATCACAGAAAGATCTGTATGATCGCCATGTGCATGCGAAATAAAAAGTATATCACACTGTTCCACAATCGAACGCATCAGGGTATCGCTGATAAAATAATGATCAGTTCCCACCCTGCTCACCAAATCAATACCAATGGTTACAGTTGACGTTTGCACAATAAAGCCATGATTATAAAAGCGATAAAAACGTATTGTGCCATCCGGTGGCTTAGGTTTTTGCAACTCATTGACGATGTTGGCGGCAATTGTCTGCATATATGACTTGAAAGCAACCCCATGATCCAAGCGTGTATCGTGCAACAAAACATCCAATGCAAGCAGTGCAAATTTGCGTTCGATACCAATGTTCGTTGCAGGCGGATGAGTAGCAAAAATCTGATAAGCCATTTCAAAGGTGAGCAAAGCCTGATCCTGCAGGTAAGTTTCACTATCGCCCCAATAGTGTAATCTTTCCTGTGCTGCTAACTTATCAGTTATCAACAAACAGATAATGAGTGAAATAAATGTGAAGTTTAAAATTTTTTTCATCATTCAAATAGTTTTTTTATTTTAGACAACAAAAGTAATACAAATTTTCATACTTTGTTATTCCTTTTGAATAGGATGGGGTGTATTTCAAATTGTTGCTAAAATTTAGTACCTTTACACCGAAATTTGAAGGGAGAAGTGTATGAGCAAAATTGTTTTTCCTGCAGAGTGGTATCTGCAAAGTGCTGTGCAACTGACATGGCCTCACAGAAATACTGACTGGGCGCCTGTTTTAGACGAGGTTATACCCTGCTTTGTGGAAATTGCCAGATCAATCATGAAACATGAAAAGGTGTTAATTGTCTGTCCGGATAAATCGGAAGTCAAACGACAACTTGGGAATGTAGACGAAAACTTTATGATCTTCAGAGAAATAATGACAAACGACACCTGGGCGCGTGACCATGGAGGGATCACCGTTTTTGAAGATGGCGTGCCTGTTGTGTATGATTTTGTGTTCAACGGCTGGGGTATGAAGTTTGCAGCCAACAGGGATAATCTGATAACCCGTCTTCTTTCGCAGAGCAATACCTTCGTCAAGGATGTAGAAGTAGTTAATATGCAACCTTTTATACTCGAAGGAGGCAGTATTGAATCGGATGGGCAGGGTACATTGCTAACAACAATGGAATGTCTTTGTTCGGTCAACCGCAATGAATACCTGCAAGTAGAGCAATTGGAATATCATCTCAAAGATTGTTTAGGAGCAAACCGAATCTTATGGCTCGGGCACGGATACCTTACAGGAGATGATACAGACAGTCATATCGACATGTTAGTCCGTTTTTGTGACGAACACACGATTGCCTACGTGAAATGTGATGATCAAACAGATGAGCATTTTGACGAACTCAAGGCAATGGAAGAAGAGCTGAAGGCTTTCCGGACAACTTCCGGTAAACCTTACCGGTTGATACCGCTTCCTATGGCCGACGAGGTGGTATGGAACGGCGAACGATTGCCTGCTACTTACGCCAATTTTCTGATTATCAACGAATCCGTTCTTGTTCCTTTCTACCTGACCGATAAAGATGAAATCACACGGAAAACCTTGCAACGGGTATTTCCCGACAGGGAAGTAGTTGGTATTAACTGTCTCCCGCTACTCAAACAGCATGGCTCTTTACACTGTGTAACCATGCAGTATCCTGAAGGAGTCGTCAGGTAGTTTTTAGCTAATATTCAATTATTCAATTAATCACAATTCATAATTTAAATGATGCGAACAGGATTTATCCAACAGCAAAACACGGCAGATATCCAGGCGAATATTACAAAATCAGAGCAAAAAATCCGTTCTTGTGCACAACAGGGAGCAGAGTTAGTTATCCTTCCCGAGTTACATAACAGCCTGTATTTCTGTCAAACAGAAAACCCGAATCATTTCGATATGGCTGAAACCATTCCGGGCAAATCAACCATTCTGTTTGGTCAATTAGCCAAGGAACTCGACATCGTGCTTGTTCTCTCTCTTTTTGAAAAGCGGGCGCCGGGACTTTACCACAATACAGCCGTTGTCCTTGAAAAAGATGGTTCGATAGCCGGAAAATACCGTAAAATGCACATTCCGGACGATCCGGGTTATTACGAAAAATTCTATTTTGCACCGGGCGATTTGGGATTTGTACCAATAATGACATCTGTTGGAAAGTTGGGAGTAATGGTTTGCTGGGATCAATGGTATCCTGAAGCAGCCCGGTTGATGGCATTGAACGGAGCCGAAGTATTGATTTATCCAACTGCGATAGGCTGGGAAAGCAGCGACCGGGAAGAAGAGAAAAATCGTCAGTTAGACGCATGGCGGACTGTCCAGCGTGGACATGCCATTGCAAACGGTATTCCGGTTTTAACCGTAAACCGTACGGGGAGTGAACCTGATCCCTCCGGACAAACGGGTGGCATCCAATTTTGGGGAAACAGTTTTGCAGCAGGTCCTCAAGGCGAATTACTTTGTGAATTATCCAGCCATGAAGAAACTATCTGTGTAATAGACATAGATTTGTCACGAAGTGAGC
>JGI24702J35022_10001201_pt1 | contig 16107 bp, 15 predicted proteins | sample TergutTh196P4_FD_35022 | JGI IMG/M metagenome (IMG submission 35022)
GGCAGGGGCGCCCCCNCCCCCGCCGACGGGGCCGGCTGGGTCTGCGAGGGGGGCGTCAGGCTCGCGCTCAAGGACAGCATGGTCATGGGCAACGGGGTCGTGCTCACCTTCGAGCCCGTGAGGTGACGGGGCGAGCCAACGCCTTTATAATCCAAACAGAATGACAGAAAAAGGGGAATCGGACTTGAGAGTGAGAACGGAGAGCGGGGTCAGGGACCTTAGGGCGGTGTGGTTCGAGGACGGGGCGGTCAGGATGATCGACCAGCGGGGGCTCCCCCATAAGCTGGAGATAGCCTCCTTCAGCCATTATGCGCAAGTGGCGGACGCCATCCGCGACATGACGACCAGGGGCGCCCCCTCGATCGGGGCCGCCGCCGCCTACGGGATGTGCCTGGCGGCCCTCTCCGGGGCCGACCTCGGCGCCGCTTCCGAGCGCCTCAAGGCCGCGAGGCCCACGGCGAACGACCTGTTCTTCGCGGTGGACCGCATGCTCGGCCAGCTTAAGGAGGGCGCAGACCCCGTCGTGGCCGCCGACGGCTACGCGGACATGATGGTGGACAAATGCACAAGGATCGGGGGGCACGGCTCCCCTTTGATAAAGGACGGCATGAGGGTGATGACCCACTGCAACGCGGGCGCGCTCGCCACGGTCGACGTCGGCACGGCGCTGGCCCCGATAAGGCGTGCCTGGTCCGAGGGTAGGAGGTTCCTCGTGTACGCGTCGGAGACCCGGCCGAGGCTACAGGGCATGCAGCTCACCGCCTGGGAGCTGGGCCAGGAGGGGATCGACCACGCGGTGATCCCGGACGGCGCCTCCGCCTACTACATGGGGAAGGGGGTGGACCTGGTGATAACCGGCGCCGACCGCATCGCCGCCAACGGCGACTTCGCCAACAAGATCGGGACCCTGGACAAGGCCATCGCCGCCAGGCACTTCGGCATACCGTTCTACGTGGCCGCGCCCGTTTCGACCTTCGACTTCGGGACGGCGGACGGCGGGGGGATAGAGATCGAGCAGCGGCCCGAGGAGGAGGTCACGGAGATCTACGGGAGGAGGATCGCGCCCGACGGGTCCCCTGCCCTGAACCCGGCGTTCGACGTGACGCCGGCGGGGCTCGTCACCGGCTTCATAACGGAGAACGGGATCCTCGGCCCAGGGGACATCAGGAGGGTGACCGGGGAATGAACGAGCAGTACGCGCGCGGCAGGCTGGCGGAGACCTGCAGGCTCCTCTACGACCGGGGCCTCACCGTGTCCGCCGGGGGCAACATGAGCCTGCGCCTGAACGAGAGGGAGTTCATAATAACGCCGTCCGGCAGGAACAAGGGCCTGCTCGGTCCCGAGGACATGGTTCTGATGGACATGAGGGGGAGGAGGCTCTCCGACGGGAGGCCCTCCATGGAGAAGGGGTTCCACATGGCGCTCTTCAAGGCGAACCCGGGCACGGCGGCGGTTATACACTGCCACCCCCTGTACTGCACGGCCCTCGCCGTCAAGGGGGAGGCGCTGAGGACGTCGCTCACCCCGGAGGGCGTCATCCTGCTTGGGGAGGTCCCCATGATCGGGTACTTCACCCCGGGGTCGAAGAGGCTGGTGGAGGCCGTTTCCATGCATTCCTCGCACAAGGCCATGCTCATGGAGAGGCACGGGGCGATAACCCAGGGTGGGACCCTCGAGGAGGCGTTCAACAGGATGGAGGAGCTCGAGTTCCAGGCGAGGCTCCAGACCCTGGTCGGGGACGCGGCAGGGCTGCCCGCCGCCGAGGTCAGGAAGCTTTCGAGGATGTGACCCCATGGCAGTGCTAGTGACGAAATGGTTCGGGGTGTTCCTGATAGACGAGAAGAGCGGGAGGGTGATCGACAAGAGGCTCATGCCCCGCGACCCGGACCTCATAGCGGAGAGGCTCGCCCTCGTCCAGAGGGGCTCGCTGCTCGACGAGGAGAGGGAGCTGGCGGGGAAGGCGCCCAAGGTGTCGGTCTCCGACACGAGGCAGTCGGAGCTCGGAAAGCCGATGTTCTACGACTCGTCTTTCCTCGACCCCGGGTCGTTCGGGTTCACAGAGGACGTGATGCACGGCGCCATGCTGGGGCTGGGGAGGCTGAGGTCCTCCGAGCCGGTCCCGCGGGACAGGAACCTGGTGCATGCGATAAGGGCCCTCGACGACCTCGTGGAGTGCTCCAACCTCCTGAGCGAGAGGCTGCACGAGTGGTACGGGATGCACTTCCCGGAGCTGGCGGACTTCGCGAAGGACGACCGGTACGCCGCCCTGATAAACGCGCACGGCGGCAGGGAGGGGATAATAGAGGAGCTTGGCCTCGGCGTCAGCTCCATGGGCGCGGACCTGGAGGGCGCGGACCTGGACGAGATAGCGGGCCTCGCAGGGGCGCTGGGGGGGCTGTACGGCGAGAGGGGGAGGATGGAGTCCTACATCTCGGAGATCGCGGCCGAGGCCGCGCCGAACATGTGCGCCCTGCTCGGCGCGCCGCTCTCGGCCAGGCTCATATCCTTGGCAGGGGGGCTGGGGAGGCTGTCGTCCCTGCCGTCATCCACGGTGCAGCTGCTGGGCGCCGAGAAGGCCATGTTCAGGCACCTCCGGTCCGGGAAGCGGCCGCCCAAGCACGGGGTGCTGTACCAGCACCCGGACGTCCACAGGTCGCCGTACTGGCAGAGGGGGAAGATAGCCAGGGCCCTCGCGGGGAAGGCCCTCATCGCCGCGAAGGTGGACGCCAACGGGGGGGAGTTCGTCGGGGACGCCCTCAGAGAGGGGTTCGAGGCACGCGTCAAGGACATCCAGGAGCATTACCCAGAGGCGCCGAAGAGGCCGCAGCCGAAAGGCGTGCCGAAGAAGAACAAGGGCAAAAAACCCAGGCGCTGACCCTACACAAAATATATTAAACACGGCAGGGATAAGGACGGAGGCAGAGATGCCGCCGTCGCACGATGTGCCACAGCCCGTCCCGTTCTCCGGGGGGCAGGGCTGCCCGCCGGCGGCATGAGGAAGGTCGATCAAATGTGGGAAATGAAAGAGATCAGGGAGCTGAAGGTAGGGAGGTACGTCAACATCGACGATTCCCCCTGCAAGATCATATCAATTAGCACGTCGAAGCCCGGCAAGCACGGGTCAGCGAAAGCGAGCATCGAGGCCACGGACATATTCACGGGTTCCAAGAAATCGATCAACGCGCCGGTGAGCACGAAGGTGCAGGTCCCCCAGATAGACCGGAGGAAGGGGCAGGTGCTGTCCATACAGGGCAACGAGGTCCAGATAATGGACCTCGAGACGTTCGAGAACTTCTCCATGGCCATCAACGAGGACCACGAGGGCCCCGTCGAGGCCGGCGGGGAGGTCATGTACATCGTCGCCATGGGAAGGAACAAGCTCCTGTGAGGCGGCCCCCTTGCCTTACGGGCTATCCTACGCGGGCGCGGGCTCCGACTACGACGGAGCCGACGCCTTCATCCTGGGCATACCTTACGACAGGACCTCGAGCTTCAAGGCGGGCGCCAGGGAGGCGCCGGCCCACATAAGGCGGGCGTCGTACGGTTTCGAGGAGATACATTTCGAGCACGGCCTCGGCCTCCCCGGGATCAGCGTGTTCGACCAGGGCGACTGCGAGGCCCCCTTCCTCCCCGAGGACATGATGGGCGAGGTCAAGTTCTTCATGGCCCCCGCCGTCAGGGACGGGAAGTTCACCGTCGCGATCGGCGGGGAGCATTCCGTCAACATCCCCATCATACAGTGTTTCAAGAAGAGCGACGTGGCCCTGATAACGATAGACGCGCACCTCGACTCCAGGGACGAGTACCTCGGCACGAGGTACAGCCACGCCTGCGTCACCAGGCGCGCCGCCGAGCACCTCGGCATCGATAACGTGTTCTCGCTAGGGGTGAGGTCGATATCCAGGGAGGAGCTGGAGAGGGACGACGTCATCCCCCACGTCACGTCCTTCGAGATCAGGGAGACCGGGATGGAGAGAGCAGTCAGGAGTGCGCTGGACCACGTGAGGAGCGAGCGGGTGTACCTGTCGCTGGACATAGACGGCATCGACCCTGCCTATGCGCCGGGCACGGGCACCCCCGAGCCCTTCGGCCTCGACCCCCTGGACGTCAAGAAGGCGATCAACATCATAGGGGACAGGCTTATCGGCTTCGACGTGACCGAGGTATGCCCGCCGGCAGACCCCTCGGGCATAACCTCCGTGCTGGCGGCGAGGCTAATCAACGAGGCGCTCGCCGTCCGCTCGAAGAGCCTCGGCTGAGCCGTGGATCGAGCATCCCTTGGCTACTCAGTCGAAACGGCGGCCCAGGTACTCCCTGACCGCCGCCTCGTACCTGTCCGCCCTCGACGACGCGACCCTTTCGTCCTTGGACTCGGAGAAGATCCTGAACAGGGGCTCCGTCCCCGACGGCCTGGCGAGGACCCACCCGTCGTCGAATATCGCCTTGACCCCGTCGGTGTCGTCAACCCTCGCCCCTGCGCTCTCGCCCGCGATGTGCCGCAGGACGTCCGCCTTCATCCCCTCGGGGCATCCGACCTTCCTCTTCACCGTGTGATATACGGGGAGGGTCGAGACCTGGCCCCCGAGGGGGCCTTCCCTGGCGATGCATTCCAGCATCGTCGCGACGGCCATGCCGGCGTCCCTGCAGTACTGGTGTTCCGGGAATATCAGCCCCCCGTTCTCCTCGCCGCCGAACACCGCCCGAGCCTCGATCATCCTCCTGGCGACGGTCGGCGCCCCCACCTTGGTGTACACGACCGACCCGCCCGCCCCGTTGACGACCTCCTCGACGAGCGACGAGGTGCTGACCGGCGTCACCACCGCCCCCTTCCTTTTCGAGAGGGCGTGCCTCGACAGCAGTGCCAGGCTCTTGTCCCCGCTGACATACGTCCCGTCGCCGGCGACGAACACGCACCTGTCCGCGTCCCCGTCATGGGCTATGCCCAGGTCGGACCCCGTCGCCCTGGTCATGGCGAGGAGGTCGCTGAGGTTCTCCTCTGTCGGCTCGCTGGGGCGCCCCGGGCATCCCTGCGGGTTGCAGTTTATCGTCACGGCGGCCACCCCCAGCCTCTCGAGGAGCATCGGGGTCGTCTCACAGGCGGCGCCGTTGGCGCAGTCGAGGCAGACCCTCAGCCCGGCCGCTTTTATCGCTTCAGCGTCGACCTTGGAGACGACGGAGTCCACATAAGCCTCGCCTGCGCCGGCCACTTTCCGCACGGCCCCGACGGAGCCCCACGGCACGCACGGGGCCTCCTGCGAGCACATGGCCTCGACCCCCTCCTCCTCCTCGCGGCTGGCCTCCGTGCCGTCGCTGGATATGTACTTGACGCCGTTGAACTGCGGGGGGTTGTGGGACGCGGTCACCATCACGCCCCCTTTGACGCCGCCGTGCGCCCTGACGTAATGCTGCAGGGCGGGGGTCGGCAGGACGCCGAGGTCATGGACGTCCGACCCGGCGGCCATTATCCCGGACGACACGGCCGCCCTCATCATGTCGGCGGAGGCCCTCGTGTCGGTGGCGACGGCGACGTCGCCGCCAAGGGCGGCGCCTATCGCCTTCCCCAGCCGGAGTGCCAGGTCGGCGGTCATGTCCTCGTTGACCACCCCCCTGACCCCGTTGGTGCCGAACAGCCTCCCGTCCACTCAAACCCTCCTGGCGACCATCATTATGGAAAGGGTGTCGGCGCAGTTCTTGCAGGTGTCGGCCGCCATCTCGATGGTGAATATAAGCTCCCTCACGAGCATCACGGCGCGGGGGTCCATGGGGGACAGGTGCACGTGCTTTATGCAGGAGAAGTACAGCCCGTCGATTATCTTCTCCTGGTCGTAAACCGCCTCTATGTTCCTGACCGTCTCCGTGGACGCGCTGTCCATGCCCTCTATGACCTTGACCAGGTGCTTCACGGCGGGTATCAGCTCGTCGGACATCTTCCCGATCTCCAGCCATATGTACTCGGGGACGAGGGCGTTGGTCTCCTTCAGGAGCTGCACATGGATCGCCGCCTCCTTGCACCAGTTTGCGATCTGGTCCATCTTCCTTATGAAGTGGATCAGGTCCTCCCTCTCCTGGACGCTCAGCTCCCCGCCCGACACGTCGGCGCAGAGCCTGTCCTCGATCCTGTCCGCCTCCCTCTCCAGCATCATCAGCCTCTCGATGCACTTCATCGCGCTGACCTGGTCGCCCTTGCCCATCGCGATCAGCGCGAGGTTGAGCTCCGTCGCCGCGTCCTGGACCACCAGGCCGTGGCTCCTCGAGCCCATCCTCACGACTTCCTCCTTCCTCTTGGAGAACCATCCAAGCATACCCTTCTTCTCATTCAAGCTTTATCGCCTCCTCTAATCCTTCCTCCGGCCTGGCGAACACCTTCGTCGCCTTCTTGTTGAACACGAGGTACAGCCGGTCGCCCACCTCCGGCACCTCGTCGTTCGACGAGACGTTGTAGTCGATGTAGTCGCTGGTCTCGGCCAGCGTCCTCACCCTCCAGTACGTCCCCATGAAAACCACCCCGACCACCCTCGCCTTGAGGCCGTCGGTCGCCGTGTAGACGCTCTCGGGGCGGACCGATATGACAACGGGGTCGCCCTCGCCGAAGTCCGACCTGGCGGCCCTCACCGTCTGGCCGCCCCTGAGCCTCACCACCGTCCTACCCGTCCTTGTCTTGCCGGCCACCGCGCACTCCATTAGGTTCGTCTCCCCTATGAAGTACGCCGCGAACAGCGAGCGGGGGTTCCTGTACAGGTCGAGCGGCGTCCCGACCTCGTGTATCCCCCCCGCCCTCATCAGTATTATCCTGTCCGAGACGGACATCGCCTCCTCCTGGTCGTGGGTCACGTGGAGGACGGTTATCCCCAGCCTCTTGACGAGCCTCCTTATCTCGTACCTCAGCTCGACGCGGACGCGGGCGTCCAGCGCCGACAGGGGCTCGTCCAGCATGAGCATCTTCGACCCGGACGCCAGCGCCCTGGCGAGGGCGGCCTTCTGCTGCTCCCCGCCCGACAGCTCGGAGGGGAACATCCCCGCCCGGTCGAGCATCTTCACCAGCTCGAGGTTGTCCCTCTCTATCCTGTCTGCCTCCTCCCGTGGCAGGTCCTTGACCCTGGGGCTGTACCCCACGTTGTCCCCGATGGTCATGTTGGGGAACAGCGCTATGTTCTGGAACACGTACCCCGTGTCCCTGTCCTCGATGGGGACGTCCGTCACGTCCTCCCCGTCGACGAACACCCTCCCCTCGGTGGGCCTCCATATCCCGGATATCACCTTTATCAGGGTCGTCTTGCCGCAGCCCGACGGCCCCAGCAGGGTGAGGTACTCCCCCTTCTCCATGGACAGGCTGACGTCCTTGATCGCATAGAAGTCCCCGAACCTCATCGACACGTTCTCGAGCCTTATCTTCATCAGTCCAACCTCAGCTCTTCCTCTATCCCCCCGGGGGGCACCTCGAACACGCTCGCCTTCTCCGGCCGCCAGTGGACCATCACCTCGTCCCCCGCCTTGTAGTCGTCGAACCTCCTGTTGGGGAGCTTCGAGGACACCAGCCCTATGCCCTCGGCCTCCGCCTCCACGGTGATCGTCGCCCCCTCGTACAGCACCCTCTCCACCCTGCCGCCGAAGAACCCCTGCGGGACCTCGGGCTCGGGCCTCTCCTCTGTGGGCGCCTGGACGACCGGCATCATCGTCGACCCGATCTTCACGGCTACGGCCACCTCCGCGCCAACGGGGGCGGCCGTCCTGCGCGCCGTGACGACGACGCCGTTCCCCAGCCCCACCTCGGTGTGGGCCTCCCCGACCGAGAGCACCTTCCCCATGAAGATGTTCGACCTCCCCACGAAGTTCGCCACGAAGGGGGTCGCGGGGTCCTGGAACACCTCCATCGGCGTGCCCACCTGTATTATCCTGCCTTTCCTGATGACCGCGATGCGGTCCGCCATCTCGAGCGCCTCGTCCTGGTCGTGGGTGACGTGTATGGCAGTGAGCCCCATTTCCTTCACGAGGGACCTCAGCTCCTTCCTGAGCTCCAGCCTGAGCCTGGCGTCCAGGGCCCTGAGGGGCTCGTCCAGGAGCAGGATGTCCGAGTCGGACGCCAGCGCCCTGGCAAGGGCGGTCCTCTGCTGCTGGCCGCCGCTGAGCTCGTGGGGGTATGAGTCGACCTTGCTCTCCATGTGCACCATCTTTATCATGCTCCTGACCAGCTGTTTCGCGTCCTCCTCGCCCCATCCCTTGATCTCGGGGGAGAACATCACGTTCCCGTAGACCGTCTTCGGGGGGAACAGGGAGTACACCTGGGATAGCATCGCCGCCTTCCTCTCGGTGACGGGCGCGTCGGTCACGTCCCTGCCGTCGAACAGGATCCTCCCGCTGTCCGGCCTTGTGAGGCCGCAGAGCATCCTGAGGCAGGTGGTCTTCCCGGACCCGGTGGGCCCCAGTATGCACAGGTACTCCCCCTCGCCGACCCTGAGCGACAGCCCGTCGGCGGCGGGCGTCCCGCCGTAGTCCTTGCACAGGGCGTCCAGGACGATCTCAGGCACGCCTGCCACCCCCGCTGACCGCCAGCCTCACGATTAGCATGAACACGAAGCATATCGCTATGAGTATGATAGAGCAGAACGCCGCCTCCGAGTAGTTCGACACGTTTATCAGATCCATTATGTACACCGGCACCGTTTTCACCGAGCTGCTTATGGCGACGGTGGCCCCGGTCTCCCCCAGGCTCCTGGTGAACGCCAGGACGGCGCCGGCCACTATCGACGACTTGATTATCGGCACCAGGACCTTCGAGAACGCCTGGAACGGCTTCGCCCCGAGCGTCATGGCCACCTCCTCGTAGGACGCGTCCACCTCCTCCACCGCCCCGGTTATGTTCCTCACCACCAAGGGGAACGTGAACGCTATGTGCCCCATTATGACCATTAGCAGGCCCAGGGACTCCCCTGCGTATATGCTGCCCCAGAACAGGGCCAGCGAGAAGCCGAGCGCGGTCGTGGGGATTATCAGGGGGACGTTGACCAGGCTGTCAAGGACCTTGCCCGACTTCGTGTCCCTCTTCCTGGCTATGTAGAGGGCGACGGGGATCCCGAACACGATGTCGAACACGACCGCCACCCCGGCGATGAGGAACGATATGCCTATGGAGTACAGCAGCATCCCGTAGTCGATGTCGGCCATGGGCTGCGTCAGGTATGTGAAGATGTAGAACGTGGGGAGTAAAACGATTACCGCCAGGAACGCGATGGAGAACGCGTCCTTCAGCCTCGGGGCCGCCCCCCTGCTTATCATCCTCCCGAAGTCCGGCCAGACCCTCCTCACAGGTATCTTGAACCTCATGATCAGGACCTTGACGACCACCAGCAGGAGGAGGGCCAGGGCTATCATCAGCACGCTTATCAGTATCATCGGCCCCATCGCGGCGTCGGTGCCGTAGTCGGCCTTCATGAAGGCGATGAACGTCGGCCCCGTGAAGAACGAGGAGCCGATGCCCATCATCTTCAGCGCGATGAACGTCCCGCCCGTCTCGGAGAGGGACCTGGCAAAGCACAGGATGGTCCCGGTCACCAGGCCGGCGCGGAACAGCGGCAGGGTGATCGTCCTCACCGCCGTGAACCTGGACGCGGAGAGCGTCATCGCCGCCGTCTCGTAGTTGGGCTCGATCTGCTCCAGGATCGCGGACAGGGACCTGACCATGTAGGGGTAGGTGAAGATTATATGCAGCAGTATGAGCATCATGTACGGGGACATGACGATGCCCAGGCCGGGTATGCCTATCCCGTCCGGGGCCCCCCAGAACATGACCACGGATATGCCGAGGACCGCCGTCGGGAACGCGAGGGGCATGTCCATCAGAGTGTCGAGGTACTTCTTGCCCTTGAACTGCTTCCTCACGAAGATCCAGGCCATGGGTATGCCCACGACGACGTCGACGACCGTCACGATCCCCGCGATGCTGAATGAGTTCCAGAGCGCCCCGGTTATCATGGACGTCATCGCGGGGTCGTCGAACACCTCGCTGACGGCGCCCCACTCGGTGATCATCGTGATCACGACGTACACCGACGGGATGATTATTATGATTATGAAAACCAGGCAGACGAAGGCGAACCACGCCCTGCGCGACCTCTCATTGTTGGATATCTCGTTTACCCATTTGAAAGGGGACATGAGGGGGGCACCTTATCCGATGTCTCGTCACATGACATCAGAGGATGGATATGCTCACGACGTTATTCCCGCGGAGCACGACCATGCCGAGGCGCCTCTGCTCCTCGCCGGCGGCGTTGTTCTCAGCGGTCTCCTCCAGCGTCATGTTCATGTACTCGTCGAAACCGGTGAGCTTGCCCTCCAGGACCCTCCCGTCCTTGAGAAGGAGCGACACGCGTTTGTCCAGCGATTTCTCCAGCAACGTCTGTGGCATTACCATGTTATCAGGCTGACCATGGGGTGTTTGATTAAAAGCTTTTTCCTGAGGCGTCCCGGGCGGGGGCACTCCCCATTCAGGATGCCGCCTCCCGGTTCGAAAAACACTTAACGTAGCAAGGCGGATTAGGGGCGGGTGCGACATGCCTGACGGAGAGTGGATGGACATAGGGAGAGAATGCCTCGTGGGATTGGACGAGGTGTTGACCGTCCTGAAGAGGGCCCGTAGCAAGAGCCGCTTCAGCATGATGTACTTGGACCTGGTCCTCGACCCCCTAACGAACAGGGACATAAAGAAAGCAGGGAGGCTCGCTGGCAACTTAAGGCCTGCGATGGAGTCCTTGAAACTATCCTTGGAAGAGGAGGGCATGCTCTCCCCTAACGCAACGGAGCCGCACGTCTGCGTCGCGGCGATAGACCAATTCCTCGGTCTGGACTGGACGCCGCCCCTTATATTAGTCGACATCAGCTGGGGCCCGATAAACAAAGACATAGATGTCGTGAACAACGCCAGGTCGGCGATAACGTGCCTTTTGGAACATGCCCGAAGGGTTGAGGGGTCTGTGCCGGACACAAGCGCGACGTAAAGAGAGCGATGTCAGAAGATACCCCCCTTGTCTGTTCCAGTTCCATAATGTTCTATGATGATTCAGATCGTCCGTTCTGGTTGCGAAACATAAGATAAAGTCATAGGTAAAAATGTGGTTTGCCAATAGAAAGTCCTATGGAAAAATGTGGTTTATATGCTCAAAGTCCTATGGAAAAATGTGATTTATAGTTAAAAAGTCCTATGTAAAAACGTAAGTTAAAATAACATCGTAGACATATCTGGATGATGCTCAGGCGAAAGGTAGCAGATCAACTGATGGATTGGAAGAATGATCCGGATAAGAAATCACTTCTTGTGCGCGGTGCAAGGCAGGTCGGGAAGACATACTCGATCAACGACTTCGGGGAGAAGAACTACGGCACATACGTTTACATCAACTTCGTTAAGAACCCAGAATACGCGACGATATTCGCCGGAGACCTGGATGTCGATGCCGTCTTGAGGAGAATGTCCGCCTTCTTCCCTAAAGCCAGGTTCACTCCAGGGGACACGTTGATCTTCCTTGACGAGATACAGAAATGCCCAGATGCCCGGGTGGCATTCAAATTCTTCACCATGGACAAGAGGTACGACGTCATCGGCTCCGGCTCTCTGATGGGTGTGATGTACACGGAGGCGTCCTCCTATCCCGTCGGGTACGAGGACAGCATAGACATGCATTCGCTTGACTTCGAAGAGTTCCTATGGGCAATGGATGTCCGAGAGGACATAATCGGAGAGGTGAAGAAGAGCCTCGTTGAAAAAAGGCCTATAGACGCTGTGTTCCTCAACAGGTTCAATGAGTTCTTCAGATGGCATATGGTCGTGGGGGGGATGCCTGAAGTGGTGGAAACGTTCAAAAAAACCAATCACTTCGGAAAGGTACGAACCGCACAGAGGAACATCATCCGCACATACATCGATGACATAACGAAATACGCCCCCGCGGTTATGAAGAATAAGATACTCTCGATATTCCACACGATACCGGTACAGCTGGCAGGTCGCAACAAGAGGTTCGTATTCGCAGACGTTGATGACAGCGGCGGCGGCAGATACGACAAATACGGCAACAGTATAATGTGGCTGTACGAAGCGGGCATCATCAACCTGTGCTACAACCTCACCGAGCCTGCGATCCCCCTGCTTTCAAGGAGGAAGAACAATTCCTTCAAAGTCTACATGAACGACACGGGGCTGCTGATGGGTATGATGGAAGAGGGGCTGGCGAGAGGCATCCTGAACAGCGACCTGGACGTCAACAACGGCGCCATGATGGAGAACATCGTGGCCGAGATGCTCGTCAAGGAGGGTTACGAGCTCAACTACTTTGAAAAGAACGGCACCCTTGAAATAGACTTCGTTCTGAACCTGGGCGGCGCCGTCACAGCCGTAGAGGTGAAATCCGGGGACGACAAACAGTCCAAATCACTAGGCGTCGTGATGTCGAAAACCTACAAAGTAAAACGCGGCATCAAACTGCAGGGCACGAACGTCGTCATAGATGACAAGGGCATTGAGCGCTACCCCATATTCGCAGCGGCGTTCATGCGCTCGATGAACGAGGAAACATGGGATACCAAGGCCGTGTCGAAAGCCCTCGACGGGATGCGGTGACATCGCCTTGAAAGCAACACTGGCACTATCAAAAAACGAACGTTCGCAGACTCCGCCAAATGTAGGCGCATAGGTTGCTGGGATGGCTGCCGGAAACATTACCGCGCCCAGCATGGACGGTTTCGGCACGCATGAAGCCACATCATCCTGAACCAGCCATGGGGCGACGAGGTTTTCACGGGCAAGGACTCAAATCAATAGGTATATTAGTCGAGAACGACTACCAGCCGATGCCTTGATTAACAATCTGGCTGAGGCGTTTGGTTTGTCAAAGGATGATGTTGGACACCAAAGGAGGGGAGCCGCACCATGCGGCGACCAAGGGAAGCTGAGCCCGTTCCCGGAGCTGTTCAGTGTGCGCCTCAGCCCTGTGTCTGGGGACAAAGCGGGCGACGGCGTGCCCGGAGAGCCATCGGGGCCCTTGCTATGCGCAACGCCAGACGACCTTGGCACGGATCCTTTCGCGGAATCGTACAGGAAGGACGTGCTCGGATACTTTGACGCGTTCATGGAAGAGTATGCGCCGCTAATAGAACGGGAGGTGGAGAGGTTGTTCGGCGGGGGGCGCCCCAGGTACATGGTCACCACTGGGATAGGGGCGAACGAGCAGTTCGCGCACTTCGCCGCCTCGGCGAACAACAGGGACGGGGGCCACCGCCTGGAATGGCTGGTCGTCGACTCCCCCAAAGGGCTTTCGTCCCTGCCCGAGGACGCGACCGTTGGCAACACGCTGTTCGTCGAATTCTCCCGCGGCGGCCTCACCGAGGAGACCGTGAAGATCCACGAGTACACCCCCCGGGGCGCGAAGAGGATCGTGTTCTCCAACAGCGGGCCGCTTTTCGACCTCGCGAAGAGGGACGGGAACCTGACCCTGCCCATCCCGAGCGAGGTCTCAGGGAGGTACGGCAGGAACAGGACCCCCATCCTCCTGGCGCCGATGCTCATAGCTGGCATGGACGCCAGGCGGTACTGGGGTGACATCGACAGGGCGGTCAGGGCGTTCGACGTCTCGGACCGGGGCTCCCTGCCGTTCGTGATTGCCGAGTTCATACTGGCGAGCCAGAGGCTCCATTCCAGCAACCTGGTCTACCTCGGGTGCAACGACGACGGCCTCGGGCTGCTGGCGGACCAGCTCATACAGTTCTGGAACGAGGGCGTGAACAAGGCGGGCAACGACCTGATCATGTCCCGCTTCTTCGGCCTGCCCCGCGACTCCCACACGAACATCGAGGGCATACTGGGGAACCACCAGCGGAAGATCGGGGTGTTCCTGCTCAGGACGGACATGAGGGGCGGGGCGGCGCACCCCCTGGTCTCCGATGCCATTGACGCTATCGACCTGGGACATGAGGGGCTCCGGCTCGGTGACGAGGAGGTGGTCCTCGCCCTGGCCAACTACAAAAGGTTCTCCGAGCTGATGCCGACCATGCTGATCGATGTTCCAGGGGAGGCCACGATGACGCACTCGGCCGTCCTGGGCCAGCTCTTCGCCGATGTGACGTTCGTCTACTCCAGGCTCATCGGGGTCGACCCTGGGTCGAACCCGGAGATCAAATCGGTCAAGGATCTCTCTGCAAAACTTCTGTCGTCTGCGGCAGAGGAGCTAAGGAAGCCCGGCTCGACAATGAGAGGGACTTTCCAGGGCCTGTGCGACCGGGGCTGACGGCCGCCTTTGAATAAGCCGAATGGAACATTCACGCATGGCTCAAGCCCTGTGCGTTCCCCTTTGGAAGGGGGTGGGCAGTTCCACCCCAATAATGGTCAATTACCTAACCGTTCAGAAGAAAACATCATGGGCAGGCTGTTGCGACACGCATGACCCTTGCGCAGCTAAGCGAATACTATCGCAAGAGCGCAGAGGCGGCCGCAGAGAGCACGGCCTCAAAATAGCCGCCAATGCGAACAGCTGATGTCCTGCCGTCGTCTGCCAGAAACCCACTGCGATTCTGTCTCCCCTATTCATCGGAAACAGTGGCCTGGAATCCTCCTCGTGTTCGTAGGCATCATAGCTATAATCACGATTATATAATCACGATTATACCTTTGCATGCCAGTGCCTGGCTTTAGAGTTGTGGGCGTGATGCCGAGGGGCCACATCGACGGGCGGGGCGGTCACGCCGCGGGGGCGCGCGCCCTCCTCCTGGCGTACAGCGACACGGCCACCGTCGCCGCCAGCACGGCCAGTATGAAAGCGAGGGACGCCACCACGTCCACGTGGAAGTAATCAGATGCCAGCATCTTGACGCCTATGAACGCCAGGATCACACCCAGCCCGTACTTGAGGTACTCCAGGCGCTCCATCGACCCCTTTATGACGAAGAACAGCGACCTCAGCCCGACGACCGCGAAGAGGTTCGACGTGTAGACTATGAACTTGTCCGTGGTTATCGCCAGCGCAGCCGGCACCGAGTCGAAGGCGAACATTATGTCCGTGAGCTCGATCACGATTATGCACACGAACAGCGGGGTCACCATCCTCACGCCGTCGACGACGGTGAAGAGCCTGTCGCCGTGGAAGCCGGTGCACATGTTGAACCTCCTGCTGAGCCTCGCGGCGATCCTGCTGTCCTTCCCCTCGTCCTTCTTCATGACCGTCTTTATCGCGGTGATTATCAGCACCGCGCCGAAGATGTACATCATCCAGTCGAACATCTCCAGGAGCTCCGCCCCTGCGAAGATGAACAGGGCCCTGAACACGAACGCCCCGACAACCCCGTAGAACAGCGCCTTGTGCTGGTACGCGTCGGGGACGCAGAAGTACCCGAATATCACTATGAACACGAAGAGGTTGTCGACGCTCAGCATCTCCTCTATCACATAGGCGGTTATGTACTTCGCCGCCGAGTCCGCCCCCATCTCGAAGTATATCAGGACGCCGAAGGAGAGCGCCAGGCCCACCCAGAGCGCGGTCATCCCCAGCGCCCTCTTCACCGACATGTGCCTCGCGCCCCTGTTGAGGACGCCCAGGTCGATGGCGAACATCGCGATGATGACCGCGAAGAACACCGCCCACATCGCCGTAGAGTCAATCATGGTATGCCGCCTTCTCTCAACTGGGATGCCGTCGGCTTATTTCAAAGGTCGTCCAGCTTCTGCCTCAGCTTCGACCTTCCCTTCCCCGCCGGCTTCTTCCCGGCCTGCTCGTCCAGCCTCACTAGGAGCTCCCTCTCCTGCGGCGACACCTTGCGGGGGACCTCCATCTTCACGCGGACCATCATGCTCCCCCTCGCGCTCTGGTTCAGCCTCGGGAGGCCCTTGCCGGCCACCCTCAGCACCCCGCCCACTTGGGTCCCGGGGGGTATGGCGATGGATATCGTCTCCCCGTCGACCGTCCTGACGTTCTCCTCCCCGCCGAGGACGAGCTTGGGGTAGGTCGTGGCGACCTCCGTCCAGAGGTTCGCGCCGTCCCTCTCGAAGCCCTTCTCCCCCCTCACGTGGATGAGCACGAACAGATCGCCCGGCGGGCCGCCGTTGTGCCCCGCGTCCCCTGCGCC
>JGI24702J35022_10001202_pt1 | contig 16100 bp, 12 predicted proteins | sample TergutTh196P4_FD_35022 | JGI IMG/M metagenome (IMG submission 35022)
TACCAATCCTTCACGAGATTGCGGGTCAAGCCCGCAATGACGGGAGTGTAGAGTATTCAGTTGGCGTCAAGTGCATACCTAGGTCGTGTAATTCTTGGTCTNAAAATACACTTTTAACNCATATAACCATNCTCTATGATATTACTGAAGAAATATAATGGAAAACTCACGTTATCAAGTTAATTCTACTGCAATTGCGGGTAGAAATTAAGCATTAAGTGGATAAAAATAATACATTAGAAGGTTAGTAAAGTGCAAAGAATTAGATCAAAAAAAGGAGGATAAGCTTATGGTATGCAAACAAAAGAGACTTATTTCAGCCCTGCTTGCTCTGATTATGGCTTTGAGCCTGCTTACGGCTATGCCAATCACTGCACAGGCGGCAAGCGCATTCGATTTTATCCGTGACGGCAACGGCAATCGGATCGGCATTAACTCCATCGTTATTAACGGCGTCACATACTACGACATCTACGCCGGGGACGCAGTTAAAGGCAAACAGAATTCGGGAAACAACCTCATGTTTTTTAGGGACGCTTTATTGAGTAAAGACAACACCGCCGGCAACGCTTCAGCCCTCGATTATTGGTCGCAACTGGCGTATCTTGTTTTTTCTGATAACAGCTACGTAACCTCGCACATCAACGCAAGCGGCGGATTTGACGAGAACATGGGCAAAAGGCCCAACCAAGCCGGCTATATGGACCTGGTCAATGATCTGCAGCGAACGTCATCGGGTAGATCGGGCAGCGTCAAAAACGACACCACAAGTTGGACGAGCCTGTCATACGCCACATCGCTACAAGATGTGCGGGGCAGGATGGCGCAGACGATCGCCGATTGCATCGATCGCAAGACCACTGCCGACAATGTGCTGAGCAGTACGGGAGACTCAACCTATCCAGCGCTCGGAATGATGGATGAGGACACAAAAGGCGACGTGTTTTATTCCATCGTAACCGGCGTTGACCGGGTGGGCGCGACTTATCAGTATTACTACAATTCCTATGGCATCGCTTTCTATGATTTTCAGATATCAGTCATCGCGGACGCCGGGCTTGAATACATCACGGCGGCAGAAGGATTCGACTCCGTTCAAGCGGCGGCGGGCGCTCTCGTCCCCGGCGTCACATACGAACAACTCGGCAGCTCAAATCCCATGATCAGCTATTACACAAACTCTGCGGGCGTACCGGCGGACGTGTCGATGGAGTTTAAGCAGGAAAACACGACCACGGTGTCCAACAGCATGACGACGACAGAGAGCTATTCATTCAGAGAGATGATCGGCTCGGAAACTAAATTTAAGGCGGGATTTCCTCTGATCGGGGAAGCGGAACAAACCATCAAACTGGAATTTTCCGCAGAGCAAGCATTTTCCACAGCGTGGACTGAAGAGAAAAGCGTTTCAAACACGACTTCCAACACCGTCGCCACAACGTTAACTCTACCGGCGCATTCCGTTATAGGGATTGAGTCGTCAGACGGCACAGTCAAAGTTACGCTGGACTATGACTGCCCGATCGCTATCAGCTATAAAGTCGCGATCTTCTCGCTGGCCGGGTGCTGCTATGACGACGGCGCGGCAACAAAATCCTTCTCTACCGCCGGATATGTGCAGTCGCACTTCTGCTCCATACTGGGCGACGCAACCGGGGACGCGCGGTCTGACTTATATAACCGCGTATTCAAGAACAAGGAAATGTCAAGTTATGATGAGGCGCTTGGTACGACGATCGGCTGGAGGAAACGGCGTTCCAGCGGGTTTAACCCGGATATGGCTACATCCATAAACTGGCCGGTACTCCTCGGAGAGGTGGAAGAAGCAAAGTCGGACGTAGGCTTTACAATAGAATACTATGAAGTGAAACAAGTGGCTGATGATCCCGAAGGCGAACCCGCATATACATTGGTGTCTAGTACGCCGTTTCTCACCGTCTCGGACACCGGCGTCGCGAAGTATGAGAAACCGATAACCGCGACGACGCCTCTTGCTTTTTCCGGTTTTGACATAGACCTGATAACTGACAGCGTGTACGTAACCGACGCACGGGACGCGGACGGTTATTATACGGATCCGCTGGACAATGCGTTTGCCAGCGGTCAGACGAAACTTCTGTATCTCTCGCCTAACCCTGACGACAACGTCGTGTGCTTTTATTATGAAGCGCCGCCGGGAGAGTCTCCGCTGACCGGATCGCCCACCGGCGGATCTTATACTGCAGATTCACCGACGCCCGCGCAGCCCACTGACAAGAAAGCGACCAGCGTATGGGCGAATGTTGTTGACACAAGCGACTTGGCAAATTGGCTGTGCATGCATCAGCCTATGTCTGCAACAGGCGGTACGATGTCGTTTACTTCAAACAGCATGAACGCCAACATCAATGATATCGTCGCGCTATATCCGCTGACGCAAGTTAAGCTCACGGATGGAAAGGCGCAATACAATATGATCGAGGGCGATAACCTCGATCTCGACGATTTAGCGGTGCAGGGGTATAACNGGGCGAACGTTCCGTANTATGGGTTTGATCAGGATTACGGACACTGGATTTTGACAGACGCGGACGGCGTTGCGCTCAGTAGTTCATCAATTGCATCACTGACGGAGACAGATCAGCTGACAGGCAAGACCTATTTGGTCGCGGGCGGTGTCGAAGGCACGGTATATCTCAAGTATGTGATCAATGACAAGACGTATCAGTCACACACAAGCGTTGAATATGCCAGCGACACAGACCCCAGTTTTAGTGCCGCGTACGTCCGGATCAATACGACGGTTAAGCCATTTACAGGAAGGATCGAAGCTAAAGGATCTCTGATCGGATACGAAGGCGAGTCGGTACAGCTCAACGCAAGCCCGTCGCTCGAAGCGCACGTATTTGATGAGACAGACATGGAAATAGACGCCGCGATCGCATGGGAAAAGCAGTATTTGAACGGTCTGACGATTACAGGCGGTACGCTCACATTTGATTCGCGAGGCGACTATAAAATCCGAGCGACATACCAAAAAAAGTGGTCCGAATGGGTGGATGTCAAGGTGCTTGAAGCGCGGAAACTGGATTTAATTACGATTTCTAAAGACAACACTAATCTTTTGGACGATTATATCCTGCATGACGGTCTCGATCAATTTGACTTGAACCTGCTCGACGTCTACGCGGAAAACCAGTACGGAACCGCTTGGACAGACTTCTCAGGTTTGACCTGGCGCTGCGATAAAGGGACGATCAATGCAAGCGGTATTCTGACGGTCAACGAAGCGGGGCTGCACACGATTTGGGCGGAATGTGGCGGCGAAAAATCAAACGAACTGACGCTGAATGTTCTCCCCGCCCGCAGCGTAACAAGTATCGTGATATCCGGCGCCATTCCTCTACTTGACATTAATAATCTCGGCTCCGGTCATTCATTTGATCTAAACGGGCTGACCGTCGAGGCGCTGGATCAACACGGCGATCCGATCTCCTTGAGCGCCCCCATTTGGGAGATCGTGGCAGGCGACGAATACGCGTCACTGACCGGCAGCATTATCGAGGGATGGATACAAGGCAGCGGCGAGGTTCGACTCACCGACGGGAACGCAGTATCAAACACGCTTCCATTTTATGTGGGTTCACTGCCATATGTGAACGAGCTGTATTATATTGACGGCGCAGAATATGTAATAGAAGGCGCGGACTATGATTTGACCAACGTTATACTAGCAGCCAGGGATCAGTGGGGCAATCCGTATTCTCTGACGACGGATCAGATGTCTAGCCTCATCTGGACAGTTTCGGCTGAGGGTGGAACGGTGGCAAACGCCGACATAACGCTGACGGGTTCGACTGTCAAGGTCGAGACTGGCGCGGTGGAATACGCGGGTACGGGTACTGCCCTCCTGACTGCCAAACTACCCGACAGGGGAGACGGGAACCCTTCAGAGGCGTTTTATGTAACATTGAAAGTCCGGCAGGCGCCGGTTTGTGTGGAAATCACGATTGGATTGGCTGATGAAAGCGCTGTACTTCTTGAGAAGCAAAATAGCCTTGTCTCTGATTATTTCACCGTTTCGGCGCTTGATCAGTATGGCGAGGACTATCCCATCAACACCGACGATGTGGATTGGGACTGTGACAATATAGACGCGTTTTCGTTTTCCAAAATAAACGGTCAACTCACCATCACCGCAGACAAGGAGAATGAGAGCGCGGGTATACAAGCGTCCCTCGACGTTGAAAAATACGGCTGTGATCCGGATAATTATGCATTAATAACGCAAGATACAGTTAAATCAAACACCATCCAGATGAGTATTCCGGCACCTCGCCGCGTGACGTCCATAATTGTCACAGGAGCGCCGGCTGTAGTCGCCTTTGGCAGCAAGTTAAACGTCAACACCCTGATTCCATCCGTCTATGACCAATTGGGCGTCGCGTTCTCAAGTGCTGAATTAACCAACTATCCGGCAAAAATAAACTACAGCATAGATGCCGATATCACGGGGACGACGTTTAACGCTGTTTCGGGCGTGATAAGCTTTGGAAACACCAGCGGAACCGTGATCTTAACCGCGATGGTGGTAAACACCAGCAGCAACAAACTTGCGGAAACGGCCATCAATATAAAAGTAGAGCCAACTGCTCCCACTCCCACTCCCACTCCCACCCCTAACCCTAGGCCCAACCCCAACCCTAGCTCCACGCAATACACCGTGACATTTGATTCAAAAGGCGGAAGCGAGGTAAGCAGACAGTCTATCTCCTCAGGAGGGAAGGTCACAGAACCCGAAGATCCCATCAAAGAAGGCTTTGATTTCGCTGGCTGGCATTCGGATGAAGCGATGACGACGCTGTATGACTTTGATAAGGCAGTAACGGGCAATATTACCCTCTATGCTATGTGGATGGCAAGCGATGATGTTCCGTTGACATGGGGCAACCCCTTTATCGACGTGTCTGAGGATGATTGGTTCTACGACGACGTGGGGTATGTCTACATCAACGGGTTGATGAACGGCACAGCGGAGAACCTGTTTAGCCCCAATGCAAATTTGACAAGAGCGATGATCGTAACTATTCTGTACCGTTTGGAGGGAGAACCCTCCATAGACGACGCGCTGCCCGCCATCCCGTTTGACGACCTGGCATCCGGAGCGTATTATATGAACGCGGTGATCTGGGGTGAGCAAAACGGTATCGTCCTCGGTTACGGCAACGGCAATTTTGGCCCAAATGATCCCATCACGCGTGAGCAGCTTGCGGCTATCCTCTTGCGTTATATGAACTTTAAGGAAATCTACTTGGCCGTGACGGCACAGTGGATAGTTTTCGCCGACGAAGCCGATATTTACAGCTACGCTATGGACGCTATCCAAATGTTTTACAAGATCGGGGTAATCAACGGCACAGGCGAAAACGCAAACGGACAGGCCGTCATCAATCCAAAAGGCAACGCGACAAGAGCGCAAGCAGCAGCTATGTTCCATCGGTTCATGTTGGCGATAGAGTAACATGTATAGCAGACGGAAATGGTGAAATGGTGATTTGCTTGCTTATGGCGTTGATCGTAGCGGTCAGCCTGGCGTCGCGGTCGCTGGTTGTCCACAATACTAAATAATATTTGGCAAGACGCGCATACCGATAACAGTTTTGGAATTACGTCATTATGACGTAATTCCAAAACTGTGCTAAAAACATGAAAAAACTAAATCGCTGTGAGTTATTTATAAACTTTACCTTATAGAATGGACAGCAACGGTTTTCAAAACCCTTTTTTCGGACAGACAGTGTTTATTATAAGGATACCGGAACAATGGGAATATTGACGATATGATAGTACGCATTTGCCGCTCAAATACTCTTCAAGTTCTGAGAACACAAAGTAAAACTCATTTTCATCCCATTCATCAGCATAAACTATTTTACAGTGTGCTAAATCGTTCCTGGTTTGAAAACTGATGTCACCTATTATTATAGTCCCATTTTCCTTTAGGTATCCAAAAAGCGATTGAATGAATCCAGTTTTTTTTGTATCATCCAAATGATGTAGCGCGTAAGTGCTGATGATGAAATCGAACTTTTCATTATTTAATTCGCTTGGCAAGCCTTGAGTAAAGTCATATTGATAGAGTAAAGAATCAGGCATCTTGGCTCTTGCCTGATTGAGCATTTCACCTGAAAAATCTACACCTATAACATTGTTGCCAGCTTCATGTAATTTATAAGCAAGAGTTCCAGTGCCAACTCCAATATCTAGAACTCTCACTGGGCACTTTTNCATAACCATACTGTACACATCGTTCATTAGCTNCTTGTACCCTGCAAATGGGTATTTGTCATTTGTGTCTGAAATTTCGACTGATTTATCATAATCGTCAGCCCACAAATCGAATCCATTGCTATCTAACATAAATACTCAACCCCGGCCTGAAATCATTGTAACTCAAAATCTGTGAAATCATCCTTATCAAATACGCACCAGACAGCATTATAGCCGTCTTTCCGCCGCCAGGCTTTGATGGTGTACTCGACAATCTGCATTGGACTCTTCGCTGCAACGGCTGTAATAACTCTGATATTTCCCAGCGAGGGACGAAAGACTCGCTTGAAAGCGTCAAAATAGATTTGTTCCGTTTGCCCGCCGCACACAACCAGCACTTCCTCTTTGGCAATGCGGAAAGGCGCTGAGCGACTATACCTGCTTTCACTCATGGTTAACGCCTGCTTTCAAGTCAGGAATGGCTCCGTATACGCCAAGCAGATACCGCTTGAGTATATCGCTGTTTTTGCGGACATCCTTGAAATCGCTCAGAGCGTACAGGCTGCTGACGCCGTGCACGTCCTTTTCTGCAAACCAGATCTGGTCGCGGCGGATGTCCTCATCAAGCAACAGGACATCGTGAGTGGTACAGATGAGTTGGGCGTGGTTAGGGTTATGCTCAATGGAGTTAATGAGTGCGAACAGGTGTCGTACCAGTGCAGGATGCAGGTGTAGATCCATTTCGTCAATTACAATGACGGTTGATTTTTCAATGATCTTTGAAAATGCGTCTGACAAATCATACATGCGCTTGGTGCCTTCAGAAGCATAATCGGCAAAAGGCACTTCAACCGTCTGATACGCATTCCATTCCTTGCTGTATAACTTATGCGAGCTGACCAGATTCCTGCCGGGACGTAACTTCATTCCCTGTATGTTGTTGTCTGCTTTGTGCACAAAGGCTTGCGCAAAATCGCTTATCGTCTTTGACTCGCCATCACCTTTACCATTTAAGCCGAAAATGATCAGCCCATCGGCAATCCAGTTCACAATTTTAATTGCCAGGGCATTGTTTGTATACGCTGCCCATGCCAAAAACAGCACATCGCCACGCACATTCTTTTTTAACGACTCCACATCGGCCATATCAGCCATCAGCTTGATGCTCTCGAACTCCGGTGCCGTCCGTTCAAACACCAAGGTTCGGCGCTGTGCTTTTTTATACAGATATTCCCTGTTAATATTACCACCAAGAATGTTGAATCCGTAGTCATATATCACATGATCAAGCAGAAACGATATTTCGAATTTGGTAGGGAGCATTTTAGTATCCGCTCTGAAGGTAAAAGGCTGGCATGTCTTAATATGCTCAGTCTGCACGTCAATGGAGGACACGATCATCTTTTTCATATAATATAGAGCATGGATCAGGTTGGACTTACCGCTGGCGTTCGCGCCATATATGAGAACGCTCTTTAACAAATCTTCATGGTCGGCGGCAATCAGGTTAAACGCCCGGTGTTCTTTATCGCTTGTAGCTACCATGCTAAGAGTAGTCTCGCCAAGAAATGATCTAAAGTTTTCCACTGTAAATCCGATCAACATATATAAATCACCTCGCTCCTATTGTACAGCTTGCACGCGATATTTGCAACAGAATCGCAAAAATAGCAAATAAGAATTCATAAGAACATCCCTGCATCAGTCTGTTACCGTCACCAACACAGATTCGTCGAGTGATCTGTGGCATATAGGTAAAATGTTCCTGCATAGTCGCCTCTGGGAATAGAGACAGTGATTCTTTCGCTGTTGGTATAAAATTGATAGTCTGTGATGATTGCGTCGTCTTCTATTGTGAATTGCATGACCCGCATGAAAGCCGCGTTGCCTTCAGCCGCTACATTATTGTACTACCGTGGTATAGTTTGGATTGTCTGCGATTTGTTGACTGTAATAGTATAATTTTGATTCTAATGGTACGTAAAACGTAGAATCTGTCTGAAATGCGGACAGCTTGGTTTTTGCTGAAATACCTTATTTCGATGTCACCTAACACACATTTTTTGTGTCTATATAAATGACGGTCGTCAAACAGAAACTGAGGCAGGTGATTAACAGAGTGATAGACGTACTTCTATTGCGCGGGATTCGTATAGGACATGAAAGCGCTTTGGCGCAAACTATCGACAAATATACAAACTATGTCTGCACGATAATCCGTAATACAGCGGGTGCGGCACTTAGGCACGAGGACATTGAGGAAGTCGCGTCTGATGTGTTCCTTGCCCTTTGGAACAACGCGGATAAAGCTGATAAGTTGAAGCAGTACATTGCGGCGATTGCTCGCAATAAGGCTAAGAATAAGCTCCGCGAAGCTGCCGAGAGCCTACCGCTTAACGAGAATATGCTTGCTGATGATGGAGTTACAATGGAGGACAGGTTAATCTCAGACAGCGAACGGCAACTACTGAAATCCACAGTCCTTGCAATGGAAGAAACAGACCGCGATATTTTCCTGCGGTACTATTATGGAGGGCAAACCGTTTCTGAAATAGCCCTCAGGATAGGCATGAGGGAAGCAACCATCAAGCAACGCCTTGTGCGTGGTAGAAACAAATTAAGACAAATTATCAATATGGAGGTTGTTGGATTATGAATAACATAACAATCGGTTCACGGGAAATTTGGTCATCCGATAGGGTGAAGGAACTTACAATGAGCACAATTGCGTTGCAAAACGCCACGCACGAAATGCCTCAAAAACTACAGAAGCGGCCTGTTTTCAAAACAGCAGTATCACTTGCGTCAGTAGCGGCGGTGATATGCCTGATGGTGCTTGGCGGTACACTTCTGTTCCCACGAGACGACAATGTGTTTGAACTAAAAGCCTATGCCTTGGAACAACAGGCTGATGGTTCTCTAGAGCGGCGCGAGGTTGACTTAGTAAATGAAACATACGGCTGGAGCTTCAATGAAGACGGTGAAAATGTGTATATAAACATTTGGCTCAAATGCGAGGGCGAAAACATTGAGAGCGTGGATTTCTACGTAGATGAGGGGTTTTTCGCAAAGCAATACATTATTCGGGAAAATGGGCAAATCGTCAGAGATGGCGTTCCCATGGCGGGAAGCGGTTATACCATTATGCGATATGGCGATGATTATGTGAATGTTGGTAATCACTTTACACTCCATGCGGACGAAATGACAGAAGATTTGCTTGTATTTTGGGGCAGGGAAAGCAGACGTGTTGGAAACGATTTGGATTTACCTTCACAACTGATTATCCGCGCAGTCGCCACTTTTAGCGATGGAAAAACGCACGAGGAAGTTTTAGCGCTTGACCTTTCTATGGAGAAAATGCAAGGTATTGGCGCTGTTAAGTTGACGGATGATGAAATTGCACAAAACCGGGCAGATTCCTTGAGGTATGATGCGTTCATACATAGCATACCACTGGATCAATGTGAGGTCGTGCCTGGCAGCGAGCGGACACTCACCTATGGCGACACGTTCGAATATGAAATCATTAGCTCATCCAATATTTCAGGGGCTATTCCGGGAATCGCCATGTTTCCAATATCGGAAGAATCTATGAATCCAGCTAATGACGAGAGTCTAAAGCAAGCAGGTTATAAAGGGTTATTTGACGAAAACGGCATCGCGAGATTTGGCTCAAGCGCAAACCTGTTTAATTTGTGGGACGAATACGACGGAAGCGATGGATACATAGCGGTGTTAGAAACCAATGGCGACGGCACGTTTACCGGCAAGACATATATCGTGCCGGGATGGATGATTTTGGAATACATGGAATAGTGTTAGCGTAATGAACCTCAGAAGGATTCATCTTGCTTTGGGGCGGCAAATAGCCGCCCCTTGACAATGCTCATCGTTTGTCGAACGACAACTTGAAATTCATAAACCGTCCCCATGTTCAAAACGAATCCATAGCTGTCTAACATAAATACTTATCCCTTTTCTTTTTCGCAATCACTCTATCATCATGTATCGAGCTGACAATCGTTTTTGATTCACCCTGCATGTGTTATTTCATCGAAAACACAACACGACTTTAAGTGGTCGTTGACCAGGCCTACCGCCTGCATAAACGAGTAGATTATAGTCGAACCGACAAATTTGAAGCCCATTTTCTTCATATCCTTGCTTATTTTATCAGAGACATCCGTAGTCAACGGCATATCCTCGAATCTCTCCCAATGACCTACGATTGGTTTGTGATTCACATAGCTCCATATAAAATCGTCGAAGCTGCCATACTTCTCAATAATCTGCAAAACCAGCTTTGCATTGATGATTGCCGCGTTGATCTTCAAGCGGTTTCTGATGATACCTGCGTTCGCCATGAGGGCTTCAACTTTTGAATCGCCATAAGCGGCGACCTTGTGTGGGTTAAAGCCATCAAACGCCTTTCTGTACGCTTCCCGCTTTTTCAGGACGGTAATCCACGAAAGACCTGCCTGAGCCCCTTCCAATATGAGCATTTCAAAAAGCCGGTTGTCGTCGTGGACAGGACGCCCCCATTCGTTATCGTGATAATCTATGTATATTTCTGTGTCGCCAAAACATCTGGTTTTCTCGTCCATTCGTGTTTTCCTCCTCAATGATTTCAAATAAGTATATCATTTTAATACAATTGTTGCTAAACAAAATTTGATATATCTTCAGTTTTGTAAAAAATAATGCCATATTTTTTAATGCTGCTGTTCAGACAGCATCCAAAAACACAGGACATACAGCCAACGCACTAGTACATTGGTGAAAACCTGTAATATTAGCCAAAACTTATGTGCGAAGCCTGTAATTGCGAGTTTTTGGATACACCTGAACAGTTGATGATGCTTATAAAACGTCCGAAATTGTGCAGATTATGAGTTGACTCATATCCGAAAACGTGTTAATCTCATTTTACGAGGTGAGACAGATGGAAAGAAGCGCAATGCGGGATTTGTTAAATTGGAAAAATGACAATAATAAAAAACCTTTAATTATAAAAGGAGCGCGACAGGTTGGAAAGACATGGCTCATGAAAGAGTTTGGAAGAAAGTATTATAAGGATATTATTTATATAAATTTTGATGAAAAGACAGGAGAAAGTAGAATTTTCGATTCAACTAAAAGCGCACAGACTATAATTGACCAATTAGAAATAGTAAGAAGTAAAAAGATAGAACCGCAAAGCACGTTAATCATTTTTGACGAAATACAGGAATCGCCCAATGCGCTTGGCAGCTTGAAATACTTCTGCGAAAACACTCCAGAGTATCATGTAATCACAGCAGGAAGTTTGCTTGGGACATATTTGTCAAAGCCAGCATCATATCCAGTTGGTAAAGTTAATTTGCTGGATGTATACCCGCTTTCTTTCAGCGAATTTCTAAAAGACCGGCATCCGGGGCTAAGTGAGTATTATAATAGCGTTACATGTGAAAAAGACTATGTGGAATCTTTCCATAGCAATATGTTAAGTGTTTTTCGTGAGTACCTGATTGTCGGCGGTATGCCTGAATGTGCAGAGAGTTGGCTGAAAAAGAGAGATCCTGAAGATATACCAGTGAAGCAAAATGAAATTGTTTCTATTTATGAAAATGATTTTACAAAACATAACGGTGCGGTTAATGCAGCGCGAATTTTACAGGTTTTTCATAGCATTCCGGCGCAGCTTGCAAAAGAGAACAATGAGAAATTCGTATATGGCGCGGTAAGAAATGGTGGAAGGGCAAGAGATTTTGAAGATGCGATACAGTGGCTGACTGCCGCAGGAATCGTAAATCAGATTTTTAACATATCAAGCTCTCAAATACCTTTGAAACCTTATGAAATATTAACTAATTTTAAACTTTTTCTTTTTGATACAGGGCTGTTGAAATATGTTTCAAACATACCGAACAGTCATATTATTTTAGATGAAGATTTTCCGTTTAAAGGGCAATTATGTGAGAACTATGTTTTGCAGCAGTTGATTCCTCAAATGCAGTTTCCACCCAATTTTTATGCAAGAAGCAATGAATTTGAAATTGATTTTCTTATTCAAAAGGAAAACCAAATAATACCAGTTGAAGTAAAATCGGGAAAAGGGAAAAAAGCAACAAGTTTTAAACGGTACATTGAAACACATAATCCGGAAACTGCAATTCGTTTCAGTTCTAACGGATATATGAAAAATGGTAGCATTACGAGTATCCCTTTATATTTTGCAAGCAAAGCTTTAGAATTAATTTAGTTCTCACAAAACACTTAGTTCATATGCACGCAATTTACGCAACGAGTTGAAAACAAGCCGTAAAATATACTTTACCGATAATGGAATCCGCAACGCGCTTATCGCTGACTTCCAGCCGGTCGAATTGCGCGATGACGTAGGAAAGCTGTGGGAAAATTTCCTTGTCAGTGAACACATTAAGCGCAATAAATACGCCGATATTTATGCCAATGTGTGGTTTTGACGTACGCAGGCACAACAAGAAATTGACTACATTGAGGAACAAGACGGACATTTGTCAGCAAAAGCGAAACAGCTACGAGCGTTTCAGACAGCTTATCCCGAAAGCTCGTTTGCTGTTATTCATAAGAATAACATTGTGGATTATTTGCACTGATGTTTTCTGTGAATGTGAAGAACATCTCTGCATCAATCTGTTACCGTCACCAACACAGATTCGTCAAGCCCATTTGCTCTAAGGAAATAGTTTCTTGCGCTTGTCAGATTTGAAAATGTCTTTGTATGATTTGAGCGATTTAGCTCGAACGTCATTATGAAATCTTCCGGATGATCTGTGGCATATAGGTAAAGTGTCCCTGCGTAGTCGCCTCTGGGAATAGAGACAGTGATTCTTTCGCTGTTGGTATAAAGCTGATAATCAGGCAAATCACTTACGCCAACCACAAGACTATCCCTCGTCAGATTCACATAGATTTTCCCATTCATCAGGTCAACACTGCTCGTCGCGCCACCAATGCCATAATCAGTCCTGTCAATGCCCGATGGCGACGGAACCCACCATAAATCATCAATCAGCGCCGCGCCTTGTCCATCAGCGGTCACTGTATATATTTTTTCCTCGTTGCTCAAAAAATATGGGAAAGGATCCCCGTCAATACGAGAATGGTCAAACTGAACAAGGTATTTATATGTCATGGTTGAGATAACCCTGTTTGATGCAGATGAAAACCTGCCACGGGTACTGTCATGCGTGACGGTGAAAACATTGCCGTCATATTGATAGTCTGTGATGATTGCGTCGCCTTCTATCGTGTATTGCATGACCCGCATGAAAGCCGCGCCACCTCCAGCCGCTACATCATCAAAGAATCTGTCGACCTGCTGCTGATTATATATATCCAAGCCGTGGACATTCACATACACGCCGTCAGCGATGGCTTGCTGCTTGGTGTAATCGGTAGGCAGGTCAGAGAGAGGACGCCAGGAGGACATCAAAGGCTCATATGTTGACGGCGTTGTCGATTGCACTGCATCTCCCGGTATTTCGGCTAACGTAAACCCTGTTGCGGTGTCATAGTTGTAAACAGTCCCATACCTTTTGCCGACCGCGATAAATGAACCGTCGTCTGCGATAAACAGATGACATGTTTCCGGGATGGCGTCTAAAGCCTCGAACAGCTTCTGTTTCTCCGGGTCTGTGCTGTTATTGGGGAACTCGTCAGCAAATTCCCACCAATCTAAATCAATGATTGTCAGGTGTTTGCCAGTATACCCTTGCGCGATAGCAAGGGCTTCTATATCGGTCAGAGCCGGGTTTGAGGGGTGTGTCCTGATAAACTCGTCAACATCGCTATATCGAATGTCAATGCCGCTGCCTCCGCTGTCCCATATTCGTTCTAATGAAACGCTTCCAATACCATCGTCCGGGTTAAGCGTGTCCTTAAAGTTCACAACCAAGCGATAACCGCCCTCAACTCCATAAACAGTGGGATTGTGGCCTCCAAGTTGAGAGCTAAGACTTAGCATCTGAAACGGAAAGTCCGAATACTGCAAAGCGTCGCCTTTAGCGGCAAGCTCGCGTAATTCATCGAGCGTTATCTGACCAAACCCCATCGTTGCCGCAACATATATCGTCGCCGGATTCATAAATGTCATCCTGTCCTGCACAATAATGAATTCATCGATAGGATAACCCTCGCGCTCAAATATTCTGTACTCGTTTTTTTGCCCTTCCCGTACTGTCCCGCTAAAATCGCAGACAGCGAATCCGACCTCACTCAGCCCTCGTGTACTGCCCACACTTTGGAGCAGCCCATCAACTATGTATGGTGAGTAATGTATATCTCCGTATTTGAATTCTATGCAATAGCTATCTTCCGTCACATCGCTGTAAATAGCTTCAAACTCAATGAGTTCCCGACTGTCCTGATTCGAAGCCCGTCCGGCGCCGAGCGCACAAGCGGTCAGGGTCGCAGCAACAATCAGTGCCGCTGATAGAATAACCGCCGAGCGTGTATGCTTCTTGCTTTTCATAATCGCGCCAAGCCTTTCTTTGAGGGCTTTCTTTTCCTCGCACATAGTAGTGGAAAGTACAGCATGGGGCATTTTTGCGTCTGCGGCGACATATAGCAGCGTGTCGCCGTATATCTGCTTACCCGTGTTGTCGAGGCCCAGTATTACAGCTTCATCACAGGCTAATTCACAGGCATGGTCTATTTCGCGTCGCACAAGCCATATTATCGGATTAAACCAGTGTACGGCGCAAGCAAGAACGGACAGCCACTTAATGAAGACATCTTTTCTTTTGTGATGCGTAAGCTCATGGCGCAGGACGGAATGTAGCTGCTCGTCCGTGTAATCGCGGTCGGGCAGAATAATCATCGGGTGCAGTACACCGATCAACATGGGCGTTATCGCAAGCGGGTTGCGATACAGGCGTGGTACGCGGCGATTCCCGCAGAGCCGAACAAGCATAGAGGTTTCTTCCGCGTTAGCATCCTTGTTTCGGCGGCAGTGCAGATTTATAAAAACCGAATAGCTTACGATGAAATACAGCAATGCTATTGCTGCGCCAAATGGATAGATTAACATAAAAATATCAATAACTGTGGCGGCAGGGCTTGTCTCTTGATTTACTTTATGTATATTGTGATTGTTGCTTTCCGGCTGTCCCTGTGCCTCTGGGAGAGCCGCGATGCGCTCACTGCTCTCCAATGAAGATACAACATATCGGTCAACCACGCTTAGGGGCGAAACCAGGATAGGAGAACTAGAGTTTGCTGAAGGCAGCGCAACAAGCCTCGAAACAGGGATTAGCAACGCAGCTACTACAACGAGCCACAGATAGTATTGCGCCGACTTTGGTAGGCGGTTTCTGACAAGCGGTTTCAGAATGAACAATAAGGCTGTCAGTGCGCTGCCTGATATGGACATCACTATTATTGCACGGATAATGCTGCTCATTTCCCATCACCACCCATCTTGAAATAGTCCCTCAGTTCTTCGATGTCGCTGTCGGACAAACTACCGTTGCGAACCATAGCCATCGCTAGGGTTTTTGCGCTCCCAAACCGTTCAAGCACCGCTTTTCCCTCGGCGAGTGTGTATTCGTCTTCACTGATTAGCGGGACGTATCGCGCTACGCCATAGCGATCCAACGGTTCGATGAACCCCTTGTCGCGCATACGTGTTACGACGGTCTGTGTCGTTGATTTGTTCCACCCTCGACGCTGCTCAAGTTCGTCACGGAACTCCGATACTTTCAGTGGGCGCTTCTCACGCCACAATATCCGCATGACTTCCAGTTCGCTGTCAGCAAGCCTGATGTCCATAAGCAATACCTCCATTCTTCGCTACTGATATAATATATACTACATCAGTAAATTTA
>JGI24702J35022_10001203_pt1 | contig 16097 bp, 14 predicted proteins | sample TergutTh196P4_FD_35022 | JGI IMG/M metagenome (IMG submission 35022)
TAATAATCACCGAATACGCAAATTTCCTTTTCGCTTATACCCATTATACGGGCAAGATTCTGAACACCGGTTCCCTTATCCACCCCCGCCGCAATAACATCCAGCAGCTGAGGTTCCGAAGAAGTAAAACCAAGGCGGGACAATGTCCCGATGTAACACTCGGTTTGACGCTGCTCCTCCGCGGAAAGGCCGGAGATTAGGATCTTATAAATACGCATGCCGGCAACCGCGCTGTAATATGAATTAAAGGGAAAAAGCGGAATTTGCCTCAGGTTTTCTTCACCGGCAATTTTATTGTATTGTTCAAATCTCTTTATCCGGTTGCTGCCTTCGGAATAGTAACAGCCCTCCAAAGCGGCGGCGACATGATCAAAACCCCTCTGTGCACAGAATTCCAAAAGCACCCCGGCATCTTCTCCGTCGACGCAGATCCGGTACGGCATGGAATTGTCCCTGGTATCAACAATAACGGCGCCATTGGCCGCGATTAATAACCCCTTTATTCCCAAAAGACGGCTGTATGCCTCCATCATCTCTGGAATTCTGCCTGTACAAATGGTAACAAAAATCCCTCGCTCTACTGCGGCTTTAATGGCAGCCAGATTGGCGGAAGAGATCATTTTCCGGCTGTCAAGCAGAGTACCATCAAGATCACATACAATGACCTTTATGGCCTCTGCCGCAGCCGCAATCTGCCGCCCAGTCCCGACTGGGCCGAGGTTTCCCTCCGGTATAAGATCATTTGGGCACAAAGTCGGTTTCTTTGAGTTTAGCTTTTACCTCATCGGCGCTTAACACATTCCTGAGGCCTATTACCGTTGTTCCGCTTTTCTCCGCATCTTTAAACATGCTGATAAAATTCAGGGGAACAAAAGCAATGTCATACTGGCTGGCGCTGCTTTTGCCTTCGGCCATTGCGCAGTGGTGGATCTTGTCAACCGGTATACCAAGTTCTTTGGTTGCTTTTTCCACCGACATTTTCATCATAAGGCTGGTTCCCGCCCCGTTTGTGCAAGCCACAATAATCTTAAGATTCTTTGGCATCAGGCCACCTCTTTCTTCTTTTTGAATTCCTCATAATTATCAATTACCAGGAAGTAAGTATCTTTATTCATTTTATACTGAATTTGCGGAATAGCAATAAGGAAAACAACAACCGCTGCGAAACCAAAGTAGCTTAGGTACTTCATGGCTATTGTGAATACCGGCCAGAGTATTGCCCAGTCCCACATTCCCAAATATCCGCCGTATTTGGCAAGGCCGATAAAGCTGACAATAAAGGCGGAGCCGAAAACCTGGCAGATACCGCAGAGGAAGGGGAACAGCATGGTCGCCTTAATGCCGCCTTTATTGTTTGCAAAAACGCCAATGGTAGCATTGTCAAAGAACATGGGTACAAAGCCTGAAATAATAACCAGCGGACTCCTTAAGGCAAGGAGTATGCCGATTGAAATGAACTGTCCAAGGGCGCCAAACAGGAAGCCGATAGTTACAGCGTTTGGAGCGCCAAATCCGTAAGTCACAGCGCAGTCAACGCCGGGTACAGATCCCGGAAGCCAGCGGTTGGAAATACCCTGGAAAGACTGAGTAAGCTCGGTAACAAAGGTCCTTACCCCAAGCTGGAGAATAGCCAGGTACACGGCAAAATTAAAGCTGGTACTGAGAATATAGAAGAAGTAGCTCGCGTTAGCCGCCATGAAATTCTTTTCAACAAGATAGGATTTACCCAGGGCAAGCAGGATGACGCTGAAGAACAAGGTCATAAGAACTGCTGTAGACACCATGTTCTCGTTAAAGATGGACAGGAAACCGGGAAGCTTAACATCTTCGATTTTTTTAAATTCCCGAGTGGACTTTTTCTTCCTTCCTTCAAGAAATTTATCGAGCAGCGCGATGCCGAACATTTGCTGGTGTGCAACGGAGAAACCGGCGCCATCAGTAAGTTCCTGGGTAGGTTTAACCAAAAGGTTTGTTCCTACTGCCCAGTAAAGACCAAGCAAGAGTCCCATTAGGAGCAAAAGGGATGTATCGCCCAGCATGGGGAAACAGAAAAGCATGATCCAGAAAGCGGTGGAAGCCTGCTGCATCTGCACATGACCGGTCGTGAAAATTGAGCGCATCTTGGTAACTTTTTTGAATCGTACCAGGAGGATGTTGAAAATAAAGGCAATGAGAAGCAGCATCATTACCTGGGAAAAGGTACGGCCGAATTCAGGTTCAAGTCCGGCGGTTACGGCATTCTGGCCAAAGTATGGGTCAATGACAACGGCGCTAAGGTTAAAGCGCTCATTTAGTCCGACCAGAATCGGGCGGAAATTGTTCACCAACCCTCCCGACCCTACTGCCAGGATCATGTACCCAACGGTCGCTTTGATGAATCCCGCAAGGGAATCGTACCAGGGTTTTTTTAGCAGAATGTACCCGATTAGAACTATTAATCCAATAAAGTACGCCGGCTGGGTCAGGATGTTGCTGGCGAAAAACCCCCACCCATTGCTAAGAACATTTAAAAACTGTTGCATGTTCTATCCTCCAATATTAAAATTCTTCCGCGCCGGAACCTTGCCGGAACGGAAGCTCAATCCGGGTATTTTGCGTCCAGAGCCAAAAGCTCATCCGCCGACGCGACGCATTGCAGATCTGCACATAATTCTTCATTGGTCAGCATTTTAAAAAGCTTGCGCATGTTTTTTAGATGGAGTTCGTCATCGGTTGCGGCAAGAGTAAAAAAAACAGAGGCTTGTTTTTCACTGTCATTGTCATCAAAGGAAACCGGCTGCATGAATTTTGTAAAGGCAATTGCGGTACCGAATGCGTTAGGTGAATTTTCAATTGAATGGGGCAGCGCTATGCCGGGCAGAATTACAATATAGGGTCCGTTTTCTTCCACACATTTGATGATCTCGTCAGCGTATTTTTCGCCTACAATACCGGAATCCACCAGCGCCCTGCAGCTCAGTTTGACAGAATCCTGCCAGGACGATGCGCCTTCGGCAAAAAAATACAGTTTCTTTTCCACTATCTCTTTCAGCAGCATAAGTTTCCCTAAAGTATTGAACGGAAAGGAATATTGGGCTCATTTTCAAAACAGTCTTCAAATCCGCGGCGGTGGTGGAATTCCCTTCGGTCCCTGTCGTTTGGATAAATGAACTTTCCTCCAACCTGCCATATAAAAGGTTTAAATTCGTAGTCCAGCCGGTATTTGCGCATATCGTAAAGAAGGAGTATCTCATTTGGATCTGCCATGAAGTTGGTCCATACATCGTAATGAATGGGTATAACTACCTTGCAGCGCAGGGCTTCCGCCATGCGGAGTATATCCACAGAAGTCATCTTGTCCATTATACCCGCCGGGTTTTCTCCATAGGAACCAAAAGCTACATCAATATGGTGATCCTTGCCGTGTTTTGCGTAATAAATTGAATAATGGGAATCTCCTGAATGGTAAATATTTCCGCCTGAGGTTTTTATAAGATAATTAACCGCCTTTTCGTCCATATCACCGGGACAGGTACTGCGTATATCAATATCGCCGTCTGTAGTTACAAGGCAGGTACGATCAAAAGAGTCCAGGACAACAATTTCAGCATCTCCGGTTTTTACTATATCCCCTGGTTTAACGGTAATACAGCGATCGGCCGGCACACCCCATTTTATCCATAGCTCCACCGACTTCGCCGGGCCTATAAAGGGAATCTTTTCCCTGACGTTCTTAATCACCGCCGCCGCATAGCTGGGATCCATGTGGTCAGCATGATAGTGGGTAGCAAGAACAGCATCCACCTTTTTTACGGCAAAGGGATTAATCACCATGGGAATGGCCCGGCGGTTTGGCTGGTTCAGCCTGCCGCCGCACATGTTTGCCATCTGATGGCCGGCTGCCATATATCTGGGTTTGGCGCTGCGCTTTCCGTTTCCGGCCCAAAGGTCGATGCTGATATTGGTATTGCCGGCAGTTTTAAGCCATATTCCGGTACAACCCAGCCACCACATTGCAACAGTACCCGGAGCGACATTTTCTTCTTCAATTTCCTCATTCAGCCAGGTACCCCATTCCGGATAGCTCGACAATATCCAGGATTCCTCGGTAATTTCATCAATCTTGCTCATTTTATCCTCCGGTTTTCTTATAGCTGCACATAAATTATTGCACTATTGTTAAAATAAATCAAGAAAAAATGAACGATTTATCAAAATAATATTTACAATATTCATATAATGTGCTAAAATGTTCATATAATTCGACAAAGGAGAATAAAATAATGCGTTCATCCCGTTCTGTAGTTGAAAACAGGAGAAACCTGATACTTAAAAATCTATACGATAATAACATGGTAAACGTTCAGCTGATTGCCAAAGAAATGAAGGTATCACCCCTGACAATCAGACGGGATTTGGACGTATTGGAAAAAATGGAAAAAATAAGCCGTCATTACGGCGGCGCGTCTCTAAGCAAGAAAGAGGGAGAAGAAGGCAATATTTTCAGTTCTGGATATACACTGAATAAACAAGCCATTGCCCGCTATGCGGCTGACCTGATTGAAGACGGAGATACCATATTTATCAACACCAGCTCCACGGCAATTGCGATAATTCCTTTTATAAAAGCCAAACATGTGACGATAATAACAAATAACGCCAGAGCATTGAATTCGGAAATACCCAACGACATAAATCTGGTTTTTACCGGCGGGGAAATGCGGTTTCCCAAAGAGGCAATGGTAGGAGATTTTGCGATTAACAATATTCAAAAAGTAACCGCAACAAAATGTTTTTTGGGATGTAATGGCATAAACGCAAAAGAAGGACTAACAACAGCGGTAATGCAGGAGGCATCCATCAATCATCTAATGCTTACCAGAGTCATGGGACCCCGTTATATTCTGGCGGATAAATCCAAAATCGGGAGGAAGCTTAATTTCATATATGGCGCCCTTAAAGAAGTCACTTTATTAATTACCGATACCGAGGCTCCGCCAAATTTAGTGGAAGAACTAAAATCCTTTATCGAGGTGCATCAGGTACAGCCCCTTGAAAGGCTGCCCTGATATAAACCTTTATTTTGTTTTAAAGAATGTTGTTCTCTAAATATATGAAATAAGGTATAAATATTTTATGAGGTTATTTTACAGAAAACAACTATTTTTGGTTCTTCTTCTGTTTTTTTGCTTGCGGGGAGCCGCATTTTTATCCGCCCAAACAGCTGACCCTGCAGGATCCATACTCACCCGGATCGCTGACCTGCTTTCAGTGTCCAAATACAATGAAGCCATTGCTCTTTTCGATACATTACCTTCACCAGAGCGGGACAGTTCCAGCGTCAGGCTGCTTAAGGCATCAGTCTTAAGCTCAGCAGGCAAATACGCAGAAGCCAGAACCATTGCGGAACAGATCTGTAACACGGAGCCAAACAATACCGAAGCCCTTTTTGTGCTTGCCGCAATAGAGAGCGTTTCCGGAAGAACAAGACAGCAGCAGACAGCGCTGGAAAAGATTATAAATATAGAACCGAATAATACCGAAGCCCTAATAGCTCTTGGGAACCTGAGCCTAAGCTCCCGGGCTGTAAGACCGGCGGCTTCATATTTTTCCAGGGTTCTTACAAACGAACAGGAAAATGCCGAAGCCCTCCTGGGTCTTTCCCGGGCTTTTCGCATGAACAGGGAGTGGGATGACGCGGAGATCCTCCTTAACCGGGCCGTGGAGCTCTACCCCGGAATGGCCGAAGCCAGAAGCGAAAGAGCGCGCTTTTACTGGGGCAGGGGACTCCTGAAGCAGGCCCTGGAAGATCTTGACACAGCAAAAAAGCTGGATCCCCTGGATTACTGGATCGCCATTGATCGCGGAAACCTGCTCCTTGAGATGAACAAAAAACCCGAGTCTCTGGAAGAATTCAACCGGGCAATAAAAATTAACCCTGAAGAATACCGTGCCTACGCCTATACCTCTGGGCTGAAAGACGATCTGGGCGATAATGACGGAGCAGAAAAGGATTACGCAATTTTGGCCGGCTTAAAGCCCGAATATTATTTTGCACTTGAAGGACTTGGGCTGCATAAGATGAAAAACGGGAAATGGGACGAAGCCATGAATGCTTTCATGGAAGCCTATAAACAGGCTCCGCAGGAAACCCTCTATGCGCTTCTGGCAGCCATTAACTGGATGCGGACGGAAAACCTGGCGGCACCCAGGCAGTTTCTCTCACAGGTTCATGCCAAGGTAAAGCGCGACACCCTTGAATGGTATATGTTCCGTCTTTATTATGATCTTACAGTCAGAAACTATGTCAGCGAGAACGACATGGTGATCCGGCTGGATCAGGAGAAAGATCAGGAATTGAAAGCCCGGATGCTGTTTTATATGGCTCAATATTATGATGTCCGCGGCAATACTGATCTGGCAAACAGATACTTCCTTATGGTTAACGAGCTGGACAAAAGGGCAATTCCCGAATGGCGTCTTAACGAATGGATCCTGACTGATCGTAACCTTAAACCTTTTTAATACACCGGAGTTTGGATGAACGACACCAGAATGGTTATTTCCCTGGAAAGCGCGGACTTAAAATGTCCGGTTGAATTGATCCTGATAGGTACTGCCCATGTTTCCCGTGAGAGCATCAATGAAGTAAGCGGGATCATCCGTGAAGAAAAGCCGGACCTGATCTGTGTAGAACTTGATGAAGGCCGTTACGCATCCATAACCCAGAAAGACAGCTGGGAAAGCCTGAATATGGTTAAGGTTTTTAAGGACGGAAAAGGTTTTCTTCTCATGGCGAACCTTGTATTATCGGGTTTTCAGCGCCGCATGGGAGCTGAACTGGGTGTCAAGCCAGGGGATGAAATGAAAATAGCCCTGGATACTGCTCTGGAACTGGGCATACCATACGCACTCTGTGATCGTGAAGTACAGCTCACCCTGCGCAGAGCCTGGGCAGGCTGCGGACTCTGGAGTAAAAGCAAACTCCTTGGAAGCCTGTTTGCCAGTGCTTTTACAACCGAAAAACTCAGCGCCCAGGAAATTGAAGACCTTAAAAACCGCAGTGAACTGGACGGCATGATGAATGAGCTTGCCGGTTATCTGCCGGAAGTAAAGGAAACCCTGATAGACGAGAGGGATCAGTATCTGGCAGCGAAGATTTGGTCAGGCGCGCGTGACCTTGCTCCGCCGGAAAACGGTTCTGCGGAACAAGGTAATTCCGCAAGACGGATCATCGCGGTTGTGGGGGCAGGGCATATGCAGGGCATAAAGAACCATCTTGACAAGATCGCCGCAGGAGAAGCAAGCCCTGATGTATCCCATCTTAATAAGATCCCGTCTCCGGGCTTTCTGTCAAAAGCTGCGCCTCTGGTAGTCCCCATTGCAATAGCCGCCCTGATAATCCTGGGTTTTTTTAGATCCGGTGCCGAGGTAAGTCTTTATATGCTGCTCAGATGGATTTTATGGAACGGATCTCTTGCCGCTCTGGGGGCCATCCTCGCATTGGGTCATCCTCTTTCGGTACTGGTCGCTTTTGTGGGCGCCCCAATTGCAACCATTAACCCCTTTATCGGGGTAGGACTTTTTTCCGGCGTTACAGAAGTCAGCCTCAGAAAACCCCGGGTCAAGGACGCCCAAAACATAATAGACGATGTGGGAAGTTTTAGGGGATTTTACCGTAACCGCATAACCCGGGCCCTTTTGGTTTTCTTTCTTTCACAAATTGGCGGGGTAATAGGCAATTTTATTACCATTCCTTCCCTGGCAGCAGGGCTATTCTCAAAATAACTTTTGATTGGAAGACTGGGTTCATACCCTGCAGCTTGCCGCGGGGTTCTCCATGAAGAATTGCTTTTACAGCCGCAATGAAGAACCTTGCCCTAATCCATATGAAACATTTCCACTAAAGTATCACTCACCGGTGATTCATCCGGATTGGTATCCATAATATCCTTCATCATGTGCCACCATTTTTTAACAATTTCCTTTTGGGCAAGCTCCCCATCGGTGGCATCTTCCGCCAGATATTGAAAGGCAAAGAGGGTACAGGTTTTTTCATCCAGATAAATTGAATAATCCGAAACTCCCGCTTTTCGCAGTTCCGCTTTCAGCTCAGGCCAGATCTCGTCGTGGCGTTTCCTGTATTCCTCCGCAAACCCAGGCTTTAACCGCATGGCAAATGCGTTTCTTTTCATATTCCCTCCAAATTGGTGTCCTCTGGAACCGTCGGACCGAAGGTCCGCGGTAGGCACCATTTTTCATTTTAGGGCTATTTAGGCAAAAATACCATAACTATCTTGACGTTTTTATGCTATTATTGTCATTAATTATAAAAGGAAAAATATAAGGGGAGCTTAGCGGTGGATTATTATTTGGCAATAGACCTTGGTGCATCAGGAGGCCGCCATATCCTGGGACATGTAGAAGGGAGAAAACTTCTCCTTGAGGAAGTTTATCGTTTTTCCAATTCTCCCATACGAAAGGACGGTTCCTTAATCTGGGACGTGGACCTAATATACGGAGAAATTGAGGAAGGCCTTAAGAAAAGCGGCAAATGGATTAAAAATAGCAGGGCCGATGAAAATAAACTTCGTTCAGTAGGCATAGACACATGGGGCGTCGATTATGTTTTGCTGGACAAAGACGGCAAAATAATCGAACCTGTTTTTGCCTATCGGGATTCCAGGACAGAACCATATTTCAAGACATCGCTGCCCTACGAAGAACTTTATAAAATATCCGGCATTGCCTTTCAGCCTTTCAATACAATATACCAGGTTCTGTCAGACAGGGCGGCAGGAAGACTTGATAAAGCCGAATACATGCTTCAGCTTCCGGAGTATTTTTCACAACGTCTCTCGGGGAATCTCAAAAACAAAGAGTACAACGAATACACCATGGCATCTACCACTGCCCTGATGAATGCGGAAAAAAAGATCTGGGCGGAAGAGATCCTTGCAAAACTGGACCTGCCCCAAAGGCTCTTTAAGCCCCTGCGCGAACCGCCCTACGACATCGGGTGTTTTAGCAGGGAACTGCAGGAAAAGACTGGCGTTAACGCCAGGGTGGTTATGATTGCCAGCCATGACACTGCTTCGGCAGTAGCAACGGTGGAAGAAGGTTCCCTATACATAAGTTCCGGTACCTGGAGTCTTTTGGGAGTCGTTGGGCAGCCGATCCTCACTGATGCCGCCAGGGAAGCAGGTTATACAAATGAAGGGGCCCACAATGGCCGTATCCGGTTTCTTAAAAACATAATGGGCCTTTGGGTTCTGCAGTCGGTACGTCATGAGCTAAATGACACCTATAGTTTTGCGGAACTGGAAATCATGGCCAGAGAGACAGAAAAAAGCGCTCCTCCCGGCTGGATCATTGATCTTAACCTGTCCCGGTTCTTCGCCCCGCAAAGCATGATCACGGAAATAAAAGATGAATACCACAGATTGGGTAAAAAAATTCCGGAAAGCCCCGGAGAACTTGCCTTCTCTGTTTATTCCAGCCTTGCTAACTGTTATAAGACAGCCATTTTGGACCTGGAAAAGATCACGGGAAAAGAATATCCCGCCATTTCGGTAATAGGCGGCGGAAGCAAGGATTCCTATCTTAATGCGTTAACCGCAAAATATACCGGAAAAACCGTTTTTGCGGGGCCGGCAGAAGCCACTGCCGCAGGAAATATACTCCTCCAGATGCAGGCTGCCGGAGACCCGGCAGTGAAAGACGGATTTTCAGAGCTTGTCAAAAGTTCTTTCGACATAAAAGAATATAAAGAAAGGAGATGAACATGTATAACGAAGCAAAAAGTGAATATAAAAAATGGGGAATAGATACCGAAGACGCCATAAAGCGCTGCTCAGCCATTCCTGTCTCCCTGCACTGCTGGCAGGGAGATGATGTAGTTGGTTTTGAAAAAAGCGCAGGGCCTCTATCCGGCGGCATTCAAACCACAGGGAATTATCCGGGCAAAGCAAGGAACAAAGACGAACTGATGAAAGATCTGGAACTTGTCTATTCCCTTATTCCCGGTAAAAAGCGGCTGAATCTGCACGCCCATTATGCCATTACAGACGGAGAAGTTTCCAGGGACCAATTGGAACCGAAACACTTTGAACCCTGGCTTGCCTGGGCTAAAAGCCGCGGCATTGGACTTGACATAAACGCTACGCCGTTTTCCCATCCCATGGCATCAAGCGGACTGACCCTGTCTTCACCGGATAATGAAGTCAGGAATTTCTGGATCCGTCATTGCAAGGCAACAAGAAAAATAGCGGCATACTTTGGGGAAAGTCAGGGAAGCCCTGCTTTACACGACATCTGGATTCCCGACGGCCTAAAAGACGTACCTGCTGACAGGCTGGGCCCCAGAGAAAGACTCCGCGACGCTCTGGATGAAATATATTCCGTTAAATACGACAAAAACCACATCATCGATGTTTTGGAAAGTAAACTCTTTGGCATAGGCATGGAAAGTTATACTTCCGGATCTTCGGAATTCTATATTGCATATGCGGCAAGCCGGGGTATTTACATACTTTTGGACAATGGACATTTTCACCCAACAGAACTGGTATCGGATAAAATATCAGCCCTGCTTCCCTTCTTTGATAAAATAGCCCTGCACGTTACCCGTTCTGTCCACTGGGATTCTGATCACGTAGTTCTCTTTGAAGATGAAACAAAGGAAATTGCAAAAGAGATTATACGAAACAAAGCTGAACAAAAAATCCTCATCGGTCTTGATTACTTCGATGCCAGCATTAACCGCATTGCCGCCTGGGCTGTAGGAGCAAGAAATTTCCAAAAAGCCCTGCTCTGGGCCCTTTTGATGCCGCATGAAGAGCTCAAGGCTCTGCAGGATGCGGGCAGCTTTTCCAAACTAATGGTAATGCAGGAAGAACTCAAAACACTGCCATTTGGCGCGGTGTGGGAAGAATACCTTTCCCGGGAGAAGATATCGCAGGGAGACTGGTTCGGAATTGTGGAAAAATATGAAAAGGATGTGCTTGGAAAAAGAAGGTAACCTTTTTTTTAACTGACACTGCGCAGCAAAGTTTAATTACACTCTATAGATCCTTATATCTGTAAAACTTTAATCGCAGATCATTTGCGGTTTGCAGAAGGTATCTCAAACGATACGGCGTAATTCCCCAGTCGGCGTTATCTGAAATATCGTGGGTTGTTAGCGGCAGAATAAGGTTACCGCCAAGGAACTTCACGGTTCTGAACATTATATCTACCGTTGATTTAAAAAACCCATCCTGCACGAACAGGATATTATCAAGGGCTTTGGAAGAACTATAACCTTCCCGAATGGAAATGCGGTCATATAGCCGGAAGGTAACACCGTAACCTCTTAAAATTTTATAGGATTTTAGCAGCTCTTCATCCATCCATTCTTCGGAAAGGCCAAAGGGGTAAGCAAAAGAAGTCATGGGCATTCCTGCATCGCGGAGGATCTCTATACGGGAAGTTGTTTCTTCATCGAAAACTTCACGGGATACTTTGGGCAGATTAAGGTGATTAATTGTGTGGTATCCCACATCATGTCCCCGCTCCAGGGCTGCAATGCCAAAAGAGCTGAATTCCCCCTGTAAAAAAAAAGTAACCTTTGCATTGTAATGGTCCAACAGATCGAAATTTTGTTCCCAGGCCTCAAAATAATTATCATCAAATGCAAGCAGAATTCCTGCTTCGTCATTACCGGGCCTCCAAAAGAGCTTATCCTGTCTTGTCTCTCCGGTTTTCAAAGAACTCAATTTAAAGGGAATATAATAACCGCCTGAACCATCTGCTTCGAAATGATTAAGATCATAGATCACCTCGAAGTGTTCAGTTTCCCGGGTATTGTGCCGGGTTTCGGAAAAGTCTGCCTTGACAACAATATTCTTGTTCTCATCAAGAAAAAAATATTTTTTTATATCGGGAGAATTTTGCTTTACCCTGTTAATCTCGAATTCCATGTAAGGAGGAGGCATAACTATAACAGGCTGACGTGATGCACAGGAAACAAGGGCCATAAAAAACAAAATATATCCAATATAAAATATGTTTTTCAATGGACATATTCCCTTAAGAGGCCGATGGGTAATACCATACCTCTGAGTTATTTTTTAATTCTTCCTGCTATCTCTTTTGTACTGTTCGCAATGGAAGCAAAAATCCTTACTTGTTCCGCAATAAACCGGAAAATAATTATAATAAAAAAACCGGCAACCGGACCAAGTATTATTATCAGCGGATTAAAGGCAAAAGAACCGATTCCAAGCTGATCGAAAAAATAATTTCCCGTATCACTCAGAAAAATCACGGTAATAATTCCAACTCCTGCTCCAATTATTGCAATAAGCGTTCCCAGCCATTCACCGAATGTCTGGATTATTTCCGAAATAATCGGCGTAGCAATAAAATCCGCTGTTTCAATTTTTTTTAGGCTGTTTTTCCTGTACCACCAGAGCTGAAATCCAATCAAGCAGGCAAAGGCAATAATTAGCCACGATAAAATAAAACAAACAATCACTCTGGCGCCGCTGTATTGCAGGAAACCGGATTCAATAACTACAAAAATAACCCCTAAAGGAATAAGGATGTTAACTATTGCCATTACAATGTATATGATGCTATAGATTTTTCCTTTACTCAGATAATCAAAATAAGGTTTTGCAAAATTAATAAAGGAAGATTCAGAATCACGGTCATTTCTGTTATTTCCGCTGCCTTGTCCGGCTTCGAACTCTTTCATTTTATAACCCTCAGATTCATTGTTCTGTCCGGAAAACCCGGCTTTTTAATAATATAGCACCCAGGTTTAATGTGTCAACGATTATTAACTCGCGGTATCTGTAAGCATAGGGGTTGTTGGGAAACTTCAGTTATTGGTAAATTCCCTGTTAAGTATCAAAAAGCATGGCCAGAAATGTATCATTGTCAAGGGAATGAAAATACTGTGAAATTTTTACACCGCTCAGCAATATTTTTAATTCATCATATTCCAGATAATGTCCGGTTATAATTTCTCCAAGCCCGGCAGGATCCAGATTCCCGAAGAAATCGCCGTAAAACACTATATTTTTTATCTCTCCTCCCTTCTCCACATCCATAAGAATTTCAATTTTTCCGCAGCCTTCAATCCGGCGGGTTTTACGCACAGTAAACCGGGGTGAATATCCGTAATTCCAGCTCCATTGTGAGTAAACATTTTCCCTTAGTTCCATTACTGCATTGTTTTGCGGGGCACCAAGTGTAAGTTCCTCCATGCCAGATGCATCCATCATATAATCTTTCAGGACAGTCCAAAAATCATTAACGGACATGTCGGTTTTCATGTAGGGCCTGATATTGGTGACCCGGCTCTGAACTGATTTAATTCCCTTTGATTCAATCTTGTCATCTCCAGGCTTCAGGGCACGGGATAGTATGCCAAGATCCGAGTCGTACAGGATAGTACCATGGTGCATTACTCTTCCCTGCCTGATATACTGGGCATTGCCGGAAAATTTCCTGCCCTCCACAGTCATGTCGTTGCGTCCCGAGATCTCAACCTCTATACCAAAAGAGCAAAGGGCTTTCTGAACAGGTTCACAAAAAAAAGAAAAGTCCATGCCTCTTTCACTGTCCGCGGCGGTAATAAACGTAAAATTAAGGTTACCCAAATCGTGGTATACCGCACCTCCGCCCGATAGCCGCCGGGCAACGGTTATGTCTTTTTCCTTTACAAAGGCGGCGTTTATCTCCTCCCGGGTGTTCTGGTGTTTTCCCACGATAATAGAATTGTGATTTTGCCATAACAAAAAATAACTGTTTTCCCTGCCAAGCCGGTCAAAAACAAACTGTTCCAGGGCAAGGTTGTAGTATGGATCAGTAACTCTGTTTTCAATATAGTAGATCATGATAACAGATAAAACTATATAACAGAGTGAATTATGAGTATAGAAGCCCTTGTGGAAATTTCCCGTTTTTATGGTTCGAATACAGAATATGTAATTGCGGGCGGAGGGAATACCTCCTTAAAGGATGGTGAGACTCTTTATATTAAAGGTTCCGGCCAGGCCCTGGCGGAGGCTGTTCCTGACAGCTTCGTGCGTATGGACAGAAAAGCCCTGGCTGCAATATGGGAAAAATCCTATTCCGATGTGGACGCGGAAAGGGAAAAGGCAGTCCTTGCGGATCTAATGGCAGCCAGAAAACCCGGTGAGGAGCAGAAAAGGCCAAGTGTTGAAACCCTGCTCCACGATCTCCTGCCATTTAGGTATGTGGTACATCTCCATCCGGCTCTGGTAAATGGCTTAACCTGTTCCAGGCAGGGTGAATCGGCCATGAAGGAAATATTCGGAGAAGAAACCATCTGGATTCCTTCAACAAATCCAGGCTTTATACTTTCAAAGAAAGTAAAAACGGCAATAGAGAATCATAAAATCAAACATGATGGGCTCCCCGGGATAATTTTTTTGCAGAACCACGGAATTTTTGCAGGGTCAGACAGCATTGAGGGCATAAAAAACATCTACCAGGATGTTTTGGGACGGCTGGAAAAAAGAATTATCAAGCAGCCTGATTTTTCCATAGAGAGCCCGGAAACGCCGCAGACAGCGTTAAACGAAACTACATCGGCATTGAAAGAAATAGCCGGAGGCGCCGCGGCTTTTTTCCATAACCGGGAAGTTGCCTCTCTGATACAGAACAGATCTTCCTTCTATCCGGTATCGTCAGCCTTTACCCCGGATCATATTGTCTATGCAGGAAGCGATCCCCTTTATACAGAAGCCTCATCCATAGCGGCCCTTCGTGAAGACTGGAATAATCATGTTGAGAAAACAGGACGAATTCCCAAAATATGCGCCGTCCGGAATATGGGAATTTTTGGTCTTGGCCGTTCGGAAAATGCCGCAGCCCTGGCGGTTGAACTTTTTAAAGATGCAGTTAAAGTAGCCGTTTACTCTGAATCATTCGGAGGGCCGCTGTTTATGAGCCGGGAAAAAATTGATTTTATCAATAACTGGGAAGTGGAACAATTTCGTTCCAAAGTTTCTGTTAAATAATTTATAATAAAAGAGGAAAAAATGAAAACAAAGGCAATTCGTTTGTACGGTGTGAACGATCTAAGATTACAGGAATTTGAACTGCCAGAAATTCGTGACGATGAAATTCTGGCAAAGGTTATTTCCGACTCAATCTGCATGTCCAGCCATAAACTCGCCATGCAGGGTGCAAATCATAAACGTGTCCGCCACGATTTGGGAAAAAACCAGCCCCTAATTGGCCATGAATTCTGCGGTGTCATAGAAAAGACAGGCGCCAAATGGGCAGGAAAATTTAAGGAAGGAACAAAATTCGCCATTCAGCCTGCTTTAAATTATCCGGATGCAGAAGGGTTCCCAACCCTTTGGGCGCCAGGTTATTCCTATGAATATATAGGCGGGGATGCCACTTATATAATCATACCCAATGAAGTAATGGAAATGAATTGCCTGCTGGAATATAAGGGAAACAATTTTTTTATGGGTTCTCTTGCAGAACCGGTATCCTGCATAGTTGGAGCTTTCCACGCCCAATACCATACAAGAGGCGGCTCTTATGTCCACTCCATGGGAATCGCCGAAGGCGGTTCTTTGGCCCTCCTTGCAGGAGTTGGGCCGATGGGACTTGGCGCCATAGACTATGCCATTCACAACCCCCGCAAACCTTCCAGGCTTGTAGTTACAGATATAGACGATAAACGCCTTGAAAGGGCGGCTCAGTTATTAAGCGTAGAAGAAGCCAAAAGAAATGGCGTAGAACTTCATTATGTAAACACCAATAGTATTGCCGGCCCAATTGAACACCTTAAATCCCTTAATGGCGGAAAACTCTTTGATGATGTCTATGTATTTGCCCCTGTAAAGTCCGTACTGGAAATGGGTAACCAGCTCCTCGGCCGAGATGGATGCCTCAACTTCTTCGCCGGACCCACGGATACCACTTTTTCCGCCAGCTTTAATTTTTACAATGTGCATTACGAATCGCATCACATTGTGGGAACTTCGGGCGGCAATACCGATGACATGATAGAATCCCTTGCAATGATGTCTCAGGGCCTTCTGAATCCTGTCTTCATGATCACCCATGTCGGCGGCCTTGATTCA
>JGI24702J35022_10001204_pt1 | contig 16093 bp, 15 predicted proteins | sample TergutTh196P4_FD_35022 | JGI IMG/M metagenome (IMG submission 35022)
TACACTTATAACGCTGATTATCACGAACATAACCACTCTTTACGTGATTATTACTACCACACTTTTTACATCTAATGTCTTGCATATAAACTTTTTTTTTTTGCAAAGATAATAAAAATATATCTATTTTACAACACTCTCAGATTTTCTTATTGCCTCTTGTATTATCTTCCTGCCCGCCTCTGTATTTATCGGGTTCACTTCAATTCTTACTATTTTCGCATTATCCTTTACAAAATTAGGTAACGTACCCCTGCTGTTAGATATTGTTATCTTATCATTATTTTTATCCACCCACGCCTCGAACTGTTTCGGCATCTTCTTTATCTGTTTTGGGGGTATAGTTTTCGTTACGCACGTACTTTCCGAACTCCGTTTTAGACAAAAATTATCTTTAATTTCTTCAAAAAACATCTCGCTCCTTCCCAAAGGAGGGGAATTGTGAAAAATTGTGTATCTTTGCAACTTGGATAAATTTTGTTAATTTTGGGTTTGAAGTATATAAGAAACAGGGTAATGATTATGTGTAAAGTGTTGATTATCAGGAAGAGAGGATTTTTTTTCTTTTGGGCTTTACTGTTCGGATATTTTTCCGCAACGGCACAGGATATACATAATTCGCAATATTGGCTTTACCCTGTGGGCTTAAATCCTGCGGCGGCGGGATTTTTTGACGGAACGCTGCGTTTGGGCGGATACAACCGTACGCAGTGGCGTTCCATAACGAAAGCGTTTCAGACCGTTGGAATTTCTGCCGATATGCCGCTTGCCAAACGACCTTGGAAGCGCGATTTGTTCGGCTTCGGCATTATGATGAACTACGACCAGACAGGCGATTCCCGATATACCACCGCCGATGCCAATCTGTCGTTCTCTTATGCTCATGCGGTAAACCGCCGCAACAACAGTTTTCTGATGGGAGGCGTTTCCTTGGGCTGCGTGCAGCGTTCATGGGATTATACGCAACTTTCGTTTGACGAACAATATGTTGGTGGTTTTTACGACCCCAAAAGTCCGATAAGCGAAACATTTATGGGCAGCAATATCTGGTTTTTCGATTGCGGATTGGGGCTGCAATGGTTCTATCAGCCCGATTATAACGAATATTATCAGGCAGGTTTCAGCATTTACCACCTCAACCGACCCGAAATAACGATGCTTGCCGATAAAGAGGTTCGATTGCACATTAGATATGCTTTTCATGCCGTTTCGAGTATTCGTTTCAATGATAAACAGGCGATTATTCCGTCTGTCTATTTGTCTTTTCAACATCAATATCGGGAAATTATGTTTGGGACGCAATATTCGCATCAGTTGCCTTTGGACGCAAAAGGGTATTTGAATAAAATGAAAATCGGTTTGTATTATCGTTGGGAAGACGCCGTTTTTCTATCTGTCGGAATGGATTACAGGCGTTGTATGTTCGGTATTTCATACGATTTCAATGTATCGGGATTATTCCCGGCAAGCCATGTGCGGGGCGGCGTGGAACTTTGTGCCTCGTATATCTTAAAAAAACAGAAATATAGAAAAATTGCACCCATTCCTTGTACAGTATTTGATAAATGACAAAAATTAATCAAAAAATAATAGAAAAGATGAGAAAAATAATAGTTTTAATGGTTGGAATGTTGGTAATTTCCTGCGGTAGTGAAGTCTGTCAAAACAGTTCGATTGTGTCAGATAATGAATCAAATAATAGTATTTTGGCAGAAGCGGAAACAGATTACAGTAATGATGAGAAAAAACATGAAGAAGATGATTTTTTACCATTTTGGATTGAATATAGAGAGGCAGTTTTAGAAATGGATACCAATAAATTAATTAAAATAACCAACTTCCCTTTAACCGTAAAGGGATATGAAGATAATGACCCTGTTTTAAAAGTTTCGATTAATGATTTTTTCTTCATTTTTGATATTTTTTTAAATACAGGAGGCGGAGTTTTAGATATTAATAATTTAGATGATTTGGCGATGAATAACTTGGATTTCATCAAACGGAGTTTAAATGCAGAACACACATTAAGGTATGAGCAAAACTCTAATTACCAACGTATAGGCGACCAAGTTTTTGAAAAAATAGAAGGGAAATGGATATTAACATTAATTTATACAGACACCAAAGAATGGGCAGCGAATACCGCTGTAAAAAAGAAATAAAAGGTTTGAAAAATAAAAGGAAGTATGAATTATAAAAGTATGCATATCGCTGAAATCAAATATTTTGTAATTGCCTTGCTGTTTTGTTTTCCGATGGCGGGAAAAGGGCAGCAAACAACTTCCGAATTGCTGCAATCTGCTGCTTACTGGGAAAACAAAGGCGAAATGCAATCTGCCGCTTACCTGTACCACGAATATATTTCCGAAAATCCCGATGCTCCCGCAAATATTTACTACAAATGTGCGTCTCTGATGCTGGGGCTTTATCATTACGCCAATGCACAAACTTATTTTAAGAAGATTGTGTATTCGGACAGTTTAGATGCCTATCCGCAGAGTTTGTTTTGGTTGGCTATGTCGTTGAAAAACAGCGGGTTATATGACAGTGCTTTGTTTTATTTCAACCAATATAATAGTCAATATGCCCCCAAGGAAGAGCCTGTGATGCAAAAACGTGTTTTGACGGAGATTGAAGCCTGCGGGTTTGCAAAAAATGCGGTGTCGGATACGGCAAATGTGAAAATTGAGCGGTTGCCCTCTACCGTCAATACGCCTTATTCGGAGTACAATGCGGTGCAATACGGCAACGAGGCACTTTATTTTGCGAGCATACGCCCCGTTGTGAAAACAGAACACAGCATAGTTTTTGAAGATTTTTATATGTCGAAAATATATGCTATCACTTACAAAGTCAATGGATTAGGGAAAATGACCGCCTTGCCCGATTACATCAATCACCCAAAATACAACAACGGCAATTTTTGTTTCGACCCCAGCCTTACCAAACTGTATTTTTCCCGTTGTCCGATAGAAAAAAAGCGGAACAAACACTGTACAATATGGGTGTCGGAATGGAAAGACGGCAAATGGAACAAGCCCCGTATGTTGGATAAAACAATCAATAAACCCAATTCGTCCTCTATGCAACCCAATATTGTTGCGGCGGACAGCATTGAAATGATGTATTTTGTGTCGAACCGAGAAGGCGGAATGGGCGGAAACGACATCTGGTACTCCATCATACACGATAATGAATTTTCGGAGGCGGTCAATTTGGGCAGCAAAATTAATACGCCCGGCGACGAGGTTACGCCTTTTTACGATGAAACGTCTAAACGTCTGTATTTCAGTTCCGATTGGCACAAAGGCTTGGGCGGATTTGATGTTTTTTACAGCGAAGGCTCTTTGGGTTCGTGGAATCAGGTGGAAAATATGGGTTTTCCGTTCAATTCCCCCGCAAACGATATGTATTTCACTGTAAATAAGGAAGATAACGATGGATTTTTTACTTCCAACCGTGTCGGCTCGTATCATTTTGATGCGGAAAATTGTTGCACCGATATTTACGAATATACGTGGAAAAAGAAAAAAATGAACATCGCAAAAGATACATTTTTGATAAAAAACGTTGCCGTAATGCTCGATTCGGTGAATGAATTTTCGCCCATCACCCTTTATTTCCACAACGACGAACCCGATCCAAAAACGCTAAGTACCACAACCTCAAAAGATTACGAAACTACGTTAAAGGAATATGCTGCAATGAAAAATTTGTACAAAGCGGAATACGCAAAGGGTTTGGAGGGTGAAGAAAAAGCGGAGGCAGAAAACAAAATTGACGCTTTTTTTACCGAAACGGTCGAAAAAGGATTTGAACATTTAAACCAATTTATGCAGTGGCTGCTCGCCGATTTGAAGCGGGGAAACAACGTTTTTGTCCACATCACAGGTTCTGCAAGTCCCTTACATTCAGAAGAATACAACGTCAATTTGTCCTTACGCCGCATAGCAAGTATGATTAACTATATTCGTTTGCAAACCGAGTTTCAACCTTATTTAGATACGGTAACTCCCGCTAATAAACTTTATTTTACCGAAGAAGCCGTTGGAAAAAAATATGCGGCTAACTACGTGAGTTCCAATCCCAACGATGTGCGGAACTCCATTTACAGCATCGCAGCGGCGTTGGAGCGGAAAATTCAAATTATTTCCTGTTTTTCTGCAAAAGATACCCTGCACTCGCAAGCAATATTGACGATAGCCGACAGTTCCATCGAAGTTTTGGAGAAGAAAAACACTGACCAATACGAACTCTATCTCGAAATCGAAAACAGCGGTACAAAAGATTTGCAACTCTTAACTGTTTCATCTGATAATCAATCAATTACGACAACTATCGAAAAAAATCTCTTGCAGGCAAACGAAAAATCGTTTGTAAAAATTTCTTTTCCCTCGTCTGTTTTCAAAGACCACAAATCCGCAAAAATACAACTAACCACACCCGAAAAAACGGTAGAAATCGAAATTTTGTTTCGGGGGGAATAGGTTTATTAGGAACTAAAAAATAATGATAACGGTAATGATAGAAAGAACAAGGTATATGAAAAACAGCCAAATTATGTTTTCAGGGGTCAAACTATCCTCTTCTGACTCGTGGTTTGGCGGTCTAACGTTCATAAGTTCATCAATGATATTCCGTTTCATACTTCTATTATCTTATTTTTACAGAGATACACTTTTTAGGAAATCTAACCCATTTTGGCAAACTCTTTTACAATATTAACAATCGTTTGCGAGGCTTTTTCCATGGATTCCAACACAATATACTCCCTTTTTCCGTGAAAATTGTGTCCGCCGGTGAACAGATTTGGGCAGGGAAGTCCTCTGAAAGATAATTTCGCACCGTCAGTACCGCCGCGTATGGGGACTTTTACAGGGGTAACGCCTGCATCAAGCATTGCCTTTTCAGCAATTTCTACTATAAAAAACACTTCTTCGATTTTTTCCCGCATATTGCGGTATTGGTCTGAAACAGTGCAACTTATCTTTGCAAACGGGTATTTTTCCTGCAATAACTGAACAATATTTTGAAGAAACTGTTTTTTATGTTCAAATTTTGCGGCATCGTGTTCGCGGATAAGGTATCCCATATTGGTTTTTTCTATCGTTCCGTTTATGCTTGTTAGCAGGAAAAATCCTTCGTAACCGCTTGTCTGTTCGGGCTTTTCGCTTTTGGGGAGCATAGATTCCAACTCCATCGCAACCAATTGCGAATTGAGCATTTTCCCTTTGGCATAACCCGGATGTACATCAACCCCCTCTATGCAGATGTTTGCTTTGGCGGCGTTAAAATTCTCATATTCAAGTTCTCCCAACTCCCCGCCGTCAACGGTGTAAGCGTATTGTGCTGCAAATTTTTCCACATCGAAACAATCTATTCCCGTACCGATTTCCTCATCGGGAGTGAAGGCAACGCATATTTTCCCGTGAACGATTTCAGGGTGATTGACAATGTGTTCCATTGCCGCAATAATTTCCGCAATCCCCGCCTTATCGTCTGCCCCCAACAGACTGTTGCCGTCCGTGTGAATAATCGTTTGTCCGATATATTGCAACAATTCGGGGTAAGTTTTGGTATCTAAAATAATGTTATCTTTCTCATTTACAACAATATCCGAACCATCGTAACGATTGACAATCTGCGGATTGCATTTTCCGCAAACGGACGGTGCCGTATCCAAATGAGCAATAAAACCAACAGGGGCAACGTCTTTTTTCGTGTTGGACGAAATAAATCCCATAACAATTCCATGTTTGTCCACCGAAACATTTTCAAGACCGATATTCCGCAATTCTTCCGCCAACATTTCTGCAAAAACAAGTTGGGAATGCGTACTCGGCACTTTGTTGGAATACGGATTAGACTGTGTATCAATAGATACGTACCGCAAAAAACGATTTAACAAATTATCCCGCATGCTTACGCCAAAAGTTCGCTAACATCTGCCCCCGGCTCCATTTCGCGTTCGGGTTTTCCGTATTGCATCACGACAATCCTTTTCCCGCCCCGCAAACTCATTTTCTTTCCCTCCACCCACAAAGCACAGGCTTCACGCAGTCCAACAACCGTATTGTCTTGATTAACAGCCAAATACTCATTCAGCCTATCTTGACGCGTTTCGCCGCCGTGCTTAATCATTTTGTCAATTTCGGGAGTCGGGTCTAAATAGTGCGGATTGATTTGGAACGGCACTAAATTTAGACCTCTAAAACTTTTCGGTTCCACAATCGGCATATCGTTGGTTGTGCAAAGGGTCGGACAGGCTAAATTAGAACCCGCACTCCAACCGATATAAGGCGTTCCTTGCAACACTTTTGCACGCACGGTTTCGATTAAATCAAACTTGTGCATCTCCGCATACAAATGAAACGTATTTCCTCCGCCGACCACAATACAATCGGCTTTTGCTACTGCATCTGCCTGATTTTCAGCGTGATGAATAGATTTTACATTTTCATATCCCCAAGTTTTGAAGACGTTTTGCACACGTTTTTCGTACGCATCGTAACTTTCGGGATAGACTTTTCCGCCGACATTCACTCCCGCAAACGGAATAAAAAGAATGTTGCTCTTTTGAGAAACGGAACTTAACTTGCAGAAATAATCTATCTGCGTTTGGCACCACGCCAAATAAGGCTCGCCAAAATTGGTGGAATTACTGATTAATAACAATTTCATACTTTTTGAATTATGGATTATGAATTATTTCCGTCTACACTTACCGCCTCCACTTGTGCAATTTTCTTTATTAAGCCTTGCAACACCGTGCCGGGACCATATTCAATAAAATGTCCTGCACCATCGGCGACCATATTTTGAACGGTTTGCGTCCACAATACGGGGGCGGTGAGTTGCTTGATAAGATTTGCTTTGATTTCGGCAGTATCTTCGCTCGCTTTTGCCGTATAGTTCTGATACACAGGACAAATCGGCGTAGAAAACTCAACTTTGTTGATAACTTTTTTCAACTCAACCGCTGCCGTTTCCATAAACGGAGAATGAAACGCCCCGCCGACTTTCAGCGGCAATACCCGTTTTGCACCGCTAACTTTCAGAATTTCGCTCGCTTTTTCGATGCCTGCGATAGACCCCGAAATAACAATCTGTCCCGGACAGTTAAAATTCGCTGCAATCACGATTTCATCGGTAACGCGTGAACAAATATCCATCACCTTGCCGTCGTCCATTCCCAAGACTGCCGCCATAGTGGAAGGCGTCTTTTCACAGGCTTTCTGCATCGCCGCCGCACGCTTATGCACTAACTGCAAACCATCTTCAAACGACAAACATTTAGCCGCAACCAACGCTGAAAGTTCCCCCAGCGAATGTCCTGCGACCATATCGGGTTTTGCCTCTTTTCCAAGCGTTGCCACCAAAATAGTGGAATGCAAAAAGACGGCGGGTTGCGTTACTTTGGTTTGTTTCAGGTCGTCTTCCGTTCCCGAAAACATAGTGTCGCTAATGCGAAAACCAAGTATCTCGTTGGCTTTTTCAAAGAGATTTTTTGCCAACTTGCTGGTCTGGTACAACTGTTTGCCCATTCCTGTAAACTGGGCGCCCTGCCCCGGAAATACAAATGCTTTTTTCATTTCTATCTACTTTATGAACTATGATTTACAAAGATACACTATTTTTCTTAACAGGAGTTAGAGGAGTTAATAGGAGTTAAGGAGTTATCAGTTTTCAGAAAAATCGCCGTTCGGATATTTTAAAACATTTCTGACCATTTTTTCAATATTGGCTACTTTAGTTGCTTCGGGACACCTCCAAAAATAGTTTTCACAAGTACTCCTTTTTTATTATAGTATTCGGTCTTATGGAATAATTCACCGTCTTTGGTATAATAGAATATCTTTTTAATTCCATAAGGTTTTTTTGTGTAATAAACAATTCGTTTAATATTTATTTCCTGAACATAAAAATCTTCTATGCACAGTTTATTTTTATAAAAAACAAGACTTTTATATAAATTATGATTATAATAAATAAAATATTCTTTATTATATTTGCTGGGAAAATATGTTTTAAGAGTATCCAGATATTGAGGCCAGTAATACCAAACTCGCCTTAATCCTTCAGATGAGGTGTCTATTTTATAATTTTTATTAAAATAAGATTGCGAAAAATTTATCTTCCCATACTGATGTATGATACTTGCTTCTAAACTATCAGAATAGATTTTGATTTCCCCGTTAGGAATCCCATTTTCAAAATAAGCTTCAATATGCAATTCGCCATGATTCCAATATTCACGCCATAGACTATCTAATATGCCGTATTTGTAATATTCTTGTTTTATAAGTATTCCCAAATCCGAATAAAATTCATGACTTCCGTGTATTAATCCACTTATAAAAAAATCATATTTTTCACTTACAATTCCAGTAGATTTTGAATAAAAATACCATAATCCCTGCGGTCTTCCGTGTTCGTCTATTTTGTTGATGGCAGAAGAGTCTTGAACTACATCATGAATATAGATTTGTGCGTGAAGTGCAAAGGCGTTATATAGCGATAAGCATAAAATAAGGACGCATCTTTTCAAATTCATTTTTCATTATTATTTTTTATCAAAAACGTACCAATCCGTACAATTATTGTACAGGAAATTCAAATAAGCAAATCAATATTAATAAAAAAGTGTATCTTTGCATCTCACATAAACAGTAAAATCAAAAATAAGATAAAAGTTTGGTTATGAGTAGAATAATTCACATTTTAGGAAGACAGATTTTGGATTCGAGAGGCAATCCAACGGTGGAAGTAGATGTTTTCACCGAATCGGGCGTGATGGGCAGAGCGGCAGTTCCTTCGGGAGCNTCAACGGGCGTACACGAAGCGGTGGAGTTGCGGGACAACGATGCTTCGATGTACATGGGAAAAGGCGTGTTGAAAGCCGTACAAAANGTAAATAAAACNNTGGCGGAAGCCCTAAACGGCATGCCCATTGACCGTCANGATTTGATTGACGCACGAATGATTGAGGTGGACGGCACCGATAACAAGGCAAATCTCGGGGCGAATGCCATCTTGGGCGTGTCGTTGGCGTGTGCAAAAGCGGCGGCTATCGAATCGGGACAGGAATTGTACCGCTACGTGGGCGGCGTAAATGCCAATGTGTTGCCTATTCCGTTGATGAATATTTTGAATGGCGGTTCGCACGCCGACAATTCCATTGATTTCCAAGAATTTATGATTATGCCTGTGGGTGCGTTCTCTTTTAGCGATGCACTGAGAATGGGTGCGGAAGTTTTTCACCACTTGAAATCGGTGTTGAAAAAGGGCGGATATTCCACCAACGTGGGAGACGAAGGCGGTTTTGCTCCCAATCTAAAATCCAACGAGGAGGCTATCAAGGTGGTGTTGCAGGCAATCGAAAAGGCGGGATACAAGGCGGGAGAAGACATTTACATCGCCCTCGACCCCGCATCTTCGGAGTATTATATAAAGGAAGAAAACGTGTATCATTTGCACAAATCCACAGGCGATAAATTAAGTCCGAGTCAAATGGTTGATTTTTGGGCAGATTGGTGCAAACGTTATCCGATTATTTCCCTCGAAGACGGAATGGCAGAAGACGATTGGGCGGGTTGGAAATTATTGACCGACAAAATCGGCGATAACGTACAGTTGGTCGGAGACGATTTATTTGTTACCAATTCCAACCGTTTGACACAGGGAATTGAAAAGGGAGTTGCCAATTCTATCTTGGTGAAAGTCAATCAGATAGGCACGCTTACCGAAACCATTGATGCGGTGAATTTAGCCTATCGAAACGGTTATACTGCCGTAATGAGTCATCGTTCGGGCGAAACCGAAGACACCACCATCGCCGATTTGGCAGTGGCGTTGAATACGGGTTTAATCAAAACAGGTTCCGCCAGCCGCACCGACCGAATTTGCAAATACAATCAATTGCTCCGCATCGAAGAAATGTTAGGGCAAACGGCGGTTTATTTGGGAAAGGCGTTTAAATATGCGGGGTAGTGGTTAATTATTAGTGGTTAGTGGTTAAAATGAAGGAATTCAGAATACGAACATTTTTAATTTGTACGCTTGTATTCGTACTTTTATTAGTTCCAAGTTTTTTGGCAGCATTTGGTGAAGACGAAGGAACTCTCGGAACGAATATTATTTGGATAATATTTGCTGATTTGTTTGATGTACTTCGTTTTCCAACACATACTTTACTTTGGACATTTGTATCAAAGTATATGATAACTTATTTTCCTATGCTTGTCGTGAACTGTTTGTTTTACGGACTTATAACCGAACGATTGGTTTTTATTTTCAAAAAAATTCGACAACCGAAAAATAGTGAAACCGTAAAGTAAGTAATAATTTAGTGATAAAAGTTAGAGTAGAAACAAAATTTAATAGAAAAAACGATGAGATTTTTACCTGCAGAAAACATAGTCTATAAGACAAACTTAAAAGAAGACGAAGTGATAAAACAACTTTCTGGCTGTGTTGAACCGGGTTCCATTATGCTGAATTTTCTTCTTTGGCTTAGTGATAAACCTTATGAAGGGCACATAGACGGACGAAACTTTAAAATCAGAAAAGTTATAACCAATGGAAATCCTTTTTGTCCTCGAATTAGCGGAATTATTTACAATGACTTTGACGATTTGAAAATTAGCGTAAAAATGCGGCTTCCTGTTGTCGCAATCGCATTTTTATGCATTTGTTGCGTGTTTATTGTAGTATTTACTTTTATTGTATTGTTGATGTCAGCATTTAATCCCGTGGCATTTATTCCATCGTTTGTTGTGTTGTTTCTTTTATATGTCATAACTTTGGTATGTTTTAACTTTGGAAGCGAAAAAGCAAAGAAAAATTTAGCAGAAATATTTCAAGCAAAAATAATTGAAGAATAGAAACCGTAAAATAAGTAATAATTTAGTGATAAAATGCAGAATATCAATGAAATACAATAAAAAAAACGAGTGTAAAAAATTGAAATAAACCATTAAAACACAAATAGATGCAAAAAACAGATATTTTTGGCAAAAAGCCGTACAGGAACGTGGAGGTCAAGCAGTTAAAGCCGTTTTTGGAATACTGCTATGTGCTTGCTGTACGCACCGATGCCGATATGTTGAGTTTTTCTAAAATCATTTACGCTGCAACCAATTACCTGTTTTACATATCGCCTCTTCGATTTCAATTCGGGAAATCGGATAAATCGCCTAAATTTCAATCGTTTATTTACAAGGATATTGTTACGAACTATAAATTGTTTTATTTGCAAAATACTGACTTTCAGTCAAATACAACGATTTTAGGTTATGGGGAAGACGCTTTGTTTCAACTAAAACAACAGGTGAAAAAAAGTAAAAATCAAGCAACATTGTCGTTGGAAGACGAAAACGATACAACGCAATCGGCACAAGACGAAAACAGCGAAGAAGTAAAAGATTGGAAGACTTTAAAAGCCAATTTAACTAAAAATTCGGTGAATATTATGGGAAAAATTGATTATTTATTTCCCATACAGATAGAAACCTATGAAATTTTAATGCCTTTGTTGCAACATTTTCCTAAAATGCAGCGTATCAATTATATGCTGATTGAACCCAAACAAATAAATGATGCAATTTCTTTTTTTACACACATAGATTTAATGGAAGAACAAATTAATTTACAGAACAAAAATGAAAAACTTACACGTTGATTATTACGACATTACGTCTTATCACGCCGATTTTACGCAGCAACTCACGATTGCGTCTTTGTTTTGTTTTTTGCAGGAAAGTGCTTGGCGGCACGCCAATTCAAGGGGGTTCGGCTGGTCGCATTTAGCGGAAAGGAGCGAGTTTTGGGTTTTGGCAAAAATGCACGTCCGTATCCGCCGAATGCCCGATTGGACGGAGAAAATCCGCTCCGAAACTTGGGGAAAAATGCCCGAACTGCTGACCGCTTTCCGCGATTTTGAGTTTTTTGACGCTGGTAATCAATCCATTATCCTTGCCACCTCGTCTTGGCATATTTTGAATATGCAGACGCACCGCCCGACCTCGTTATCGCATTTTGCAGACGATTTTCCGATTGTCAATCGCTATGCGATAGAAGAAAAACCGCAGAAAATTCAAATTCCGGCTTCAAATCCTGTCAAAAGTGCGGTTTTTCCCATTTTTCCGAGCGATATTGATATGAATTTGCACGTAAACAACACGCGCTACGTCCAATGGGCAATGGATTGCGTTCCGTTTGAGTTTCAAAAACAGCATGCACTTTGCGAAATAAGCGTTAATTTTCTGTCCGAAGCCCGCATGGGAGAACGTTATTTTATCGAAACGTACCAAAACGAATGGAATTTCACGCATCTTATCGTCTCCGAAAAAGAAAATCGGAAATTGGCGGCGGTGCAGAGTAAGTGGGAGTGCCGTTTATAATGAAAAAAAGTGTATCTTTGCAACTTATGTAAAAATTATAAATATGCGAACTTATTTATTAGTTATTTGTTTGATTATCAAGTCGTTTTCGGTTGGAGCGGCTGGGATTTTTTTTGTGGAAAAAGATTCCACAGCAGGTATTTTTTCCAAAAGTACGGACAACAAGGATTTAAGCAAAATCACCACGACCACCTATTTGGAAGATATGACCCCGGTGAACAACAGGTGGAGCGTGAAAGCGGGCGGATATATCTCCACCGATTTGTTTTGGGATACGCGGGCAGTCGTGGAATCGCGGGACGGCGTGCTGTGCCTCTACCCCGAAAATGTGCAAAAAGACATCAAGGGAAAAGATGTGAATGCACGTCCTTCGTTTAATTTTTTGGCACTGAATACCCGCGTTTCTCTGCGGATAACAGCACCCGATGTGTTGGGTGCGAAAATATCGGGTATGGTGGAAGGTTGGTTTGCAGGCATGTCCAACAACGATATGAACGGATTTAGCATGCGGCACGCTTTTATTAAAATGGGTTGGGGAGGTGGGGAATTTGGCTCATCATCTGTTCTGATAATGGGTCAGACTTGGCATCCTTTGTTTACAGAAAATTGTTTTGCTCAAACCATTGCGGGTAGTGCAGGGTCGCCGTTTCAGCCGTTTTCAAGGGCGCCGCAAATTCGATTTGAGCAAAAAATAGGTCCAACAAAACTTAAGCTTTATATCAATTCACAACGCGATTTTTTGAGTTCGGGCAGTGCAGGAACAAGTTCTGCTTATTTACGCAACTCCGCTATTCCCGAATCGGGCATACAATATTCATTTGGACGTTATTATCGTCTACATGAAGAATTTTACCGTTTTCAAATTGGATTTGGATATGATTACAAATACCTCATTCCTCGCATCACCACCGATAGTAATTTATACACTCGAAATGGCGTACATAGCCAAGCAGCGATTGTTTTTTTGCATTTTTACCAAGATTATTTTGCAGAAGCATTATGGGGCATCAAGGCGAAAGCAATGTATGCACGGGGTTGCAACGAGTTTCTTACTTTGGGCGGATTTGCTTACAGATTTTTGGATAACGATAATCTAAACACAGAAAAAAACTATCAATATACCACCTTAAACTCTATTTCTACTTGGATAGATATATATAGAAATATAGGATTATGGGAAATCGGCTTGTTTGGCGGTTATGCGAAAAATTTGGGTTCGCAGCAAACTATTCAAGACCCGAACAACCCGAACGCTTATTTTGCCAGAGGACGCGATATTGATTATCTTTACCGTGTATCTTTTCGGGTGAAATACACGGTTGAGAAAATTCAATTCGGCATAGAACCTGAATATACGGCGGCGGTTTACAGCAATATCGTAAACGAATACGGCATTCCGCAAAAGAAATCCGATTTGTTTCCCGATGCGAAACGAAATTATGTAGGAAATTTACGCATATTGTTGAACGCAACACTTTATTTTTAACCGATTAAAAACCATAACACCGTGAATATCATTACATTAACAACCGATTGGGGAATTTCAGACAACTATCCCGCCATTTTTAAGACACACCTATTGCGTGAAGATGCCTCTTTACAACTAATTGATATTACGCATCAAGTACCGTCCAACAGCGTTGAGAGAGCCGCTTTTTTGCTCAAGACGGCTTACGAATATTTTCCCAAAAACAGCGTTCACATTATTGATGTTAGCCGTCATCTGCCATACGAAACGAGATATAAAGCCGCACTAAAAAACGGAGCCGATGCCGTTGCCGACTTGCCTTTTTTGCACTGTTTGGCATTGCGGCACAAAGAACACTATTTTTTATGTGAAAACAACGGCATCATTTCACTCTTATTCAGTGATTTTCATGCTGCGGAAATCGTGAAACTCCCAGTAGATGAGCGGTATGCACATTTCAAAGCGTTTAAGGCAATTCCCTATTATGTAAAATCTGCCGTCAATTTGGCAAACGGCGTTCCGTTGGCAGAAATCGGAGAAAAATACGACATCAACCGCATCGAAACCATACCCGCCGACCCGCCGATTATTTCAAAAGATACTATCACTTTCCGCGGGCAATACGTTGACAGTTACGGAAATATAATTACAAATCTGCATAAAGAAGTGTTTGAAAAAGTTGCCGACGGACGAAAACGGTTCGATTTTTACAACACGGCATTGAACAGGTATGAAAAACAAAAAATTGTTCGTTCCTACCATAGCGGTATGGGTATGTTGTCGTTTTCGTTCGGGCATAGTCAATATTTGGAAATATGGTCAAAAGACATGCCGCTCAGCCGATTTATTTTAGAACAAGGTGCAAATCACAACAATTTGGACTTGAGCTTTACGATTATCTTTCGTACAGAATAACAAATGTATACTATTGGGAATTGATTAGATATTTTGGTTTCCCTTTATAACTTCCACATCTGCTCCTTCTCCGTTTGGTTTCACATGCACAACGGCATCGAATTGGTCAATTTCTTCGTAGTTAAAATTGGGGACGTAGTGCAAGTTGGGCGGAACGGAACTGCAATTTGCTGCCAAATCCAACTTGTCAGGCTCGTTGTCGGTTGCGGTAATTTCGGCGTTTTTATGCACCAATGAAAGCAGCAAGGGCAATTCGCCGTAACCGCAGTTTAGAATTAAAATTCGGGAATAATCCGACAATTTGCCAATCAAATCCCGATAATTGCCGTTCTTTTTGAGGTTGGAACGGACAGAACGCTCTACGGACGGACTTTTGTAAATGTAGTTATGCATCGCCTTATCTGCGTAATAATCAGGCGTTTCTACTTCTTGCGACAGTTTTGCATACTCTTCAATATAGTATTTGCGAATTTTTTTAGTCCGTTCGGAATATGTTTCGCCAAACGCATTATCATTCAAGGAAATACGATTTAGTACGTTGATATGAATTTCGCCTTTACGCAGCATAAATTCTTTTTTCGGCAAAAGATGACCTACGCCGTGAAGCATTACGGGCAAAATATCCAATTTCAGTTGCTCCGCCAAATAAAAGGCGCCGCGGTGAAATCGGCGGATAGAACAGTCTTCCGAACGCGTACCTTCGGGGAAAACCATCACCGAATAGCCTTTTTCAACAATGGCTTGCAGTTTATCCAGATTGTTTTCAATGCCGTTCGACACAGGGTAAAAATCGGCATATTTGATTAATTTTCCGTAAAACGGCGAGTTCCACACCCAATCGTTGGTCAAAATAATGAGTTTGGGCGTGAGGCTCATAATGCACATCAAATCTATGTGCGATTGGTGGTTGCAGATGATTACGGCGGGTTTGTCAAACACCCTTTTATCGAAATTGTTGTACGTCGTTTTGACGCGGGGAATACGCACCGCTACCAAACGTGCAAACCAACACAATAAACGATGGTAACGCAATTTCTTTTTGTCGGTGGTTTTACCCAAAACAAACAGGAAAAAACCTGCGATTGTAGCGATAAAACTGCCCATCAGAAACACGGCAAATGCGTAAATGCCCGATGCCAAATTAACAAGCGTCATCGGCATAATTCTTGGTTTTCCCTTTTTCTGCGTAAGCCAGCGGAAAATGACGGGCGGCAGCAAAAACGCCATCAATATCACCGAACCCATACCGACAATGGTAACTTGGGCAAGCGAACGCATGGCTGGGTGTTTCGCCAAAATGAGCGACCCG
>JGI24702J35022_10001205_pt1 | contig 16089 bp, 5 predicted proteins | sample TergutTh196P4_FD_35022 | JGI IMG/M metagenome (IMG submission 35022)
GACGACCGGATTCGAACCGGTGAACTCCTACGAGAATGGATCTTGAGTCCATCGCCTTTGACCAGGCTTGGCAACATCGGCCTGTTTGAACGGTAGATGCGGATGGTAGATAAACCTTTACGGGAGGGTGGTCACTTCCGCCCTCTCGCCCGCTATGTAGAAGGTGTGCTCGTGCTGCGAGACCATCCCCTTCCTCGCCTCGATGAACTGGGGGTAGCCCGTGAGCACCCCGTGCCTGATGAGGGTCCTCACGTGTCTCTCCGCGTCGGGGAAGTCGCAGCTCCTGGCGCAGAAGGGGAACGTCTTGAACTCCCCTTTGGCGTAGTCGAAGAACTCCTGCGCCTTCGGGTCCGCCAGCTTCCTCTCCCTTTGTATCCTCACGATGTTGCCGAGCGGGCCGTTCAGCACTATCCCCTCCCCGTTGGTGGCGAAGGGCTCGATGGCGACAACCATGCCGGACGTCAGCTTGTCGGAGTCCCCGTTGTGGTAGTTGGGTATCGACACGCCGGCATGCAGGTTGTACGGCTTTATCTCGTGCCCGCACAGGTTCCTGATGGGCTTGAAGCCGCCCTGGTGCATGCACATCTCGACCACCCTGCCTATCTCGCAGATGGGCGTCCCCGCGCCGACTATCTCCGCGACTGTGTCCCTCGCGCGCTTCGACGCCTCGATCAGGGCGGTGTGCCTCTTCGTGCCGACCTCCACTGTTCCAGCGGTGTCCCCCACGAACCCGCCCACCTCGGCGCCGCAGTCCACCTTGACCACGTCCCCCGCCTCGAACACGCTCTTGTCGTTGACGCTGGGGGTGTAGTGCGCGGCGATCTCGTTGACGCTTATGTTGCACGGGAACGCGAGGCCGCACCCTTTCCCCCTGATGTAGCCCTCGACCTCCTGGGCGACGTCGTACAGCTTAACGCCCTCCCTCACCATGTCCATCCCCAAAGACCTCGCGGCGGCGGCCGTCTCCCCGGCCTTCCTCAGCATGGAGAGCTCCTCTGCGGTCAGCATTGTAGGGCACCCTCTATGTCCTTGATCGTTATAGCCCCCTGCCTGACGATCTCGACCTCCCCGTTCATTATCCACACGATGGTCGACGGCTTCTTAAGCCTGCTCGGCCCGGAATCGATGTAGAGGCTCACGGAGTCCCCGAGGTCCCTGACGGCGGAGCCGATGTCCGTGGCGTCCGGGTGGGAGTGGAGGTTCGCAGACGTGGCTACAATCGGCCCCGCCCTCTTTATGATCTCCATCGCCGCCGGGTGGTCCGGCATCCTGACCCCGACCTTCTTGGACATGGACGTGACCATGTCCGGCACGTCGGGCCTCTTCTCTATTATGATTGTCAGCGGCCCCGGCAGGAACGCCTTGGCCAGCTTGTCCGCGTTCTCGTCCAGGACGGCCACCCTCTCCAGCATCCTCCTGTCGCTGACGGCGACGGACAGCGCCATGTCGAAGGGCCTCCTCTTCGCCACGTAGAGGTTCTTCACCGCGACCTCGTTGAATATGTCGGCGCCTATCCCGTAGACCGTCTCGGTGGGGTACACTATGAGGTTCCCGGCGGCGAGCTCCTCGGCGGCCTCGTACGCCGCGCTCTCGAAACAATCCCCCTGCACGCCCCCTTCTTCGCATTTTATTATCCTCATACGGACACCCCCATCATCGCCAGGCCCGCCCTGACGGCCCTGTTGCCGTCGGCGGCGACCCCCATGTGGCCGGGGTACAGCGTCCCTATGTCCATGCCGCTCAGCCTCCTCAGGGAGCGGACCAGCTCCTCAGCCGACCCGGAGGGGAAGTCCGTCCTGCCGACGCCCTGACCGAACACCGTGTCGCCGGAGAACAGGGAACGGGTGGCCTCGTCGTACAGGCATATCCCCCCGCTCGTGTGACCCGGCGTGTCCACCACACGCAGCCTGTGCTCCCCGAGGTCTATCAGGTCCCCGTCCGTCAGCCCCGTGACCTCGACGGGATCCGTCCCGCCGAACATGTAGGACAGGGTGTAAAGGGGGTCCCCCGCCTCTATGTACGGCGCGTCGCCCGCGCCTGCGAGCGCCTCTGCGCCGAACTCGACCACGATGTCGCTCAGGCCTCCCGTGTGGTCGGCGTGGAAATGGGTGAGTATGACCATGTCCAGGCCCCTCCCTTTCAACGCGGCCCTCAGCCTCGCGATGTTCTCCGCGCTCTCATACCTGACGCCTGCGTCGATGAGGGCGGTCCTGCTACCGGCGACGAGGTACATGTTCGAGCCGTGCGACGAGCCTGAATCGATCCTGTGAACGACCATGGGAAAACGGAGATAATAGGGATATTTAACATTGCTTATAGAACAGTCGGGCCGCCATTCGTATGGGGGAATGCGGCTATGCCTATGCGGCAGATGTGACGTGTCAGTCCCTGAGGCACCCGATCGGCACCACATAGACGCCGTCCTGGCGACGGTACGCATGGCTCGAGCCGGTGAGCACCATGAGGAACCTCGGCTCTTTTATAAGATCGGTGTCGACGTTCCGAGCCAGTTTGAGCAGGTTCCCTGCAGCCTCGTCGATCATGTTGCCCCCGAGCTTCACCTCGGCCGCGCCCCATTCGCCGTTCCTCAGATGGACAACCGCGTCAGCCTCGAGGCCGGAGCTGTCACGGTACTGGTTGATGCTCCCCCCGATCCTGTCCGCATACACCCTCAGGTCGCGTATGCAGAGGCTCTCGAACAGCAAGCCGAACGTGTTCAGGTCGCCGATCAGGTCAGCGGGTGAGGCCCCGAGCGCCGCCGCTGCGATGGAAGGGTCGGCGAACTGGCGTTTGTCTGCCGTCCTGATCACCGCCTTTGAGCGTAGCTTAGGGCTCCATGCCGGCAGGTCATCTATGACGAACAGCTTACGGAAGGCGTTGGAGTATGAGTTAAGCGTCTTGTCGTCGAGCGTGACATCGGTGGCCGAAACGTCCTTCTGGATGGTCGTGTTCGATGCGAACGACGATATCTGCCTGGCATACGACCTAAGTATCCTCCGCGCCCTGTCCGGGTTCCTCCTTATCCCGTCCACGTCGGTGACGTCCGTCTCGGTGAGCGATATGAAGTAGTTCTCTGCAGTCAGGAGCGCGGTCTCGTCGTCGTCGCCGACCGCCTCTGGCCATCCTCCCCTGCAGACGAGGTGGGCGATGCGATTGAACGTCACACGGGAGTCGCCAGATATCGATTGGGGGCCGCCGAACAGCCCCCCGAGGGACACCTCCCCAGTGGATTCACGGGACTCGTATAGCGACATCGGGCGCATGGTGACTCTTGCTATCCTGCCTGTGCCGGAATGACGCCCCGCGTCGTCCTTCGGTTTCGCAGAGCCGGTGAGGATGTATTTCCCGCGCCCCCCGTTGGCATCGATGTCCCACCTTATCTGGTCCCACAGTTCGGGGAGCTTCTGCCACTCGTCGAAAAGGATGGGGCGCTCGCCCCTCAGGAGGTTCTCCTCCTCCGTGGCCAGGTACGTTCGGTATAGCTCCAAGACGCTGGCGCGTTGCAGCTCGACCACGGTCTTGGAGAAACGTTTCGCCGTCGTGGATTTCCCGCACCATTTTGGCCCCTCCATCAAGACGCATCCTGCCGCCTTGAGTTGTTTCTCAAGCCTGTCCTCTATCATCCGCGGCATGTATTCCTTCATTCTCGACCCCTTGCAACGTGTTGTCCGTGACCCCTCGGATCCCTACATGACAAGATGTGTTCTTCATTATTAAAATATTCCGAAGAATGTTGATGAAATAATCCGAAGAATGTTGATGAAATAATCCGAAAAATGTTGATGAAATAATCCGAAGAATGTTGAATTTTGATTCGGGAATGAACGAACCGTCAATTATCCAGGTGGGTGCGCACCCCCATCATGCGGCATGCCAAGGGCTGTCATATGGCGGCCGTTCGGACACGGGTGTGAAAAAGATGAAGGAAGGGGGCGGAGCCCCCGTTTGACCGTAAAGCGTTTACTCCCTCCTCAGTCCTTGAGGTAGTCGTACCTTATGCTCACCAGGGCCAGTGCCAGGGTTATGACCGTCAGGGCGGCCATCACTATGCTCCACTCGTCGTACGGCACGTACGTCCCCCCGAACCCTTGCGTCAGGAAGAACAGGACCAGCGATATCAGGGCGACGAACACCGCGCCGAACCTCAGCGCCTTGCCCGTGCCCGTCCCGTCGTAGTTCCTGTTGTACGCCACGGTGAGCGCCACTATGCCGATCACGATTGCCAGGATCGCGAATATCAGGTTCGCTATGGCGAGGTCGCCTATGCCGAACCCGGACGTGCTCCCGAAGTGCGCCGTGACCGACATGTCCGCCGCGCCGTCCGACATGACGACTGTCTGCGGGTTCGTGCCGGAGGCGTCCCCGCTCCAGTGGTCGAAGTAGCTGTACCCTTTCGGCGCCGCGCTCAGCACGTACTCGGCCCCGTTGAACAGCGGGAGGGGGGACGTGTAGCTGGTGAAGGTCGACCCCCCGTCGGCGCTGTACATCACGCCGCCGTTGCCGCTGACCCCCACTGTCAGGAACGCGGTGGGCGTCCTGGGGGGCGCGTTGCTCGCGAAGGCCTCTATGCTGTGGTCGCCGCGGATGTTGCTGAACGTGTACACGCCGCCCTGCCCGCTCGCCGCCTGGCCGTCCACCAGCAGCGTCGGGGTGTACCCGGCCGATGCGTAGTAGCTGAACCTCAGCGTGTCGCCCTGCATTGCGCGCACCATCCCCTGGGGGGATATGGACGCGTTCTCGTACGCAGTCGCGAACACAGTGTGCCAGGTCACCGGCGCCGACTGCCATCCGGCGGTCAGGGTGACGTCGTCGTACAGCCTGTCCGTGAAGGATAGCCTGTTGCCGCCGTCGTGCCATCCCGCGAAGTACATGCTCCCGCGGGCCGGCTCCCTTGCGCCTATTGCGCCCAGCATCGTCCCCGACACCACGTCGTTGAACACCTGCTGCTGGGGGGTCCCGCCCGCCGCGTCGAACGTCACGGTGATGAACTTGACGGCCACGAAGTCCTGGCTGTCGCGTATCCTGTACGTTGCCGGGTTCAGCGGCGAGGTCGGCGTGAACAGATCGGACCAGCCGGGGGCCTGCGGTGCCGTCGCGCCGAGATGCTCCCCCGTCTCCACGTAGTCCGCCTTCAGCAGGGTGCCGTCGGTGTCGTAGAACCTCGCCCTCTCCTTCCATGTGGCGAAGAGGGCGGCGGAATCGTCGAATGTGCTGAACATGCCCATCAGCGAGTCCGTCGGGGCCATCCTCGTGCCGGTGAAGGGGTCGAGCCAGCCGTCGAACACAGAGTAGTACGGGACCCAAGCGTTCGCAGAGGGGTCGTACCTGTCGATCAGCTTCTCGACGCGCACGTTATGTGTCAGGCCGTTGCCGTCGGTGTAGGCTATATCGACGCCCGTCACGCCGCCCCCGTACTCGGGGTCGGTCGTCAGGCTGTAGATGAAGCTGGGCCCGACGTCCTCGTCCCATTGCATGTCCAGCAGCGGGGTCATCGACACCCCGTCGTATATCTTGACCGACACCAGCCATTTGGCGGTGAACAGGATATCCGACACGGGCGTCACGGCGCCCCCCGCGTTCCACACGGTGGAGCCGTCGTCCCACCCTTTGAACGTCAGCCTGCCTTTGGCCGGCTTCTCGGGCAGGGCTATGCCCTGCCCCTCGATGACCAGCATGTCGGGTATGGAGGACGGCGTGCCGCCGTTGGTGTCGAAGCCCACCGTGAACCCGTACCCCGCCGTCAGGGTGAGGTCGGAGGCTATCCTGTCGGCGAGCCCGTACGCCACATCCCCGGCGGCGAACAGCCCGTCCGGCACGCCGCCCTCGACGAACCATGAGACGAACATCTTCCCCGGCGCAGCGGGATCCACTGTTATGAACTGCCTTATCGTCGTGCCCTCCGGCATCTCGAAGTAGTCGTCGTTGGTGCCGAGGATGCCGTCGGGGCCTGGATCCTGCGTTATCCTGGCCCCGTCCACGACCAGCTGCATGCCGTCCGTGGCGTACTGTTCCAGGTCGTAGAACGATACGGTGACCAGCCATGCCGCCGTCAGCGTCATGGGCCTGACCACGGGCTCGGCGGGGTCGGGGGCGTCGACCCTGGGAAGGGTGTACAGCTTGCCCGCCTGGAGGTCGAACCACCCCATGAATGTCACCCCGACCCTTGCGGGCATGGGGGTGAACCTCGGGCCGGAGTCCGGGAGCGGCAGGTTGGCCCGCAGGTACTTCGAGGGGATGGGCGTCGCGGGCAGGAACCCGCAGTCGAACCCGACCTCGACAACGTGCTCGTAGTCCAGGCAGACGTTCTTCGTGACGGCGAGAGAGGCCGCGTCAGGGTTGACGATGGCCGACCCGTCGGTGTAGTCGAAGCCCGTCCTGTAGTACGGGGCCCCTATGTCCTCGTACCCGGAGACGCCGTCCTGGTCGAACCACCCTATGAATATCCATCCGGCCCTCGTCGGGTCGCCCGTGAACGGGTCGAGGTCCTCCATCAGGTCCGCCAGCTTGGAACCCTCGAGAAGGTACTTCGTCTGGCTGGAGAAGAACCCTGTCCCCGCAGGGGTGATGTTGAACGTCACGTCCGCGTACCATCTCGAGAATACGGTCGTGTTCGCTGTCACGACCTGGGTCGGGTCGAACCAGTCGGGCGAGGCGGACGACATGAAGTCGGACGCCTGCACGGGGACGGCGGCGCCGAACCCGTTCGTGTACCACAGGAGATGGTTGTTGGTGAACCCGAGCTTGCCCAGCGACGGCGCCGGGGCCCTGCCGTCAGGGGCCACGTCCACGATGACGAAGTCCCCTCCCGCGTCGCTCCCGGCCACCGAGCCGGCAGGCGCGGACAGTATTGCGCCCGTGTAGTAGAACTTGACCTCCACGCCCCATGCCGCCGTGAGCGTCATAGACCCCGTGACGTCCGGCGCCGCCAGGGTGTTGCCGTCCTGGTCGGTGTACCTCACGGCGCCGTTGAACCATCCCTTGAAGGACTTCTCCTTGGCGGCGTTGTAGTCTAGCGCGGGCATCGGCGAGGGCAGAGCCGAGAACGGCGTCCCCTCGTCGATGTCCCTTATCGGCGGCGGGTTGGGGGAGGTGCCGGCGTCCGGGGACGGGACGTCCCTGTCGAACGACACCTCCGCCATCCACCTGATGTACGCATGGCTGTCGGAGCCGACCGTGTCGGCGAGCGCCCACTCGACGAGCGTCCCCTCGTTGCCGAAGTAGGTTATCGCAGGAGTGGTCGAGGGGCTCGTCGACGGGTCCCCATCGTCCCTGTACCACACCGCGTTGGGCGCGTCGCCTATGCCCCTGGCGGTGCCGTCGTCCTTATAGTACAGCCCCGCCTTCGTCAGCTCTATGTACACGGAGGGGGAGGTCTCCAGCTGGAGGAGCAGCACGCCCAGGACGTCCTGGAACGTGTCCGTCGGCAGGTACGGCACGTACATCGCCGAGATGCTCCCGCCCATCATGTTGAACTCGAACAGGTCGTTGAACTCCGGTACAAGGGTCACGCTGTACGTGAAGGCGGTGACCCCGTTCATGAACCATTTGTACGGGGAGGACACGGCGTCGTACCAGATCGTCGGGGGGTAGCCGTACCTCTCCACCTGCGGCATGCGCGGGTCGGCGGAGTCGAACACCGCCCCCTCCAGGACGACGAACCCGTAGCCGGACGGGATCCAGGCGGCCGAGGTTGCCAGGTCGTCTATCCCGACGATCCCGGCGTCGCTGAAGGACACCGTGACCCCCCATCCTGCGATCAGCCTCACGCTCTTGCCGACGACCGTCGCCGGGGTGTACATGGTGTCGTGCTCAGCGGGCGGGGCGGCCCCGTCGGCGGACTCGTACCAGCCGACGAAGGCCATCTTCGCGCCATTGGCATCGTATTTGTAGGTGGGCCCGGTCGTGTCCGCGTTCGCCATTGCAGTCTGCAGGGCGCCGAAGTACGACGACCCGAAGAGCGTCGGGGTGGACGCGGGGACGGTCACCTTGAACGGGACGGGGGCGGCCACGGACGGGGACACGGCGTCCGCGCCGTTGAAGTAGAACTCCACCTCCGCGGCGTACAGCGCTATGAGCGCCATGTCCCCGTCCACGGCCTGCCCGGGCTCGAGCCTCTTGAGGGTGGGGTACACGTCGGGGTACGGCGAGGGGTAGTTGGTTCCAGCCGCCACCGCCTCTACGCTGCCCACGCCCACGGGGCCTATCCCGAGGACGTACCACCCGTTGAACGCCACGTCCGACGCGACGGGGACGAAAGACGGGGTGTACGGGGCGCCGTAGTCGAACGCGGCGCCGTAGCCGCCTGAAGCGTAAGTGCCAACGTCGTGCCGGTACTCATAGACGCCCGGCGAAACCTCGGTCACGCCGGCGCCGCTGAGGGTCGCGGCGTTCGTGCCGTCGCTGGGGTGGAACGTTATCGTCGCGTACCACCTCGCCTTGAGCGCCAGCGAGGAGGGCGAATCCGGAATCGCGACGAGGCCCGTCAGGCTGGTGCCGTCGAAGCCCGCGTACTGCGTGGCGCCGGAGTACCAGCCGTCGAACGCCAGTCCCGCCTGGGAGGGGGTGCCGGGGTAGTACGGCGCCCCCTTCCCTGTGTTGACCGCCTCCGGCTCTTTCTTGACCAGGGCCTCGTAGTCGTGGCCGTTGTAGTCGTTGTTGTCCTCGACCAGCCTGTCCCCGGCCACGTGCTCCCTCGACACGGGCACGGAGCCGTCGTTGCTGTCGAACTCGACGGTGGTCGTCTTGGCGAAGTACGCCACGTACTTCATGTGGAACGGCAGCTCGAAGCTCCATGCCGCCGTGCCGTGGGACTGGACATAGCTCCTGTCGTCCTTGACGGCGAAGATGACCTTAGGGTCGCCCTCGTCCTCGATGTCGACGACCGCCCAGCCCACGAACGCATAACCTGGGTTAGGTATCGCGTATATGGTTATGTCTGTGCCGTAGGGGTAGCTCTCCCCGTTGTACCCCTCGGTGCCGGTGTCGAACCCTGTCGACCCGTTTATAGGGGTGGCGAGGACGAGCTCGACCCTGCCGCCGGCGCCGTTCGGCTCGTTGTCGTTGATGCCGGTGGTCGTCTGGCCCCCGGTCAGCCTGGCCTCCGTCTCGATCCTGTACTCCTTGCCTATGAACAGGGCGTAGAGGTTGAGCGTGCCGAAGTCGTCGGCGTCGCGGATTATCCACCCCTCTGGTATGGTCCCCCCGAATGAGTCGGTGACCGACACCCTGTGCCCGCTGTCCGTGTAGATGCTGACCGCCAGGGCGTCGTCGGGGTCGTCGGCGGCGAACCATCCCTTCAGGCTGTACCTGACGAAGGATGGCGAGAGCAGGGACTTGAGGTCCGTGCCCGCGAGGTACCTCTCCTCCCCGACGTAGACGCGGTTCCCTGCCACGTCGTCGAAGATGTACGGGTTGACCGTCTCGTCGTAGTCGGGGTCCTCCCCGTCGGGTATGCCGTTGGAGTTCGCGTCCCCACCGATGTCGAAGGAGTAGAACACTATCAGGTAGTACTCGAAGTGCAGCTCCCACGTCACATGGTCCCCTGCGTAGCTGGTTGCCCCGCTGCTCGTGGCGCCGGTGACGTCCGTCTTTATGTCGTTGGGGGAGCCGACGGTGCCGTGCGCCTCCGGCCAGTAGATGCCGGGCTTGAGCGAGGCCATGTGGAACTGCGGGGACTTCTTGTCCTTGAACTCCACGAACTGGAGGCTCCCGTGGGTGACTGGGATCCCGTTGACGAGCTGTATCGCGCCCTGCCCGTCCGGGACGAGGCCGGTGATGTCCACGTCGCCGGTGTTGTTGATTATCAGCAGCCCGGTCTTGGCGGACCCGCCGTACGTCCACCCGGAGGCGTTCCAGTTGTCGTATATCTGCTTGGCGCCGGCGGCCGTCGGTGCGTCCGAGGACACCTGGAGGGCGTTCATGGACGTGTCGGCGAAGGAGTTGTACATCACCGTGGTGTCGCCCCACACGCCCACCACGTCCACGACCGCGACCATCCTTGAGAACGCGCCGTAGCCTATCGTGGTGTCCTTAGGGAGGTATATGCTGCCGAGCCTCGTGCCGCGGAAGGCGTTCTGCCCGATGTCGAGGGAGCCGCCGGTGTCGAGGAAGTCGAACGACGACAGCGCCGAGCACGACGAGAACGCGCCGAACCCTATGTCCGTCACGTTCCTGGCGGTCACGCATGTGACGAAGGAGCCGGAGAACGCCGTGGCTGGAATCTCCGTCACGTCGTTGAGGTCCACCGCGATGGACGGACACCCTAGGAACGCCGTCTCCGCCATGGAGGCCACGCCGTCGGCCACCGTGAACCTGTTGCCGTAGTCGGCGAGCAGGGGCCTTATCCCAGGCGGCAGCCTGATCAGCTCCTCCGGGTCGCCGAGGGCGTCCAGCTTGTACAGCGCGCCCCTCGCGCCCTTGGCGGAGGGGTCGCTCGATATCAGCGAGGCGTACTCGGGGTTCGCCGCGGACACGGTGAAGAACTGTATGTCCCTTATGCCGTCGAAGGCGGCGGTCCCGATCGAGGTCACCATGCCGAGGTTGGCATAGAGCAGGTTGGACGAGAAGAATGCGCACGCCCCTATCGTGTAGGGCGCGGTGGGGGACAGCGCGACCGAGGTCACCGCCCTCCCGGAGAAGGCGTACCCGCCTATGCTCGTGACGTCCATGAGGGACACCCCGTAGCCCTCGGAGCCGTCGAGGCCCCCGGCGGGGTCCGTCCCAGCGGCGGCGTCGAAGAAGAATGCGTACTGGCCGATGGTCTGCGCCCTGGGTATGCTGAGGGACACCTCTATCGTCGATTCAGAGAAGGCGTAGTCGCCGATCGTCCTCGCGAGGGGGAGGTTCACCGTGCCGAACTCCCTCCCCACGGAGTTGAGGTAGCGGGCGCCGAACGCCGCGGCCCCTATCTCCTCCGCACTCGGGAGGTACAGGGTGTCCATGTACGGTATCACGTCCCCGGGGCCGGGGTACGGCTGGTTGTCGTACCTGTCCGACAGGGCGAAGGCGTAGTCGCCGACCCTCACAAGGCTGTCGGCCTTGAGCTCGACGAGGGAGGAGCAGTGCATGAACGCCTTCTCCCTGACCTCGACCACGCCCTTTAGGTCCAGTTTCTTTATCCCCGTGCAGCCCCAGAACGCCGTCTCCTCGACGAGCCTGACGTTGTCCCCCATCGTGAGGGTGGCCATCTGGCTCTTCTCCAGGAACGCATTCTTGCCTATCACGGTCACGAGGAACGTCTCGGAGTTGTAGTCCACGGTGTTCGGGACTATGACCGAGTTCGAGTTCCAGTTGTAGCTGAACAGGGTGACCTCTTTCGTGGCTGGGTTCCCGTCCAGGTCGAGGCTTCCAGAATCGTCATAGACAAAGGTGAACTCCCCGTCGTATATGTACACCTCCGCCCCTGCGGAGCCGCCGTCTGTCTGCAGCGCTAGCGCTGCGGACGCCACTGCGACCAGCGAGAGCGCCAGTAGCAGCACGTTTGTTTTTTTCATGATCAATTTCCTCTCCTAAATTTTTCATAAAAATGTTTCCGCCCCTTTCTGCCGGTATCCCTTTGCGCATCGGCAGGCAATGTAAACCGAAAAATGACCCGATATATCCATCTATCATCGAAGGCACACAGACTCCTATTTCTGTTCATTCTAAGGGTCAGAGCCGCTTCCTTTGGCGTGCGCTCGCCATACAGCGGCTCTTTTTCTCGGATGATTGCCGAACTTCCTTATATAATTTATGAACAAGCCAAAGGTTTATATACTTATATTAAAAAACAGTTCAGCAGGAAGCCCCTGGCAGGGGGCGCGGGATCGGGAGAAGGACGCCAGTCGAACGGGCAAAAATAAAAAAGTAGGGGGCGTGCCCCCTGTTTCATCGTTCTGTCGCCGCTTATGTCCTGACGCCCTCCTCGGCCCCCTCTTCCACATGGCCGCGCCTGACGCCGATCAACGCCAGCACGGCTGTCGCGAAGGCGAGCGCAGCCATGGCGAGCGTCCACTCGTCAGTGGGGACGTACGTCCCGTCCAGCCCCTGTGTCAGGAGGAACAGGGCGACCGAGACCAGCGCCAGGACGACGGCGGCCATCCTGGACCCTCTGCCAGCGCCATCCTCCTCGCGGCCCCGCCCCTGTGCGATGGCGAGCGCGGCCGCCGCCAATGCGACCGCCGCTATCATGCAGAGGAGGTTGGCGATGGCTAGCCCGCCGCCGCCCAGCGCCGCGATCGGCCCCGCCCCGGTCACGCCCTCGAAGTTCGCGTCGACGCTCATGTCGGACTTCCCGTTCGGGACGACCGTCACCAGCATTTCGCTCCCTGAGGCGTCCCCGCCCCAGCCGATGAACTTGCTGGACTTGCCAGGCACGGCCTTCAGGACGTACTCGGCTCCGCCGAACAGCGGGAGCGGCGAGACGTAGGGGGCGAAATGCGACCCGCCGTCGATGCTGTAGAGCACTTCGCCCCTGCCGTTGACGTTGACTGTGAGGAGGCCGCTCACGTCCCTCAGCGCCCCGTCCGACGAGACCTCGATGCTGTGGCTGGCCCTGACGTTGGAGAACGTGTACGGCGATGCGGCGCTGACCTCCTCGCCGTCTATCAGCACCTTCGGGGCGTTCCCTGCCGAAGCGTGGAACTCGAAGGTGACGCTGTCGCCGGCCATCACCCTGATCATCCCCTGGGGGGACACGGTCGCGTCGTTGTAGGCTGTCGCGAATATCGTGTGCGTCTCGGGCGGGGTGGACTGCCACCTTGCCGTAAGGGAGGTGTCCTGGAACAGCTTGTCCGTGAAGGAGTACCTCGTGCCGCCGTCGTACCACCCTGCGAAGAACATGCCGCTACGGGTGGGCTCCACCGCAGGGGCCGCGCCCAGCATCGTCCCCGCCACTATGTCGGGGAACGTCTGCGTCCTCGGCGTCCCGCCGTTCGCGTCGAGCGTCAGGGTTATGTACCTGACGGCGACGAGGTCCATGCTGTCGCGTATCCTTAGCGTGTCCGGGTTCACCGGGGAGGTGGGGTTCGAGGCGTCCGCCCACCCGCTTGCCGCGAGCCCGGAGGCGGCCAGAGCGGCCAGGAGGTGTGTCCCGGTGTCGACGTACCCCGTCCAGGACGATCCGCCCCCGTCGTACATCCTCACCCTCTCCTCCCATACGGCGAACACCGCCGCCGAGTCGGTGGCGGAGCCGAACAGCCCTGCCATGTCCGGGCCCCAGGTCGCACCGGTGGCGGGGTCCATCCACCCGCTCAGCACGGAGCTGTACCTGGCCCAGCCCTGGGTGGAGGGGTCGTACCGGTCGATGAACTTCTCCACCGTCACGCTGCCGGCGGCGGTGCTCAGCGTCAGGGACACCACCCTGTTGTCGTATTCGGGGCTGACGGCCGTGGTCGGGCCGACCGCCGGCGGGCCGGCGTCCTCGTCCCACTCCAAGGTGGCGACGGGGGACATCGAGACCGCGTCGTACACGACGACGGTCACCGTCCACCTCGCAGAGTACATGGTGTTGCTGGTGGGCGTCACGGTGGCCCCTGCGCCGAACAGGCCGGAGCCGTCGTCCCACCCGCTGAACGTGAGCCTGCCTTTGGCCGGCCTCTCGGGGAGGTCCGCGCTCTGCCCTTCGATGACCCTCATGCCGGGCATCGACGAAGGCGTGCCGCCCTTGGTGTCGAACGACAGCTCGAACCCGTACCCGGCGGTCAGGACCGTGTCGGATGTGACCGCGTCGTTGATGCCCAGCAACACGTCGCCGGCCGCATAGATCCCGTCCGGCGTCCCCTGCTCCATGAACCACGACACGAACATCTTGCCGGCCTGGGAGGGATCCACCGCGATGAACTCCCTCAGCCTGGTCCCGGCGGGCATCTCTAGGTACTCGTCCCCTGTCCCGGGGATCCCGTCCGGCCCGTCGGCCATCACTATGTTCCCGTGCACGCTCGGGACCAGGCCGTCGGCCAGGTATTGGGCCATGTCGTAGAAGCGGACCTCCACGAGCCACCCTGCCGTGAGCGTCATCGAATGCAGCACCAGCTCTCCGTTGGGGAGGTCGGTCTTGTATTCCGAGTACGACTTGCCAGACGACATGTCCAGCCACCCTATGAATGTCGCGCCCGGTCTGTCAGGCATGGGCGTGAACCTCTTGCCGGATTCCGGGATCGGCATGTTGACGCGCAGCCATCTGGTCTTGATGGGGTCGCTCGGCTCGTACCCGGCCTCGAACCTCACCTCGACCACGTGCTCGCTGTACAGCACAACGTCGCCCATGATCGTGGTGCTGTGGACGGAGGGGGGGTTGGCGGGGGAGCCGTAGTCGAAGTCTGTCCTGAAGTACTGCTCCCCGACGTCGTTGTAGCCTAGCGGCACGGTGACGTATGTCCTGTGGAACCACCCGACGAATATCCAGTCCGTCCTCATCGGGTCCCCCCTGAACGGGTCGAGGTCCTCGTCTGGGTCTGAGAGCCTCAGCTCGTCTAGCAGGTCCATGAGATCCAGGCCTTCCATCATGTACTTGGTCGAGGAGAAGAACCCGCCGCCGATCGACGGGTCCGTGATGAACTCCACCTTGGCGTACCATACCCCGTGCACCATCTTGTTCTTGAGCACCTCGTCCACCCGGGGGTCGTAGTTCCCGGGCAGGGTGTGGGTGGGCAGGACCACGGTCAGGTACGTCGGGGCGGGGGCGTCCCACCCGCCCTCGAACCACATGACGTTGTTGGGGGTGAACCCCGCCTTTGCCAGGGTGGGGGCGGCGGCGTAGTTGTCCGCTCCGACCTCCACTATGATGTAGTCGCCGTCCGCGTCGCTGCCTTGCACCGCCCCGGACGGGACCGTCACGAGCGACCCGGTGTAGTAGTACCTGACCTCGATGACCCACTTCGCGGTGAGCGTCACGTCGCCTTTGACCAACGGGCCGGCGACGGCGTCCCCGTCCTTGTCGGCGAGCATCAAGGCCCCGTCGTACCATCCTTTGAACGTCCTGTCTTTGTCTGTGTTGTAATCGGGCGCGGCGAAGGGGCCCAGCATCGTGAAGGGCGTGTTCTCGTCGACGCCCGTTATCACGGCGGGGTCCGCCGTCGTCCCCGCATCGGCGTCCGCCGCGTCGACGTTCACGTCGAAGCTCACGTCCGCCAGCCACCTTATGTACGCGGTGCTGTTCGCAGGGGAGACGGCATCGCCGAGGTCCCATTTCACCGGGGCGCCGTTGACGTAGTCCGGCGCGGTTCCGCCGACGCCCATGTACCACGCCGCGTCGGGCGCGCCCGGCGAGAGCCCGTAGCCGCCCGGCATATAGTACAGCCCCGCCTTCGACGGGTCGACATAGCTGCCGCTCCAGACGTCATAGAGGCTGTCGAGGAACCTCTGCAGCACGTCGCCGAAGGTGTCGGATGACATATACGTCACATATCCCAGCGCAGGGAAGCCGCCCATCATGTTGAAGGCGAAGATGCTCCCGAACGCAGGGGTCAGCGTCACGCTGTACGTGTACTCGACGCTCGCGTCGTACCATGCGTACGGAGTGGCGCTCGCGTCGTACCATGCGGAGGGCGGGCCCCCGTCGCGGGTGATGTTCGGCATGTCCGCCACGCTGAACGCCGTTCCCTCCAACACGGAGAACCCGTCGGAGGCCGGCGCCCATGGGGCCGCCCCGTCCAGTATCCCGGCCTGCCCTCCCGCGTCGAAGGACACGGCCAGCCCCCATCCGGCGATCAGCCTGACGTTCTTCACGACGGCTGTAGCCGAGGGGGACGCCGCGTAAACAGGGTCGGCCGCCGACGGCAGCGTGCTGCCGTCGGCGGTCACGAACCAGCCCATGAAGATCATGCCCGCGCCTTTCGCGTCGTCTTTCGTTATGTCGCCGGCGGAGCTGTTCACCGCAGGCATCCTGCCATGCACCGTACCGAACGGCGCGCCGTCGAAGTATGTCGGCTGGGACACCGGGACGTGGACCGCATACGGCGTCGACGTGTCGATCACTCCCGCTCCGTCAGAGCCGCCGTTGAAATAGAACTCGACGGTCGCCGAGTACAGGGCGATGAGGGACATGTTGCTCCCGACCGCCGTCCCCGGCTCCAGCCTCTTCAGGGCGGGGTATATGTTCTGGTACGGCGC
>JGI24702J35022_10001206_pt1 | contig 16080 bp, 10 predicted proteins | sample TergutTh196P4_FD_35022 | JGI IMG/M metagenome (IMG submission 35022)
CAACCTGAAATAGCGATTCCCGCTACTATTTGGAAAGCGCGCTGTTATGCTGAAATGGAATGGTTTTATGAAGCCGATGATATTTTATCCAAATTAAATAATAATCAATTATCTAAAAATCAAAATGATTGGTTTTCTGCAGTTTATGCCGATTATTTGATCAAACAGAAACAATACTCCGATGCCATTCCTTATATGAGAACAGCTATTCAGGCAGAAAAAAATAAACAACAACGAACGCGTGCAAAATACTTGCTGGGGCAACTNTANNCTACTACCGGTCAAAGAGAATTAGCATACAAAACCTTTGGAGAAGTGTCAAGTTCNAATGCTCCTTATATCCTTGAGTTAAGCGCTAAAATCCGTCAAACGGAAGTTTATCCGGGTGGAGATATCAATAAAATGAGCAAACAGTTGAATCAAATGACCAAAAGTTTGAAAAATACGGAATATTTAGATCAAATTTTCTATGCATTAGGTAATGTATATATGACGGTTCCCGATACGGTGAAAGCAATCGAAAGTTATGAGTTGGGAGTTGAGAAAAGTACTCGCGGAGGAATAGACAAAGCGCTTAATCAAATAATGTTAGGCGATATTTATTTCAACCGTCGCAACTATTTGAAAGCACAACCGAATTATTCCGAATCGCTGGGACAACTGAAAAAAAGCGATGATGCATATCCGCGAGTTGCCAAACGCTCGGAAGCCTTAGATGCTTTGGTTATCCATTTTGAAGCGGTGGAATTGCAAGACAGTCTTCAGCGTTTATCACGAATGACGGAAGAGGAACGTTTGGTTGTTATCAATAAAATTATTGAAGACCTGATAAAAAAAGAAAAAGAAGAGAAAAATAAAGCAGAAAGGGAAGAATATCAAGCAAAACAGGAAGAACTGCGAGAACAGCAGCAATCCGGCCGTCCAACTATGGCAACAGCTTTGGGGGGAGGAATGCCCCCAGGCGAATTGGACGCGTTCTATTTTTACAATCCACAAGTAGTAGCAGTTGGTAAAAATACTTTTCAACAAAAATGGGGACGAAGGAGTTTGGAAGACGACTGGCGGAGGCGGAACAAATCCGGCACTTTATCCGATTCGTTTGAAACATCAGAAATAGCTGATGCCGACGATCAACCGGAAACAGATATTGATACTTCGGAAAACGGTGAAATATCCGGCGTTGCATCGTCTCAATCAACCGATGCGGCTGCAGTTTCTTCAGATCCGAAAGATCCGCAGTTCTATTTGCAACAAATTCCGGTGACGGAAGAAGATTTTGCCGCTTCCGATCTGATTATTTCCGCCGGATTATTCAATATGGGGATAATTTACAAAGATATGTTGGAAGATAACCGGTTAGCCTTGGAAACATTTGAAACTTTAAATACCCGCTTCCCCGACAACGAAAACAAACAAATGGCGTATTATTATTCCTATCTTATTCATTGGCAGGAAGACAATATGGGATTGGCCAATGTGTTCAAATCAAAAATACGTACGGAATTTCCGGAAAGCGATCTTGCAATTGCTATGGCTGATCCTGATTATGAATACAATCAAAAAAGAATGAACGTTATTCAAGATTCGATCTATCAACAAACATACACCGATTACTTAGACGGAAATATAAAGAACATCCGCCAAAATTATGAATGGATTTCTACTAAGTACAATCAATCGAAATTAATGCCTAATTTCATGTTTATTAACGCATTAAGTTTTGCTTTTACTAATGAAGCGGACACTTTTAAGGTATTATTGAATGAATTGATTGAAAAATTTCCGAATGAAGATGTTTCGGCATTGTCATCCGAAATTATAAAAGGTTTTCAGCGGGGATTACTCTTATCTGCTTCCGGAGATAATATGCTGGCACGNGGAAGTTTATTCAACATTCGCTTTGGAGATGAAAACGAAGAAGCCGTTCCGGATTCATTGCTNCTGTTTTCCGATGAAATAGCAACGCCTCACGAATTATTATTAATATATTCGAAAGGAAGCCTGAACGATAGTCTGCTATATTATATTGTAGCCGGNTTCAATTTCGGCAATTTCATGATTAATGACTTTGATCTGGAAAGAACAATTATNGGAGAAATCGGCATGTTGCGAATCAAAGGCTTCAACGATCAAGCGGAAGTGTTACAATATCTCCAAAAAATCAGGCAGCCGGAAGGATATGCGAATGAATGGGGTCAGTTGGTGGTTATGGCACCAATTTCATCGGAAAATTATTCTATCTTGATGAAAGGGAAAAGTTTGGAAGAGTACATGACTTTCTTTGAAGAACATTTTGCTCAAGGAAATGAAAGTTTAATAGCGTTGTGGCGTTTGAAGCAACTTGAAGAAATGGAAGTCTTACCTGAAGACGAAGGAGAAAAATTGTTGCCTGAAATTGATGAAGAGTCAATTGAAGAAATACAATCACCGGAAATAGTTCTTCCGGTAGATACCGGTCAACCTGTTGAACCGGCCGAAACCATTCAACCAGCTTTACCGGATTCATTGTCAAACGCCGGTATCACTTCGGATGAAGAAGTAATTGATTCGGTAAATTTGATTTATAATGAANCATCGGATAAATTGGATGATATTTCNAAAACNGTTAATNCCATTGCTTCTGATCCGATTCGCGGATTTTTGAATTTATTCAAACGAAATAAGCCGAATAATGCCATTGAAGAATTTGCGAAACAACAAGAAAAAGAAGAGAAAGAGAAGCAAAAACAATTGAAGAAGGAGCAGGATGAAAAAGATAGAATTGCCAAAGCCGCCGCTCAACAACAGGAAAAAGAACGAAACGAATTAATGAAAAAACAAGCGGAAGAAGAAAAAGCAGCATTGCAAGCAAAGCAACAGCAGCAAAAAGAACAAGCTAAAGCGAAAGAGACAGAGAAAAAACAAAAAGAAGCAGAGAAGAAACAAAGAGAAGCAGAAAAGAAACAATTGGCTAAAGAAAAGAAGGAAGCACAGGAAAAGGCGCTGAAACAGAAAAGGGAAGAACAGAAAGCCAAGGAGAAAGCACGCAAGGAAGAATTAAAAGCAAGGGAGAAAGCGCGTAAAGAAGAACAAAAACGAAAAGAAAGAGAGCGTGAAGAATTGAGAAAACAAAAGGAACAGGAACGGAAAGAACGTTTAAAGAAGTAATTATGAATTATGAATTATGAATTATAAATTATGAATTATGAATTAATTTATGAAGAAAGATAAACTTTTATGGGCAGATGATGAGATAGATCTTTTAAGACCTCATATTCTTTTTCTGGAAGAGAAAGGATTTGAAGTAGTCACCGTATGCAGTGGTCAGGACGCTATTGATTGCTGCCGGGAACAAATTTTTGATTTGATTTTTTTGGATGAAAATATGCCCGGTTTAAGCGGCTTGGAAACTTTAGCAGTGATAAAAGAAAATAATCCGGATACCCCTGTTGTGATGATTACCAAAAGCGAAGACGAAGGAATTATGGATCAGGCGATAGGCAGTAAAATTGCAGATTATCTGATTAAACCGGTCAATCCGAATCAAATCTGGCTCACAATAAAAAAAAATTTACATAAAACTGAAATTATTACACAAACTACTGCTATCGGTTATCAGCAGGATTTTACTAAAATCGGGATGCAAATCAACGACTCCTTAACGGTTGACGATTGGAAAGAAGTATATAAAAAATTAATTTATTGGGAATTAGAATTGGAAGAATCTCAAACAGGGATGTCCGATTTACTCCGGATACAAAAAACTGAAGCCAACCTGTTGTTCGGAAAATTTGTGAAAAAGAATTATGAAAATTGGATGATTCGTCCCGAAACGCGACCGCTGATGAGTCCCGATATTTTCAAAACCCAATTGTTTCCTTTGCTTGACAGGGGAGAGAAAATTTTCTTTGTTCTAATTGATAATTTCCGTTTCGACCAGTGGCGGGAAGTAAAAGATATGTTGTCAGAACGGTTTACTTTCAATGAAGACTTGTATTATTCCATTTTACCTACTGCTACACAATATGCCCGCAATGCGATTTTTTCCGGATTAATGCCCTCGCAAATCGAAAAGATGTTTCCCGATTTATGGGTAGATGAAGAATCGGAAGAAGGCAAAAATCTGAATGAAGAACCATTGATCCGTACGCAAATAGAAAGGTTTCGCAAAAAATACACCTTTGCTTATCATAAATTGAACGATTCGGTTCAGGGAGAAAAATTATTACAGAATTTCAATCAATTGGATAATTACCAACTCAATGTGATTGTACTGAATTTTGTTGATATGCTTTCGCACGCGCGCACCGAATCGAAAATGGTTCGCGAATTGGCTTCGACAGAAGCGGCTTACCGGTCGCTGACCCGTACTTGGTTTAAACATTCTACTACGCTTGAACTTTTCCGGAAAATTTCGGAAAAAGGATGTAAAGTTATTCTTACTACCGACCATGGGACCATTCAGGTTTCCGATCCGGTGAAAGTGATCGGCGATAAAAACACAAATACCAATTTGCGGTACAAGTTAGGAAAGTCTTTAACTTATAATCCTAAGGAAGTGTTTGAAATTAAAGAACCGGAGAAAATCGGCCTTCCGGCGCCAAATATAAGTACAAAGTATATTTTTGCTCTACGGGAAAATTTCTTCGTATATCCCAATAATTTTAACTATTACGTTTCTTATTATGCCAATACATTCCAACACGGAGGCATTTCCTTGGAAGAAATGCTGATCCCGATTGTAACATTGGAACCGAGGATTTGACCATTTTTATCTTTCTTTTTCCCGATCGCAATGTTTTCCTTTTTCGCAAGAGAACCATCATCTCTATTTGCCATGGTTCTTCCGGCTCATATTTTTGGAGATAGATTACAGTTTCCGAAGTACATGGCAAGAATGATTCCTGTCGGTTACTTACCGTGACCGGATTAAATTGATTGAATCGAATGTATTTAAGAAGAATAATAGTAGAATGTGTAAAAGTTTGAGAAAAAAATATATCTTTGCACAACCTATTCGTAGTAGGGTAACCTCTGAGGAAAAAGCAGGTGAGATTCGCCGAATTGAACAGGTCTCGAGCAATTAAGTTAATTAAATTAAATCTATATACTTATGAGAATATCAAATTATTGTTACGAACGGGAAAGTATCCAAACAGGTATTTTACACATTGGTGTAGGAAATTTCCATCGTGCCCATCAAGCTTTCTATACTAATAAGCTATTGACGGATAAAGATCAAAGAACATGGGGCATTTGCGGCGCCTGTTTATTACCTTCTGATGACAAAATAGTTAATAAGCTAAAATCACAAAATTTGGACTACACATTAACNGTATGTGGAAGAGACGGAAGGGATGAAGTTTATAAAATTGGCGCNTTAAATGAGTTGATATGGGCAGTAGAGAATCCCGAAGGCTTATTAGATAAAATAGCAGACAGTTCCGTGAAAATTATCACCCTTACTATCACGGAAGGCGGATACAACTTAGATAAAGCAACCAACGGGTTTAATATTGAAGACGAAAAAATACAGCATGACCTGAAGAACCCAAGCCATCCGACAACTGTCTTCGGTTTTATTGCCGAAGGACTTCGCCGGCGAAAAGCAAAAGGAAATAACGGCCTCACTATTCTTTCTTGTGATAATCTACAACATAACGGTAATACTGCAAGAAAAGTATTCACTTCATTTATTACCGCTCAGGATAAAGATTTAGCTGCTTGGATTCATTTATATGTAACTTTTCCCAATTGCATGGTAGACAGGATCACTCCGGCTACAACTCTTGAAGATGTGCAAAGATTAAATGAAAAAAGCGGAATAACCGATAGCGTTCCGGTATATTGTGAGGATTTTATACAGTGGGTAATAGAGGACAATTTTATTGCAGGAAGACCTGCATGGGAAAGGGTAGGCGTAACTTTTACAAAAGATGTAACAGTTTTTGAAAATATGAAATTAAGTTTATTAAATGCTTCTCACTCATTATTGTGTTATCCTTCTTTTCTAATAGGATATCGTAAGGTAGACCAGGCTATGTGCGATGAAGATATTATAAAATTTGTCCGTGATTTTATGGACATTGATATAACGCCTCATGTTCCGGCTCCTGAAGGAGTAGATCTTGATGAATACAAAAAAACACTGATAGAAAGGTTTGCTAATCGTTCCGTAAGTGATCAGATCAGTCGAATATGCTCAGATGGTATTTCAAAATTTCCGGTATACATCATGCCCAACCTCATTAAAATGATTGATAACGGGCAGGATCTCACTCGAATAGCATTTTTAATCGCTGCTTACCGACATTATCTTAAATATCAAGTGGATGATAACGGCTTATCATACGAAATCACTGAACCTTGGCTTACAGAGGAAGACAAACAACTTATCTCCAGTCATGATCCAATGGATTTTTTGAATCTTTCTGCTTTCAGAAGTACTTCTCTGGAAGCTGTTACTCTTTTTGTAGTTTTATATACATCATTTGCGGATAAAATNAAGAATGAAGGTATCAGGCATGTCTTACAATCTATTACAGTCCAATTTTAACCGGATATTAAGTCAGTGAAATTATGGATAATAAACATCGTAATAGCATATTGCCTTTTGCAATTATCACTTTTATTTATTTTATCGTTGGTTTTTTAACTACTGTAAATGAACAATTACAAGCGCCTCTGAAGTTTACTTATTTAGCTGAAGCAGGAGGTTTAAAAAACACATTCACTACTTTAATATCTTTTTTCTTTTTTCTGGGTTATCTTCTGAATGGTCCTTTAGCCGGTAGATGGGTCAATGCTTTCGGTTATAAAAACACCATCCTGCGTGGTCTGTTGTTTATGATATCCGGCCTAACCATGTTCCTGTGTTCTTCCTGGTTTGGTTACCAATATCCGCATTTAGCTATTCATTTTAGCAATGCCGCTATGCCTTATGGCTTTATTATCTTTGTTATTGGCTCTTATTTATTAGGCACCTCTGCGGCTGTTATACAAGTGGTAGTGAATCCGTATGCTGCTTCTTATGAGCTGCATGGAACCCAACCCGTACAACGCTTGAATATCTTAACCGGCATTAATTCTATTGGAACAACCTCAGCTCCATTTTTTGTCACCCTTGTTATGTTCAGCGGTATCTCAATAACGAATATTGAAATTAAGCAATTGATATTGCCTTTGTTTATATTAATTACCTTTGTTTGTTTAGTAACCCTTATCACTAAAAGACTTCACATCCCAGACATTGCAAATACACGGGCGGTTACAGGAGAGAANTTAGAAAGAAGTATCTGGTCTTTCAGACATTTTGCGTTAGGAGTGCTGGCTATTTTCTTCTATGTGGGAACTGAAGTAGCAATTGGNGCCAATATTAATTTAAATGCTTTGGAACTGAAAGCTCAAGGACACTCAATGACCTTTTTTGGGAAGACGGATATTATNATCGGAGGAATGGATTTAGGCACACATGCTTTATTATCTACATTATATTGGGGTGGTTTTTTCGTAGGAAGGTCTATATCCAGTTTCTTTAGTAAAATTTCTGCAAGAACACAGTTAACCGTAACAACTGTATTGGCTACCATTCTTGCCATTATTGCNATGATTACCCAAAATCTATGGTATCTTGTCGCTATTGGCCTGTTGCATTCTACTATGTGGAGTTGNATTTTTACGCTATCTATCAAAGGTCTTAATAAATACACCTCAAAAGCTTCAGGCGTATTTATTTCAGCTGTGTTCGGAGGAGCTGTNTTTACTTTAATTCAAGGCGGTTTGGCCGATATNTTTGGTTCCTGGAGATGGACATGGAGCCTTTCTGTCTTCTGTGAATTACTAATGTTATCTTATGCCCTGTTTGGTTCCCGTATAAGACCGCAAGATATTGTTCAATAAAAGTGAAATTTAAGGAATAAAACAGGAAGAAAATTTTATTTTTTACGCATCTTTATTGCCGTAAAAACCTTTTTGGTATGCAGAGCAAAATCGCCTTGCATAATCCATCCGTAATAACCGGGGTCTTCCTGAAGAATATCCTTAACTAAACGGCCTTTATATTTTCCGAAATTTATTACTTCTTGTCTTTGTTCATTGTAGATAATTCGCCCCGCAAAATCTGCATGATTGTTGAAGGAAGAATATTCGGAAAGGAAAGCAATATCGTTTTTTAAATCGGGATAACGGTTCAATTGAGCTTGTAAAATCTCGTAAGTTGCCCTTGTGTCGGCTTCAGCCGTATGTGCATTTTCCATATCTTTATCGCAATAGAACTTATAGGCAGCCGATAAATTACGCGGTTCTTTTTTATGAAAAATAGTTTGAATATCAACAAACTTTCTCTGCATCAAATCAATATCCACTTCGGCACGTAAAAACTCTTCCGCTAACAAAGGAATATCAAAACGGTTGGAATTATATCCTGCCAAATCACAACCTTCAATCTGAGCAGCTAATGATTTAGCGATCATTTTAAAAGTAGGAGAATTCTTTACGTCTTTGTCGGTTATACCATGAATAGCCGTAGCCTGTATAGGAATCGGCATTTCGGGATTGATAAGTCGTGTTTTACTTTCTTCTTCCCCATTAGGATTTATTTTTAAATAGGATATTTCGACAATCCTGTCGGAAACGATATTGATTCCCGTCGTTTCTAAATCAAAAAAAACGAGAGGATTATTTAGATGTAACCGCATATCTTTACAATCAGTCGTTCAGCATCATAGGCATCAAAAGCATCAGCAAATCCTCATCCGTTTCGTTTTCAGCCGGCAACATCAGACCGGCACGGGAAGGATCGGCTAATTGCAAAATGACTTCAGTCGAAGGAATGTTGCTTAATATTTCGATCAGGTAAGTTCCTTTGAATCCGATGCTGATTTCATCTCCTTCATAAACGCAAGGAACCGTTTCCTCAGCTGAAGTGGAATAATCAATATCTTGGGCCGATATAAAAATACTGTTGGGAAAGAGTTGCAACTTAATTAAACTGCTTCCCGGATTCGAGAAAACGGTTACTCGCTTCAGGGCATTTACAATCAATAAACGATCAACAGTAACTTTAAATGGGTTGTCCTTGGGAATCACTCCGTTGTAATTCGGATAACGACCTTCTATCAAACGGCAAATAATTTGCACATGCTCCATTGTTATATAGGCGTTATTATCATCGAAACCAATCGTTACGACTCCGGTCTCTCTTGGAAGAACGGTTTTTAACAAGTTAGCGGGTTTTTTCGGAAGAATGAATGCTGCCTTCTCATTTCCTTTTACGGAAAAGTTCTTAAACCGTACTAATTTATGACCATCAGAAGCCACAAATGTGGTATCAGTATCAAGAATATCAAATAATATCCCATTCATAACCGGACGTAATTCATCCTCAGCCGTTGCAAACAATGTACGACTGATACCGGAAAATAAACTTTCAGCAGAGATGTCTATTTTGTTTGCATTGTCTTTCAATGGTTTAGGCTGTGGATATTCATCACCGTTCTGACCGATAAAATTATATTTGCCGTTTTCATATAAAATAAGCATTTCCAAGGTTGTGTCGTCAATATCAAAAATGATGGGTTGATCCGGCAATTCTTTCAGTGAATCTAATAAATTTTTGGAAGGAATGGCGAAAACTCCTTCGCCTTCAACTTCCTGAACTTCAACAGAAGTAATCATCCGGGTTTCACTGTCGGCAGCGGTTATTTTTAAAATATTACCTTGAAGTTCAAACAAAAAACAGTCCAAAATAGGAATTGTATTTTTTGAAGCGATAACTCGGCTTATTACTTGCAAATGGTTTGATAGAGAGCTACTTGATACAACGAATTTCATATATGTGATTTTTTAAATTATTTTTCAAAAAATATCTTTTATTTATTTCGCAAAAATAAAGAACTTTTTTCAAATTACCAAACCATCGTAAGCAATAAANATATTCTCCGGTAAATTCCTTTCCATAAACGAATGTAATCCGAAATGATGACTGACATGCGTGAGGTAAGCCTGACGGGGATTGATTTTTTCAATGGTTTGCAGCGCTTGTTGCAAGTTTTGATGAGCGATGTGTTCTTTTATTCGCAAGGCATTGATAATCAATATATCTAAATCTTGTAATTTTTCAAATTCTTTTTCAGGGATAGTTTTGAGATCNGTTAAATAAGCAAAATTATCAATCCGATAGCCAAAAATAGGTAAATATCCATGCATCAGACGAATAGGTATAATTTTTATTCCGGAAATAAAAAAAGGCTGATTCGAAACCGGATTCAAAACCAAATTGGGAATACCCGGATATTTATATTTTTCAAAGGCGTATGATAACCGGCTACGAATGGCTTCCGTCACATAATCTTCTGCATAGACCGGTAATGCGCCTTTTCGGCAGAAAATACGTAAATCATCCAATCCGCCCACATGGTCATAATGTTCGTGTGTCAATAAAACACCTTCTAAATCCATACAATTTTCTGTTTCCAATACTTTTAACATTTGCATCCGAAAATCGGGACCGCAATCAATTAATATCTTTTTCCCGTCCATATCCACTAAAATCGAAGCACGAAACCGCCAATCCCGCATGTCGGTAGAAGTACAAACCTCACAACGGCATCCTATTTCGGGATTCCCTGTTGATGTGCCGGTACCGAGAAAACGTATCTTCATATATAATTCACCTCCGGTTGAAGTTCGATATTGAATTTTTCTTTAACCGACCGGCAAATTTCTTCTGCTAACGAAGCGATTTCCTGTCCGGTTGCATGGTTTTGATTAATAATAACCAAGGCTTGTTTTTCGTGAACTGCAGCGCCGCCGACCGTTTTTCCTTTCATTCCGCATTGTTCGATTAACCAAGCTGCCGGAACTTTTACCATTGTTTCATTAACCGGATAATAGGGAAGATTGGGATAGTAATTTTTCAAACTTATGAAATGATCCATAGGCAGGTATGGATTTACAAAAAAACTTCCGGCATTACCCGTTATTTTCGGATCAGGCAATTTAGATTCCCTGATTTCGATTACCGTTTCGCGGATGGTTTGCAACGAAATGGGCTTTCCTGATAATTTTTCCCGGATATTTCCGTAGTCCAAACAAAATTCCGGTTGTTTAGATAATTTAAAAATAATGTATGTAACATAATATTTTCCTTTATTTTCCGGTTTTTTAAAAAAACTATTTCTATATGAATAATTACAATCCGCATTGGAAAAAATCCGTTTTTCTCCTGTTTCAAGCGAATAGGTGTGGACTTCTTCAATCCTTTCGGAAACTTCCACTCCGTAAGCGCCGATATTTTGTACTGCCGAAGCGCCTGCTTCTCCGGGAATTAACGAAAGGTTTTCAAGTCCTCCCCATTTGTTTTCCACACAATAAGCAACCAAGGAATCCCAATTGTTTCCGGCACCGACTTTGATCCAAACCGAATGTTCATCTTCTTTTATTATCATAATCTCTCGTATAGCGGAATGCACGATTATTCCGTCAAAATCGCCGAGAAACAATAAATTACTTCCCTGTCCGATATGCCAAAAGCGTTGGGAAAAGAAAAATTCGTCATGAAGCAGTTTTTGTAAATCCGCTTCGGAATCATATTCCACAAAATAATTCGTTTTGACGTCTAAACCAAATGTATTGTGTTTTAATAGAGGGTAATTTTGTTCAATTCGCATAAACGGATCATTAATATAAAGAACAAATGTAAACAATTTTTATAAATAGCACAAACAGAACAACTTCTCAATTTTTATTTGGGACGGGATTGTCTTTACTTCTATAATTTCTAATAAACAATGACTTTATGGTAATTATCGTTAATTTTTACAATATAAACTCCTTTCTTCATTGGGATATTTATTTGATAGTCTTGAGTATCTCTTTTAAAGAGTAATCTTCCATTCATATCAAAAATTGTTATTTGTGAATACGTTGACAAATTTGTAATCACAATCGAAGAATAAACGGAATAAACATTTGAGGAAATTTCTTTTAATACTTTGTTATTACTTAAATTACCGTCATATTCAAAAGCTCCAATACATGGAGGATTATTACGATAATAACCCCTTTGGTCAAGTATAGGTATTTCAAAACCATCAATGTACTGTACACCTTTCCCAATAGCAATACTGGTATTTGATAACGCTATGGTTTTCGTAAAACCACCATTATCGGATAATATCGGATAATTATTTTGGAAGAGGTCTGTTGAAGAGTCGTATGGCAAAAATTCAACATTATCATTGTTCAAAGAGCCTTTAAATAATCCGATATTTGATTTCCCATTTACATAGGTTATTGCTTCGTCAATAATATCATTTTTTTCAAAATCGCCATTATTATTTAGTACAATCAAGTTATTAAACATACTTATAGTACCATAACCTTCGTTGTAGGGATAGTTATTAGGTTCGAAATATAATCCGCCTCCTTCTTGAGCTTCATTTTTTGCTACTGTGTTGCTAATAAATTCAACTTTCGGAAATCCTGCCATTGGAGAACCAATTCCATGTCCATAGCCGTAACCTAATATCATATGCATTCCACCTCCTTTCTCTTTTGCTGTGTTATTATAAAAAGTATTATTTATAAGTGATAAATTACCTAAATAAGAAAAGTAAGCAATTCCGGCTCCATTTCGAGCTTTATTGTTAGAAACAGTTGAGTTTGATAGTATAAATGGTCCAATTGCATTTATTCCTCCTCCTTCACAAAAACAAGGTAAAATGGAATTTGTAACTTCATTATTATTTATAGTGGTATTATTTATTATTACACTATCATTGTTGTCAATATTATAAATACCTATACCTCCTGCACGATTATAGCCCTTGTTATTTTCTATTAAACAGTTATCAATCAAAAGTTTTTTTCCTCCAAAGGATATACCTCCTACATCTGTTGTACTTTGGTTATTTGAAATAATAGAGTTTAGTATCGTTAAATTTTCAATAGCCCAAATTCCAGCTCCCTCTCCAGCTAGATTATTCGAAATTTCAGAATCTTCAATATACACATTAGTCCCCGCAAAAGCACAAATACCTCCACCCCAAGCATTTCCTGTATGACTATTATTAGTAATGAAACATCGTCGCATTGTCATATCAGCATAAGTAAGTTTAATACCTTTTATATTATTATAAATGTGGCAATCTTCTATTGTAAGATTTCCTCCCTCTAATGTAATACTATGTGCGTCTGCGTAATCTTTTGAAAAAGAAGTGTTTTTAATATTAATACTGGAATAGTATCCATAAATACTACATGCATCATATCCTCTATTGTCTTGCATTAAACAATTGGTTAAAGTTAGTACAGAATTTTTATCTGCATATATACCTCCGAATGTAAGAGGATATTCATAATAAGAAAAATTGGAGTAGATATGGCAGTAGCTGAGATTTAATGTGTTGTTTTCTCCTATATAAATACATCCTCTTGTCCCTTTTGTTAATTTAAGATTTTCAAGATTTATGATATTGTTTGAACCTTCTATGATTAAAATTCTTGAATATTCTCCATTTTGCCTAATTATTATTGTGTCTCCATTGTAAGTATTTATTCCATTGATTGTTATGCTTTTTTTTATTGTCAATTCAGAAGATAATTCTAATACTGAAGATATGGCATTCTGTATATTAAAAAGAATTGTATCACCACTATTAGCATATAAAAGTATATTTTGCAACGAATTGTCATCAGTTGCCTGCATCGATTTTACATACAATTTATCAGCATACACGCTAAGTAATGATAATAAAAACAAAACAGATAGTAATAATATTTTTCTCATATTTATAGAATCTTTATCGTCCACTTGTGAGGGAGGTAGGTGAGTATTTATAATATATCTCTGTCTCATTCACCGCTCATTTTTAAATTTAATTTCAATTTTTCACTAATTGCCAAAAATAATATTTTTCTATAATATACTGCACCCTATTTGTTAGACCAATAATTGTCGGTTTTTAAGTGATGCTTTGCCGGTTTAATAATACAAATTTATAACATTTTTTTCAAGTAACCATTTTATTTGGTTAATTACTGCTGTTGCGTTAATGATTAACATAAGTTAACAAATAAAATACTAATGTTGTGTCGTTAATTAATCTGTTAAAGTAAAATTATAAATATTAAATTTTTATGTTTTAGTTGAATGAAAAAAGTTTTAATTTTACTTATTTTATTGTACTTTTGTACTCCTGAAAATAAATACCGAATATAGATTTATAAGAATTCATAATTCATAATTTTAAAGCATGTTTGAAAATTTAAGTGATAGATTAGAGCGATCGTTTAAACTGCTGAAAGGAGAAGGCAGAATCACGGAAATCAATGTGGCCGAAACATTGAAAGATGTTCGTAAAGCGCTGCTCGACGCCGATGTCAACTACAAAGTAGCTAAAACATTTACCGATACGGTGAAAGAAAAAGCGCTGGGACAGGATGTCCTTAAAGCCGTGAGACCNGGTGAATTGATGGTGAAGATCGTTCACGACGAGTTNGCATCCTTGATGGGTGGAGAAACAGCCGATATTAACCTGAAAAATGATCCGACGATTATCTTAATGTCTGGGTTGCAAGGTTCCGGGAAAACCACTTTCTGCGGGAAGTTGGCAAAAATGTTAAAGGATAAAAAAAGCAAAAGACCCTTGCTGGTTGCAGACGATATTTATCGTCCGGCCGCTATAGAACAACTAATAGTACTTGGCGAACAAATCGGTGTTCCGGTTTACTCAGAACCCGAAAATAAAAACCCGGTTCAGATTGCTCAAAACGCAGTCAAACATGCAAAACAATTTAGCTACGATGTGGTGATTATAGATACTGCCGGACGTCTATCTATTGATGAAGAAATGATGAACGAAATTGCATCCATCCGGTCGGCGATTAAACCCGATGAAGTTTTGTTTGTCGTTGACGCTATGACCGGACAGGACGCAGTGAATACCGCCAAAGAATTTAACGACCGGCTCGACTTTCAAGGCGTCGTTCTGACAAAATTAGACGGCGATACCCGCGGGGGAGCGGCGCTTTCTATTCGTTCTGTAGTAAATAAGCCCATTAAGTTTGTAGGAACCGGCGAAAAAATGGAAGCCATTGATCCGTTTCATCCGACACGTATGGCAGACCGTATTCTCGGTATGGGCGATATCGTTTCGTTAGTTGAAAAAGCGCAGGAACAATACGACGAAGAAGAAGCACGCAGACTGCAAAAGAAAATCGCCAAAAATCAATTCGATTTTAATGATTTTCTTTCCCAACTCCACCAAATTAAAAAAATGGGAAATCTGAAAGATTTGGCGTCCATGATTCCCGGCGTAGGAAAAGCTATCAAAGACCTTGATGTTGACGACGATGCTTTCAAAGGTATAGAAGCGATCATCTATTCAATGACCCCGCATGAACGTGCCAATCCGACTATTCTGAACGGTTCGCGCCGTTCACGCATTGCGAAAGGAAGCGGCACAAGTGTAACGGAAGTAAATAAATTGTTAAAACAATTTGATGAAACGCGTAAAATGATGCGGATGATGACTACAGCAAAAATCCCCGGTAAAGGCGGTTTCAGGAGGAGATGATTATGACGTTAATGGATGGAAAAGCAATCGCAGCTCAAATAAAATCGGAGATTGCAGAGGAAGTGGAGCAAATACTGAAGTCCGGAGGAAAACAACCGCACTTGGCAGTCATTATTGTAGGTCACGACGGTGGCAGCGAAACTTACGTTGCAGGTAAAATCCGTACTTGCGAAGAATTGGGCTTCAAATCAACCTTGATTCGGTACGAAGAAGATGTAATCGAATATGAACTTCTCGAAAAAATAAATGAGTTGAATACTGCTCCGGATATTGATGGATTTATCGTTCAGTTGCCTTTGCCAAAACACGTTTCCGAACAAAAAGTAATCGAAGCCATTGACTTTCGAAAAGATGTGGATGGATTTCATCCGGTCAACGCAGGACGCATGGCCATCGGTTTGCCTTGTTTTATTTCAGCTACCCCTTTCGGGATTATCGAATTATTGAGACGGTATAATATTGAAACTTCCGGTAAGAATTGTGTTGTTTTAGGCCGTAGCAATATTGTCGGAAAACCTGTAGC
>JGI24702J35022_10001207_pt1 | contig 16072 bp, 14 predicted proteins | sample TergutTh196P4_FD_35022 | JGI IMG/M metagenome (IMG submission 35022)
GGTCACGGGAACGGCGGTGGCGCTGGCCGCCGCGGTCGCGACGACAGCCATCGGCTGGGTCCTGATATTCGGAATGTCGTTCGATCTCCTTTTCATCGTTCCGGTGATAGCGGGAATGATAGGGTGCTTCGCGGACAGTGTGCTCGGCGCTACGATAGAGACGAAAGGATACATTTCGAAGTACACGAACAACGCGGTCACCGCGATGTTCGGGGCGCTCATCGCCGTCGCGATGTACATGTGCTTTTTTTGAAGGCTGCGCCTGAGCGGTATGAAAAAAAGAACGGGACGGGCCCATTCAGAGTTTGCAAAGCTTCTGCAGTTTCTCCCACTTTGCGTCGATGTCCGCCTGCGCGTTCTCGACGACGCTCATCCACTTGTCCTTCAGCAAATGTTTGAACCTGCCCTGGGAATTGAACCAGTCGGTCAGCGGCCTCTTCGCCAGTTTCCCGTCCGCGATCTTTGCGCTCTCCGCCGTTAACCTGTACGTTCCGTTCTCCACCTCGTACAGAGGCCATACGCACGTCTCGACGGCAAGCTGCGCCAGCGTTATCGTATCGGCGGGATCGGTACGCCATCCTCTTGGGCACGGAGATATCGCGTTTATGAACGACGGTCCGTCGGCGTCAAATCCTTTTTTGCATTTGCCGATGGTGTCGCGCCAGTTGTGCGGCGATACCTGAGCCGCGTACGGTATGTTATGATTGGCGACGATCATCGTCAGGTCCTTAGGATATCCCGCTTTACCGGGAATTACGGAACCGACGGGCGACGTGGTCGTCGATGCACCCACTCCCGTCGCGCCGGATCGCTGAATACCGGTGTTCATGTACGCCTCGTTGTTCAGGCACACGTACATGAATTGGTGCCCGCGCTCAAGCGCCCCGGAGAGCGCCTGAAATCCGATATCGTACGTGGCGCCGTCACCGCCGATCGCGACGAATTTCATTTCCTCTTTGATCTTCCCCTGTCTTCTGAGCGACTGATACGCGGCTTCCGTTCCGGCGCACGTGGCCGCCGCGTTCCCGAACGCGGTGTGTATCCACGGCACGTTCCACGCGGTGTACGGGTATATTGTTGTTGAAACTTCAAAACAACCGGTCGCGTTCGAGACGACAACGGGCTTGTCAGTTGCCATTAATACTTGACGTACAATTATCCCTTCGGCGCATCCGGCGCAGAGTCTGTGGCCCGAGGTCATCTTCGACGGCGTCTTTGACAATTCCTTCAATGATAACGTCATAACTTCACCCCCAGGTAGTTGACCTTCTTTGCCTTCTTATCGATCATATCGGTGAATACCGTCCTGAGATCGCTGACCTTCGCATCCCTTCCTCCAAGTCCGTACACGTAGCCGTACATCTTCGGTATCTTGTCCAATGAGAGCGCCGATGTCGCGACATCCTCGAACAGCGGCCCGTACGATCCCGGGCTCATGAACTTGTCAAGAACGGCAACACCCTTTTTTCCGCTGACCGCCTTCGCTATCTTCTCAGACGGTAACGGCCTGAACAGACGGGGCATCATGACGCCCACCTTCTTCCCTTCTTCGCGTAAACTGTCAACCGCAACTTTCATCGTTCCGAACGTCGACCCGAGGCACACGGCAACGTATTCCGCGTCACCGCACCTGTACTCTTCCACCAAAGAGTACTTTCTGCCGGTGATCTTCGCGAACTCATCCAGAACATCCTCAGTAACTTTTAACGCGGCGTTCATCGCCTCGGCCATCTGATATTTGTGCTCATAATAGTAATCGTGACCGTCCATGACACCATGCGTCACGGGGTTCTTCCAGTCCAGTAACGGATGAACCGGTTCGTACTCGCCGACAAAGCTCTTCACAACGTTCGTATCGATCGGTGTCATGCGTTCTATCGCATGCGTAAGGATAAAACCGTCGAGGCATGTCATCATCGGAAGCTGTACGTCCTTGTGCTCCGCTATCCTTAACGCGATTATTGAATTGTCATACGCCTCCTGGACGTTCTCGGCGAATATCATTAACCATCCCGTATCGCGTGACGCCATGGCATCGCCGTGGTCGCAGTGTATGTTTATCGGAGCGCTGAGCGCTCTGTTGGTGACAGCCATCGTTATCGGAACGCGGAGGCCGGAGGCGATGCCGAGCATCTCCCACATATATCCGAGACCGACGGATGCCGTTGCCGTCACCGTTCTGGCGCCGGATGACGCCGCCGCTATGCACACGGTGAGCGCACTGTGCTCCGATTCGGTGCACACGAATTCTGTGTTGACCTCACCGTCAGCGACGTAATCGGAGAAGCGCTCAACGATTATGGTCTGCGGCGTTATCGGATATGCGGCGCAAACATCCGGGTCTATCTGTTTCCAGGCAAGCGCTATGGCGCTGTCCCCGTTTATTGCTATGTCCTTGTGGTCCATGATATCACTCCTGCACCATTGTTATCGCCTTCTTCGGGCACATCTTCGCGCATATTCCGCATCCTTTGCAGTGGGTCATCCTGAACCCGCCCATCTTGCTTCCGTCCTTTACGATGATGCTGTCGTCGGGGCAGTATATCCAGCATGTCATGCAGTCGATGCACATCTCCCTGTCAAGAACGGGTCTGAACGAACGCCAGTCGCCGGTCTCGAACTTCATTGCGCTTCCGGGTTCCGTTACCCTGCCGCCCGGTGTTACTGTCATCACAACACCTCCGAGTATGCGCGCTTGAGCGCGGAAAGGTTCTTCACTATAACTTTATCAGGAAGCTTGCCGGTGAACTTCGATGTCATCTGGTCCTCGAGCGAACTGAAAGACACGATCGGCGAGATCCTGACAAGCGCGCCGAGCATTGACGTGTTCGCCATCGGTCTTCCTATCTCTTCCGTTGATATCTTCGTTGCATCGACGGTGCAGCATTTTGCGTCCGTTTGTAACGCATCCTGTAACTCTTTCGGCGAACCGGGATAATTCGCAAGTACGATACCGTCTTTCTTCAGGCCGTCCGTTATCTTCACCTTGCCGACCAGAGTGGGATCGAGTACGATGACAATGTCCGGTTCGTACACCTGACTGTGCACCCTTATCGGTTCCGAAGATATCCTGGTGAACGCCCTTATGGGCGCGCCCATTCTCTCCGGGCCGAACTCAGGGAACGCCTTCACATATTTTCCTTCCCTTATCGCGGTCTCGGCCAGGATCTCATTAGCAGTGACGACGCCCTGGCCGCCGCGGCCGTGCCAACATAATTCCATGTCCAAATCAAACCCTCTGAGAGCCGAAGAACATCATATGTTTTAAACCTTATGTCTTTCTTCAGAACAAAACAATGATATGGACGCACTGTTCTGCGACAAACGTAAAAAATTACAGTATTGGATACGATATACGTAGTGTGTGTACGGATGTCGTTGATATCGTATAAATTTAGGATATCCTAAAAAAAATTGGCATTCCGTGAATAGTATTATATCCTCGGCACACGTTCGCCATATCATATGACCCTCGGGGTCTCTTGGGGTGCCTTGATGAAAAGAATTGTAGGTCTTAACGAACTGCGCGTGAACGATATACCGTATGTCGGGGGAAAGGGAGCGAACCTCGGCGAACTTACGTCCGCGGGATTTTCCGTTCCCAATGCGTTCGTCCTTACCACGCTGGCGTACGACCATTTCATAGAGAAGAGCAAGATATTGACAAAGATAGGAAAAGAACTATCGTCAATAAAGAGGGACAGCGACCAGACGCTTACGGACGCGTCCGCCAGGATAAGATCATTATTTGAGCAGCATGAGATACCGGCAGACCTCAAAAAGGAGATACTTGCCGCATACGCGGATCTTTTCCCCAAAGGAAAGAAAGGTTTCGTTGCCGTGAGGTCCAGCGCAACCGCCGAAGACCTTCCAGACGCGAGCTTCGCGGGCCAGCAGGAAACTTTTCTCAACGTTTCCACGCCCGATGATCTTATCGACAAAGTGAGAAAATGCTGGTCCTCGCTGTTCACCGCGAGAGCGATATCATACCGCGAAAAACAAGGATTTGCGCACGACCAGGTGAAACTTGCCGTCGTAGTGCAGAGAATGGTGAACTCTGACGCGTCCGGCATAATGTTCACGGTGGACCCGAACAGCGGAAAGGATGATATAATCGTGGAAGCGGGATTCGGCCTCGGAGAGGCGATAGTGGGCGGCGAAGTTACGCCTGATACGTACACGATAAACAAAGGCCACATGGAAATTGTGAAGAAAAGGATAGCAACGCAGAAATGGAAATACACCAAAGGCGCGGACGGGACGACGGAGAAGACAGACGTTCAGAAAGAGCAGCAGAAGGCGCAGAAGATCGAGGACCGCTTCATCATAGAGGTCGCGTCCGTCGGCCGTCAGATAGAGATACACTACGAAAGGCCGATGGACATAGAGTGGTGCATCGAAGATAATAAAGTGTACATAGTGCAGGCAAGGCCGATAACCGCGGTGGGCAGCGTGTCCAACGAAACGGCCAGCGAGAGCGCGGAAGGCGCCGATATTGTCACCACAGGGTTAGGAGCGAGCCCCGGTCTCGCCACCGGTACCGTAAGGTTCTACGATGACGGGATGAGCCTCGATATTGTCAAGGACGGCGACGTCCTCGTTACGACGATGACGATGCCCGATATGGTACCGGCGATGAGCCGTGCCGTCGCCATCGTCACCGACGAGGGAGGGATGACATGCCACGCCGCGATAATATCACGCGAGCTGGGAACACCGTGCGTCGTCGGCACAGGGGATGCTACGAGCACATTGAAAGACGGAATGATAGTAACCGTCGACGGCACGGCGGGCGTTGTGTACATGGGCGATATCGTCAGGACGAACGGAATGAAAGAGGAGACGCACATCGTGGCGGCGCCGAAGGCGCCGACAACGGGAACGAAAGTAATGGTGAACCTCAGCATGCCCAACAAGGCCGAGGAGGTCGCTAAGTTACCGGTTGACGGCGTAGGTCTTATGAGAAGTGAGTTCCTGTTCACAAATTACATAGGCGAGCATCCTCAGCACGTGATCGCCCAGGGACGTTCCGAAGAGCTTGTTAACAAACTGGCGGAAGGCATAGGAAAGGTGGCAAGGGCGTTCTACCCGAGACCGGTGATATTAAGGACGTCGGACTTCAAAAGTAATGAATATCGCGACATGAAAGGAGGCATCGACTACGAGCCGATGGAATCGAATCCGATGATAGGATGGAGAGGATGCTCCCGCTATGTTTCCGATAACTACAGAGAAGCGTACATGTGCGAACTCCGCGCGATAAAGAAGGTGCGCGACGAGATGGGGATGAAGAACGTTTGGATAATGCTGCCGTTCGTCCGCACCGTTGAAGAAGTTGAGGAGATAACGGAAATGATGAGGTCCGTCGGCCTGAGGAGAGGCAAGGACCTGAAGCTTTACTTCATGGCCGAAGTTCCGGTGAACATCTTCATGGCGGACGAGTTCTGTAAGTACTGCGACGCGTTCTCGATAGGCTCGAACGATCTCACGCAATTGGTAATGGGCGCCGATCGTGATTCCGATATACTGGGACGCATGGGATACTTCGACGAGAGGAACGAAGGCGTGAAGAGGGCGATAAGCCATCTGATACGCGTCGCTCACGAGCACAACGTTCCGGTAAGCATATGCGGACAGGGCCCGTCGGTATATCCGGAGTTCACGGAATTTCTGATACGCGAGGGGATAGACAGTGTTTCGCTGAATCCCGATACCGTTATCAAGACGAAGACGATGATCGCGTCCGTCGAGCAGAAAGTGATACTGGAAGGGATAAAGCAGCTAAGGTCCGGGCAGTGACCCGCCGGCGGCCGTAACGTAGCCGCGGGCACGCGAAGTACCGACAAAATGCAGGATTTACGCTATCAATATAATAGTAATACTATATCCTTTTTATATAATCTACTCATTGTTAACTTAACGGCGTTGTTATTGGAGCGGGCATGTACCGGGAACGGTCGGGCCAGATCTTTTCGGGGCTGTTCACTCCTTCTTGGCGCCGCCGGTCCGGGAGGGACCGGACGGGAAACAATGAAAGTGGTTGATACATATGAAAGGCGGAAATAAAGAAAGGAGCGGGCGCCGGGCCGCGAAAGGCGCGGTCATGATAACCGTCGCCGCCGTCATGATAATGGCGGCAGCGTTCATACCGTTCATCAGCACCGGCGCCGATGACGCCGCGGACGGCGTTCTCGGGGCGCCCGGCGAACTGACTTGGGCGCAGAACTACGGCGGGGCCGGCGGTGATGTCATTTGGAGCGGTATCGGTACGTCGGACGGCGGCTTCGTCGCAGTGGGATATTTAATGAATGCCTCGTTCGGCACCGGCGACTGGACAGGTCTCACGGGGAACGGCGGCGATGACGCGGTGATCTTCAAGGTCGGCAGCGACGGCGTGATGGAATGGGCGAAGAACTTCGGCGGATCGGGCAACGACAACTTCTACGGTGTCACGGAGACATCGGACGGCGGTCTCGTCGCGGTGGGGAATGCGGGATCGGCCTCATTCGGCAACGGTGATCTCGCAACCCTCACATCGAACGGCGCCAGCGAGGCGATCATCGTTAAATACGGCAGCGACGGCACATTGTTGTGGGCATACAACTTCGGCGGAGGAAGCACAGATACCTTTGCCGATGTTGCGGAGACATCGGACGGCGGTCTCGTCGCGGCGGGTTATTCGTCGGCGGACTCGATCGGCACCGGCGATCTGACGGGCGTGACGGCAAAAGGCGGTCAGGACGGGGTCATCGCCAAATTCCACGATGACGGCACATTGGACTGGTGCGACAGCTTCGGCGGGTCGGGCAATGACTGGCTCAGAGGCGTCACAGCGGCACCCGGCGGCGGCTTTGTGATAGCAGGGTATTCGAACATCGAGTCATTCGGCAACGGTGATTTTGCAGATCTCACAAGCAGAGGTTACAGTGACGGGGTGGTCGCTAAATTCGGGAACGATGGTGCATTGATCTGGGTGACGAACGTAGGCGGTCTCGGCTATGATTACTTCGATAAAGTGACGCCGGGCGCTGACGGTGGCTTCGCGGCGGTAGGGTATGCATTAATGGGATCATTCGGTACCGGCGATCTCGTCGGTCTCACGGGGAACGGCAATCAGGATATGCTGATCGCCAAGCTAAGCGACGACGGCACAGTGGAATGGTGCAACAATCTCGGCGGCCCTGATAATGATGTCGGCTACTGTGCCACTGCGATGCCCGACGGCGGTTTCGCGATCGCCGGATCTCAGTACGGGCTGGCCAGGTTCAACAGTGACGGTACAATGGTATGGAGCGGCGATCTGTACGAAGTAATGGAAAATCATACCATATACTGTCTGGTGCCGCTGCCTGACGGCGGTGTCATGGCGATAGGGGACGGAAGGCTGAACCTCAGCAATCCGTTCGGTCTCACGGAACAGGGCGGCCGCGACGCGGTGCTTATCAGGATAGACAATATGGATCAGGAGGCAACGATAACCATATCCGATAAGACGGTGAAGCCCGGCCAGACCATAGACCTTCCGACGGTCACCGGCAATGCGGACGGCCTTCAGCCGTCACCTGCGCCAACGTGGTCCGATTTCACCATAACGTACACCGGAACGGGCACGACGGAATACGGTCCGAGCACAACGGCGCCTTCTGATGAGGGAACATACGATGTTCAGATAGAACTGAACTATCCGGGGTATTGGGCGCCCGCGGAGACGGTGACGCTTACCATCGGGCCCGCAGACGTCCACGGCGGCCACGGCGGCTGGATGATGTCAGTGCTGTACGTGATCCTCATAGGCTATCTTCTGTTCCTTGTGCTCATGGGACTCAGGAGACAGACGTAACGGCAGCGCGTGCGTAACGGAAGCAAAAACGGACGGGGGGCGGCCCCCCGTCCCCTTAACTTTCATGCGGTACAATTGCCGCAATTCTCCGGACAGAGGAGGCGTATGCGCGTATTCACGCTCACTTTTTCTTTCCTTTCTTCTCTTCGGGGATGTCGTTATTGCTGCTGTTCAATCTTTCATTTAACTTCGCCATCTCGTCGCTGTCCATCATTCTTGTTGTCATGGCAATGAACGGATGCTTTGAGCCTTCTATTATCTTCACGTCGTCCAGAGACCGCAGGCCCCACTTCTCCGCCGTCCGTTCAAGGCCAAGTTTAACGTCATAGTTATCAGGCTCGAGTATCACCGCATTGAACGTTCTGGCGCCCATCTGTTTCGCGGCCATTATCCTGTGGTGCCCGTCGACCACCAGATAACCGTTGCGCCTCTTCACAACGATCAGCGGTTCGTTCAGCCCTTTCTTCAATTCATACTGTCTTCCGATCAGTTCGTCCATGAACACTTCCTTCTGTGTCGGCAGAACTTCTTCCAGCGGTATATCGGATGTCACCATCTTCAGATGTATGCCGTTCTGCTGCTCAAGGAATGTTTTAACGGACATGACCTTCGAAGGCCTTGAGCGCTCGATGTGCGATCTCACAACGTCAATGTTCGATATCACGCCCACAAGTTTGCCGTGCTTATCTATCACCGGCAAATTTCTCAGACCGTACCTGAACAGCACGCGCATCGCGTCGTCTATGCTCATCTCCGGCACGGCGCACCTGGTGCCCATTCTCATCACGTCGCGTATCCTCTCATCAGGGCGGTCGGTGAAGTTCAGCAGTTCTTTCGCGGTTATGAAACCTACGAGATAGCCTTTCTTGGTCACCGGGAATCCGTGGAGATTCGAACCGCTGATCTTCTTTGAAACTTCGCGGACGGTCATGTCGGGGTCGACGGACTGAACGGACGTTACCATATAATCGGAGACTGTCGGCTGCTTCGGCATGTTATCATTCCCCCGAGCGCGCTTAATGTTGAAATGTGTTGTTGTCCAGAGAATCCTTAAATGTTATATACTGCCTCAGTATTGACGATTTTGCAGCCCTGATAGTGTAGCGGCCTATCATGAAGCCCTGTCGAGGCTTCGACTCGGATTCGAATTCCGGTCAGGGCGCTTTTCCTCTCATTCGTCTTCGTTGCGCGCAGCCGTTCCGCGGCCGTCCGTTCCGTTGCCTTTTCCCGTTTCACGGTCAGCCTTCGGATCTCCGCCCGCTTTTCCCACTATGAACACATTCAGCCCGTTTATCCTTTCATCGTATGATATGCGGGCATCTATGCCGAACACCCTGGCCAGATTCTCGCTCGTAAGCACATCCTCCGTTCTTCCGGAGGTGACTATCTTCCCGCGTTCCATCATGATGAGTCTGTCGCAGAACCTTGCGGCCAGCACTATGTCGTGCGTTACCACTATGATCATCATATTGCGTTCCGCCGCCAGCTTTTTTACGAGTTCCATAAGATCGAACTGGTGATTTATGTCAAGATGAAGCGTCGGTTCGTCAAGCAGCAATATGTTCGGCTCCTGTGCAAGAGCCCTTGCTATCAGGACGCGCTGTCTCTCGCCGCCGCTGAGCTCGTCTATCGCTCTGTCGGCGAATTCTTCGACCCCGGTCTCTGCCATGGACCTCTGCACGATATTCAGGTCATTGTCGTTATATGCCTCGAAACTGGCCTTCGCGGGATATCTGCCCATCATCACCATGTCCAGGACATTGTACGGGAACACTATCGTCGTGCTTTGCGATACCGCGCCTATATTTCTGGCGATCTCGCGTCTCGGCATGGAGAGGACATCCTTCTCGTCTATCATGACCGTACCAGAGACGGGTCTGAGGAGTGAGTTCACACATTTCAGAAGAGTTGTCTTACCGCAGCCGTTCTGTCCGATTATTCCTATCACCTCTCCGTTCTCTGCATCGAACGAGACGCCGTCCACCGCCATGCCGTCCCCGTATGAGAATGAGACAGAGGATACGCTGAGCTTCATCAGCCCCAGACCTCCTTCTTCCTCGTTCTTAAGATGTAAAGGAAGAACGGCGCCCCGAGCAGCGCCGTTATTATGCCCACCGGCAGGCCCCCGGTGACTATCATCCTTGAGATCGTGTCGATGATGACCAGGAATATCGCTCCGCCGGCGAGCGATGCCGGCAGAAGAAGCCTGTGGTCCGGTCCGAGCAGCATGCGGAATATATGGGGAACGATCAATCCGACAAACCCTATCACTCCTGAGACCGACACCGCCCCCGCGACCACCAGTGCGGTCGCACAGAGTATCATGATCCTTGTGCGTTCCACGTTGACGCCGAGATTCTTTGCCTGATCATCGCCCAATGAAAGAAGGTTAAGGTCCCTGGACAGTATGATCAATATCATGGAGCCGATGATGATCGGTAAAATGATTATCTTAAGCTCATTCCATCCGCATGATGCTATGCTTCCCATGAGCCAGAACACCACTCCCCCCAACTGCTGTTCAGGCGCAATATACTGAAGCAGAGATACGAGACCGCTGAAGAACGCGCCTATCGCGATGCCCGAGAGAAGAAGCATTGTCACCGGCACGCCGAGCTTCGTCCTGGCCATGAAATATACCAGGAACAGCGTTATGAACGCGAACACAAATGACATCGCGGGTATCGCGAACGCTCCTGAGACCAGACTGAACCCGAGGACCATTGACACGCAGGCTCCGAACGCGGCCCCGTTCGATATACCTATGACCGACGGCGATGCCATCGGATTTCTGAACAGGCCCTGCATGGCCGCCCCCGCTATTGCCAGCGCCGCACCTATGAATGCGGCGCAAAGGACCCTCGGGAGGCGCAGATTGAACACAACGTTGTGTGCGTTTATCTGGCCGTTCGCCCCGTCCACGTATGTGCGCCCGAAAAACAGAACATCTATCACCTCTCCGAGCGACATGCTCACATTTCCGATGGATATCGCGACCAATATCGTTATGAACAATATGAGGACGGACGCTGATATCACAACGGCCTTCCTCTTGTTGTTCCTTCTGAAGATGGATTCTATCTGCGACTCCCCGGACGGCATTCTCACATCGCGCCCCTATGTTCACGGCTCATAAGTTTCCTCGTAGATCAGTTCATAAAGGTATATCAGCCCCTTTATGAAGCTCGGAGTGGCCGACGCCCAGTTCCCGTTGAAGCCTACTCCGTCGCGGTATATGTCTATTATCACATCTTCTATGATAAGGAGGTCATTGTTGCGCAGTATCACGTAGTCGGTCTGATCGCGCGGACCCATGAACACCATTATGTCAGGATTGAAGTTCACTATCTCTTCGGTCTCGTACCTTACCGATGACGAAGCGCTTCTTCCGATGTAGTCGACGCCGAGTATATCGAGCATGGACCCGGTTATGGAGCCCTTGGCAGGAGAGGTAGGGGTGGCGGCATCCAGTTCCACATAGACTCTTTTGTGATCGCCGTAACTTTCGCCGGCGTTCGCCTTTGCCAGTCCGGTTATGTTCTCTATCGTTCTGTCTATTTCATCCGTAAGCTCCGATGCGGCGGCGTCCTTCCCCATTACCTTGCCGATCGTTGATATGACGGTCTTGACAGATTCAACATCCTTGGGGTACAGGGCAAGCACTTTTATCCCCGCGTTCTCGATTATATCTATTCCGGCGGCATAGCTCGGAAAATTCCAGACTATGATGCAGTCGATCCCGTAGCTCAATGCCAGCTCCGCCGTCGAGGCCGACGGCTGGCCGGATGACAGGACATTCTTGGAAGAAAGGCCCTCATATTCATATCCGAGCCTGTTGACAGAGCTCTGGTCAACCGCATATATCCGGTCCATGCAGCCCAGTGTCACTAATGTGTCCGTGAAAGAGGACCCCAGGGACATTATCCTTTCGGGCGGTCCCGCGAACGTGACGCTCTTGCCCCTGTCATCCACGACGGTGATATCTCCTTCCTCGTATCCGCCGTCATCGGACGGCCAGAATATTATGGCCGCCGCTGCGCCTCCTACGACCGCAACCGCAACGGCTATCGCAATAATTTTCATTCCTATCATATTTCTCCGACCCCTTGCATGTCGTCTTTCTGTCGTATATCTTATTGATACTTAAAGTTATGCGCTTTTTCAGTAATTCGTGTTACTAATTATTTATCAATTGTAAATACGTGCTACTTCAATGAGAAGATCATTAAGACGGCATTAATCTGCCGAGATCGGCAGGTTCGGACCGTGCCCGTTATTTGTGTGGGGCGGGGCGGCTATTCGTATGCCGGTCCGCTTTTACGCTTTTCCGGCGTTCAGCGTCAGAAAGTTTTTTAACGCCATTACAATCACATCCGCATGCGATGGATGCTCCGCGGAAAGATACACAGGGCCACGGTCACAGAGACGAGAGTGGATTACGAAGGCAGTATCACAGTGGACGCCGGACTTCTGGAAAAGGCCGGTATATGGCCGGGCGAGATGGTGTACATCGCCAACGTGACCAACGGCGCACGATTCGAAACGTATGCGCTCGAAGGTGAGCGGAACTCAGGGATAATAGCGATGAACGGTGCCGCGGCGCATCTGTGCAGCGTTAACGACAAAGTGATAATCATGGGCTTTGAGCTTACTGACGAACACATCAAAGCAAAGGTAGTGGCGGTCAACGAAAAGAACGAAGCCGTCAAAGAATTCGTTTACTGATGATATGACAATAAAGATATACTCTGACGGCGGCGCCCGCGGCAATCCGGGGCCGTCGGCATTCGCTGTCGTTGTATGCAAGGATAACAAGATAATACATCAGCATTCGGAATTCATAGGAATAAACACGAATAACGTCGCGGAGTACCGCGGACTGATATATGCGGCGGGATACGCAATAGATTCGCATGAGGATGACGTCGAGTTCATAATGGACTCAAAATTGGCCATAGAGCAGATGAAAGGCCGTTACAAGGTAAAGGCAAAGAGCATTGTGCCGCTGTATCTCGACGCGAAGGCGATGACATCAGGCATACGCAATGTTAAATTCACGCACGTCAGACGTTCCGATCCTATGATAACGGTCGCCGATTCTTTGCTGAACAGGAAGATGGACGAGCACGCGGGATCATCTGAGAAGTGATACAAGCTCGTTCAGTTTTATCATTTTCTGATCGCCTGTGCCCATATCTCTGACCGTAACGGAATTTTCGTTAAGCTCGTTGCGTCCCACGATCACAGCGTATTTTGCATTCACCGCGGACGCGTGCTTCATGGACTTTGCCATCTTCCTGCGCATTATGTCGATGTCCGCGCTTATGCCTTCGGAGCGAAGCATCGAAACGATCTTTGATGCATCAAGCCTGACATCATCCGTCACGGGAACGACATAAGCGTCAACCCCCCTGCCTTCGAATTTTTGGCCTTCCTTCTCCATGGCAAGCAGTATCCTGTCGAATCCTATCGCGAAGCCCGTTGAGAACACCTTCTCGCCGCCGAACAGTTCCGATAACGAGTAAGAACCGCCGCCGCATATCTGCTTCTCTGCGCCCAGCGACGGCGCCTCCGCTTCGAACACGATGCCGGTGTAATAATCGAGACCTCTGACCACTCCAAGGTCTATCTCAATGTCATCGACGCCCATCGCCTCCAGTACACCGGCAAGCTCTCTGAGATACGCGGCCTCCTCGTTCGAAACCAGATCGAGAACCTCTTTTCCGCCGACCGTCTCCGTTATTTTAAAGATGTTATCAGCGGCGTCACCGCTGATGTTCATTCTCTCAAGTAATGTTCTCGCGTCATCGTACATCTTCTTGTCCAGTTTCTGAAGCACTTCAGGCAATTTGTCGGACGGGACGCCGGCCGATGTTATCATGTTCCTGAGGATGCCGATGTGCCCTATCCTTATCTTGTACTCCTTAAGACCGAGCGCCTTTATCATCGACGCCGCCAGCGCGATGACTTCCGCGTCCGTTTCCGCGTTGGCGTTGCCTATCAGTTCGGCACCGAACTGAAAGAACTCGCGGTAACGGCCGCTCTGCGGCCGTTCGTAACGGAAGCACTGGCCAAAGTAGAATAACTTCAGCGGGCGCGGTTCGTTGCTCATCTCGTTGACGAACATCCTGATCGCCGGCGCCGTCATCTCAGGACGTAACGCGATATCACGGCCGCCCTTGTCCTTGAACGCGTATATCTCGTTGAGGATGTTCGGTCCCGATCTCATCACGAACAATTCCGTTTCCTCGAATATCGGTGTCGCCGTCTCCCTGAAATTGAATATTTTTGCGACGTTCCTCAGAACATTCTCATAATATCTCCGTCTTTCCATCTCATCGGGAAGAAAATCCCTCGTTCCGCGCGGGCATTGGATCATGATATCGCTGTGATACGATAACAACAATAAATCTGTTGCCGTCGGGCACGGCGGCATTGATGGCCGCCGGTGCGTCAAAAGACGGCAGGGTCACCTGCGCACGATTATCGTCACGACGTCCCCGTCTTTTACCACGTGATCGATCCCGACCGTCTGCCCTGGAAATTTGGCGCTGTCCCCCCAGACCATCGCGTAACGGAAGTTAGGACGGAATGTTCTGTGAATTTGTTCACACACATCACCGATCGTGTTGCCGTTCTTTACGATGAGCGGGACATCCATATCGGCATCCTGACCCTGAGGCTTCAGATATATCCGTATGAGATCGATCGTTTCGAACAATGCCTGCTTGAGATGTTCTATTCCGTATCCGGTCGCCGCCGATACCGGAACTTTTCTCAGATCGGGCAATTTTTTGTAAACGGCGTCCATTTTGGCGGCGTCCGCAAGGTCAACTTTGTTCACCGCGATCATCGCGTCGATGTAAACGCGGTTCCCGGTCAGGACGTCAAGCAGCTGTTCCATATTGATATCCTCGCGTATGACAACGGCGGCGTTCACATGACCGTAGGCGGCGACCATCTCCATAGCAAGCTTTTCATCTATCTTTGTAAGCTTCACCGTCGGTTTTATCGATATCCCGCCGTAATCGGATGACGTTATCACAACGTCCGGCGGTCTTTGGTTCACTCTTATGGCGGCGTCCCAAAGCTCCCTCTCAAGTATGGAAAGATCCGGATTGAACACATCGGCAACATAAAGTATCACGTCCGCGGACCTCGCCGCGGCTATTACTTCACGTCCCTTCCCTTTTCCTTTCGAAGCGCCCTTTATCAGCCCGGGCATGTCCAGTATCTGAATTTTCGCGTGATTATATTCCAGAACACCGGGAACGACGTCCAGCGTTGTGAAATGATATGCGCCAACAGTCGATTTGGCGCCGGTCAGCTGGTTCAGCAGCGTTGATTTTCCGACGCTCGGAAAGCCAACGAGAGCAACAGTAGCGTTCCCCGACTTTTTGACGCTGAACCCTTTGCCGGAAGCTTTTGATGACCGTCTCTTTTCCTGTTCGTTCATCAGGCGGGCGATCTTTGCCTTAAGTTTGCCGATGTGGCCTTCCGTCGACTTGTTGTACTTGGTGTTGGATATCTCCTCCTCCAATTCCTTTATCTGTTCGTCGATGGTGGCCAACCGTCCGTTCCTCCCTTCCGATGATACATCAGCATAATAAGAAGGATATTAACGTTTTATCATCGTTCGGGCAGTTTTTATACGATAATGCCATTGACCGCAACAATGGACGGATATCAGAAGACGAAGTTTCAGGAATTCAGGGAGACGAAGGCGGCGATACCAGCCGGTATCGCGCTCGCGCTGCTGATGTCGGCCCTGCTCGTTCTGGCGTTAGGGGTCGACCCGCTGACGGGTCTTTGCATCGCGATATTTGCTTATTTCATCCTTCGGCTGTTCCGAGTCAGGGACATCAGGCTTCTGCTGATCACGGCGGCGCTGATGTTCGTTCTGTTCGAGTTGGAGGTTTATTTCTTACATCCGCCGAACTATGTGCTGAATTCGAATATCGGATTGTACCTGGTAGGGATAATTTTGAACCTCGTGCTCTCCTTTGTCCTTCTGGTGGTGCTCGTGTGGTGGATGCGCCGGAACCTTGAGAGGACGAGGGCGAGGCTGGAGGCCGAGGGACGCTTATATCCGCAGGGTTACGGCAGATGCAAGAGATGCGGCTCCCTGGTGCTTCCTGGAGAGGTCTGCTGCAGGAAGTGCGGCGAGTACATCGACGTTCCCGAAGAGATGAGGGTAAAGAAGGTAAATTACTTCGAATGCTCTGAGTGCGG
>JGI24702J35022_10001209_pt1 | contig 16052 bp, 8 predicted proteins | sample TergutTh196P4_FD_35022 | JGI IMG/M metagenome (IMG submission 35022)
GACCCGGTGGGCGTGCACACGGGCGACAGCATCGTGGTGGCGCCTGCGCTCACCATGGCCGAGGCCGAGTGCCAGATGCTGCGCGCCGCCGCGCTGGATATCGTGATGGCCCTGGGCGTGGAGGGCGGCTGTAACGTGCAGTTCGCGCTGCACCCCACGAGCATGGATTACGCCGTGATCGAGGTCAACCCGCGGGTGTCGCGCAGCTCGGCGCTGGCCAGCAAGGCCACGGGATACCCCATCGCGAAGGTGGCCACGAAAATCGCCATCGGCTACCGTTTGGACGAGATCGCCAACGCCGTCACGGGCTGCACCATGGCATGCTTCGAGCCCACCATCGACTATGTGGCGCTGAAGTTCCCCAAGTGGCCCTTCGACAAATTCATCTTCGCCAGCCGCAAGCTGGGCACGCAGATGAAGGCCACGGGCGAGGTGATGTCCCTGGGCGCGAGCTTCGAGAACGCCCTGATGAAGGCCGTGCGCGGCGTGGAAATCGGCCGCAGCACTTTGCGTGCATCCCGCTGGCTGGAGACGGACACTGACGAGCTGCTTGAAATGATCGGCGAGCCGACGGACGAAAGGCTCTTCAAGGTGTTCGAGCTGCTGTATCGGGGCGTGCCCGTGCGGCAAATTCACGATATCACGATGATCGACAACTATTTCCTGGAGAAGCTGCTGGGGCTTGTCAAGTATGAGCAGGGCATCGCGGGCACGCAAATCACACTTGAGCAATACAGGCGGGGCAAGCTGCTCGGCTACCCGGATGCGGCGCTCGAACGGATTTCGGCACATGCTTTGCCAGAAAACAGCGAAGCGACGGAGCTCCGCCGCAGGCGGTTCAGGATGGTGGACACCTGCGCGGGGGAGTTCGACGCGGCGACGCCGTATTTTTACTCCGTGCCGGAGGGCGAGGACGAGAGCGCCCCGGTCGTGCGCAGCGGGAAGCCCCGCGTGGTGGTGCTGGGCAGCGGGCCGATCCGCATAGGGCAGGGGATTGAGTTCGACTATGCCAGCGTGCACTGCGTGCATTCCCTGCAGAAGCTGGGCTTTGAGACTGTGATCATCAACAACAACCCGGAGACCGTCTCCACGGACTTCGACACGGCAGACAGGCTTTACTTCGAGCCGCTGACCCCGGAGGACGTGGACGCGATTTTGCGCATCGAAAAGCCCGTGGGTGTGGTGTGCGCCTTTGGCGGGCAGACGGCCATCAAGCTGGCCAAATTTCTCCACGACGAGGGCTGGCCCATCATGGGAACCTCCTTCGACGGTATTGACAGGGCCGAGGATAGGGAGCGCTTCGACGCGCTGCTGGAGAAGGTCGGCGTCATGCGCCCGGCGGGGGCCACCGTAATGACCACGGAGCAGGCCATCGCCGCGGCGAACAGGCTGGGCTACCCCGTGCTGGTGCGCCCGAGCTACGTCCTGGGCGGGCTGAACATGTCCATCGCCTACAGCGACGGGGAGCTGCGCGAGTTCATGGCGGTGATTCTGGACGGCGGGGTGGAAAACCCGATCCTGGTCGATAAATATCTTATGGGCACGGAGATCGAGGTTGACGCGATTTGCGACGGGAAAGATATCCTCATCCCCGGCATCATGGAGCACATCGAGCGCACGGGCGTGCACTCGGGCGACTCCATCGCGGTCTATCCAGCCGTGCACGTGGACGACGAGATGGTGGAGACCATCATCGAGGCCACCAGGCGCATCTCGGCGGAGTTGGGCATCAAGGGCATCGTGAACATACAATATATCATCTACCACGGGGATTTGTATGTCATCGAGGTGAACCCCCGCGCCAGCCGCACGGTGCCGTATATCAGCAAGGTGACGGGCGTGCCCGTGGTGGAGCTGTGCACCCGTTGCACCATCGGGGAGTCCCTGGAGAGCATGGGCTACGGCACGGGGCTGTATCCGTCATCACCCTATGTGGCGGTGAAGGTGCCGGTGTTCTCGTTCGAGAAGCTCCACGGGGTGGACACCCAGCTGGGCCCGGAGATGAAATCCACGGGGGAGGCGCTGGGCATCGGCAAAACCCTGGAGGAGGCCCTGTTCAAGGGCCTGCTGGCGGCGGGCTTCAAGCTGGAGCGCGCGGGCGGGGTTCTGATCACCGTGCGAAAACAGGATAAACCGGAAATACCCGATCTGGCGAAAAAATTCGCGAACCTGGGCTTCAGGCTGTACGCGACGGAGGGCAACGCGAAGGTTCTGCGCGCAGCGGGGTTGGAAGTCGAGGAGGTGTCGAAGATACACGAGGGGGAGAACAACACCGCCACGCTCATTGAGAGCGGCGCCGTGCAGTATGTGATCTCCACCTCGGCGAAGGGGCGCAACCCCATGCGCGACAGCGTGAAGATCCGCACGCTCAGCACGCGTTTGGGGATACCATGCCTGACCTCCATCGACACCGCCAACGCCCTGGCCGACTGCCTGCGCAGCCGCTACAGCGAGATCAACACGGAGCTTGTGAATATCACCCGCATGCGCACCAAGCGGCAGAAGCTCGCCTTCACCAAGATGCATAGCTGCGGTAACGACTACATCTACTTCAACACCTTCAACCAGAGGGTGGAGAGTCCGGAATCCCTGGCCATCGCGCTTTCCGACAGGCATTTCGGCGTGGGGGGCGACGGCGTGATCCTCATCTCCCCCAGCGACACGGCCGACGCCCAGATGCGCATCTTCAACCTGGACGGCAGCGAGGGGCTCATGTGCGGCAACGGCATCCGCTGCGTAGGGAAATACCTCTACGACAAGGGCTTCCTCCCCCAGAAGGAGATGGCCATTGAGACCATGAGCGGCGTCAGGCACCTGACCCTGCACACGAAGGAGGGCAAGGTGCAGAGCGTCACCGTGGACATGGGCCGGGCGCAGATTTATGCAGCCAACCAGAGCGTCACCGTCGGGGGGGAAGCCTTCGTTATCACAAGTTTGAGCGTGGGCAACCCGCACTGCGTACTGCTGTGCGGCGACAACCCCGGCAGCGCGGACGTCGCGCGCGTCGGCCCCCTGCTGGAGCACGCCGGGGACTTGTTCCCCCAGCGCGTCAATGTGGAGTTCGTGCAGGCGGTGGATCCCTGTACCCTCAGCGTGCGGGTGTGGGAGCGGGGCAGCGGCGAGACCATGGCCTGCGGCACGGGGGCCTGTGCGGCGGCAGTGGCGACCGTGGAGAACGGCCTTTGCCCGAAAGACGAGGAGATCCGGGTGCAGCTGCCCGGCGGCGATATGTATGTGCGCGTCACGGACGAAACGGTGTACCTCACGGGGGACGCCGTGGCGGTGTTTGACGGGACACTGGAAATCTAGGAGGATCATTATGACCATTCGTACCAAACTGCGCGACCGCAAGCTCCCCAACTACACCCGTGGGGAGGAGCTCTTCAATATGATCTCGCACATCTCCGGCGGGGTGTTCGCCATCGCGGCGCTGCACGTGTGCCTGATTGTCGGGGCCTGGCACCGCAACGTGTGGGCCGTCGCCAGCGGCGCAGTCTACGGCGCCACGATGATTCTGCTGTACACCATGTCCAGCATCTATCACGGCCTTGGGCCTGGGCTGGAGCGTCGTCATTTTCTCCAAGCAGCTGCTGGCCGCAATCCCGGTTTCCTCCTATGTCTGGCTGCTCTCCGGCGGGATATCGTACACCGTCGGCTCGGTACTGTACCTGATCGGCAAAAAGAAAAAATACATGCACTCCGTGTTTCACCTGTTCGTCGTGCTGGGCAGCGTGCTGCACTTTATCAGCGTTTTGATCTGCTTTATAGGGGAGGGGCATAATGAAATGAATTTCACCGTCGGCTTTCAAGTCAACACCCACGGCTACGTCAGCGGGGAGGGGGAGGGGAACTCCGTTCTCGTGCGCTCCCGGCGGGATTTGGAGGCTTTCTATGCCGCCGATCGGGACGGCAACAAACATCTCTATCGACCGTGCCTGGCGAAATATGGCGACGCGTTCTTCGAGAGCAAGGCCCTGCTGCTTGTCACAAGGCAGGAGGGCAGCGGATCCGTCACCCTGCGGGTGGAGGGCGTGGATCTGGTGGACGGCCAGCCGGAGGCGCGGATCGCCCGGAGCGCGCCGGCGTTCGGCACGATGGACATGGCGCGCTGGGTAATCGGCATTGAATTGGATTGCGATATGTTACTGAAGAAAGGATGGACACCATAATGCTGACCGATGTGGAAATCGCGCAGGGCGCGCAGATGCTGCCCATAGGCCAAATCGCCGCCAAGCTCGGCGTGGAGGAGGCCGGTCTGGAATACTACGGTAAATACAAGGCCAAGCTGAGCAACGAGCTCTTCGCCAAAACAAAAGACAGGCCTGACGGCAAGCTGGTGCTGGTCACGGCCATCAATCCCACCCCGGCCGGGGAGGGCAAGACAACCGTCACGGTGGGCCTGGGGCAGGCCATGCAGCGCATCGGCAAAAATGCCGTCATCGCCCTGCGGGAGCCCTCGCTGGGGCCCGTGTTCGGCGTGAAGGGTGGCGCGGCGGGCGGCGGCTACGCCCAGGTGGTGCCCATGGAGGACATCAACCTGCACTTCACCGGGGACATGCACGCCATCACTGCGGCGAACAACCTGCTGTGCGCCGCGCTGGACAACAGCCTGCAGCAGGGGAACCCCCTGGGTATCGACCCGCGGCAGGTGCTCCTCAAGCGCTGCATGGACATGAACGACCGTGCCCTGCGCAATATCAACGTGGGGCTGGGCGGTAAAATCAACGGCGTGCCCCGGGAGGACCATTTCCAGATCACCGTGGCCAGTGAGGTGATGGCCATCCTCTGCCTGGCCGCGGACAGGGCCGACTTACGCGCCAGGCTGGAGCGCATCCTTGTGGCATTTACCTACGACAATAAGCCCGTCTATGCCAGCGATTTGGGCGTTTGCGGCGCGATGACAATGTTGCTGAAGGACGCCGTCAATCCCAACCTGGTGCAGACCCTGGAGAACAGCCCCGCCCTCATGCACGGCGGCCCCTTCGCGAACATCGCCCACGGGTGCAACTCCGTGCGGGCAACGAAGCTCGCCCTCAAGCTGGCGGATTATACGATCACCGAGGCGGGGTTTGGCTCGGATTTGGGGGCGGAGAAGTTTTTGGACATCAAGTGCCGCGCGGCTGGCCTGACGCCCGCTTGCGTGGTGGTAGTCGCCACGGTGCGCGCTTTGAAATACAACGGTGGTTGCGCAAAACCTGAGCTTGCCCGGGAAAATATCGATGCATTGAAGGCGGGCGTTATAAATCTGCGCGCCCATGTGGAAAATATGCAGGGCTATGGCCTGCCGGTGGTGGTGGCGCTCAACAAGTTTGCCACGGATACCGAGGCAGAGTTGGCAATCATCAGCGAGGAATGCGCGGCGCTGGGCGTCCGTGTAGCCCTGACGGAGGTCTTTGCCAAGGGCGGCGCGGGCGGTGAGACGCTGGCCCGGATGGTCTGCGAGGCCTGTGAAAAGCCGGGCGATTTCCGCTTCATGTACCCCCTGGATATCCCCATCAAAGAAAAACTCCACGCCATCGCTACAAAAATTTACCATGCCGAGGGTGTGCAGCTCACCGCGCAGGCGGCCAAGGCCCTCGAGCGCCTGGAGGCCCTGGGCTACGGCAATCTGCCCGTGTGCGTGGCGAAGACCCAGTATTCCCTCTCCGATGACCCGGCGAAGCTCGGCAGCCCGGCGGGCTTCATCGTCACCGTGCGGGACGTCTATGTCAGCGCGGGGGCGGGCTTCGTGGTTGCGCTGACGGGCGATATCATGACGATGCCGGGGCTGCCGAAGGAGCCGGCGGCGTGCCGGATGGATATCGGCGATGACGGGGTGATTGTGGGGCTGTTTTGAAAAAGTGCTTGACAAACCCGCCCGTCCTGTATATACTAATATAAACTATTTTTTCGAGTGTGCTTTGCGTGAAATGCGAGCTTTAGAGTTTTGCTTTGTTTTGTCCGTTTCACGCTTGATTTTAAGTCGCCGCACGATGCGGCGGGATGGAGGAACCCATGCGAACCCTCCCCGTGATGCAGTTCATGTTTACGGGCTCCGCCTTTTTCGGGCGGGGCACATAAGGCACGCTGCAGGGGAGTGACAGGTGTATTGGCCCGCAGCATAATTGCTGCGGTTTTTTTATGAAAGGATTGATTTTATGAAAGAGCAACTCGACGCCTTGCGGCTGGAGGCGGAAACGCGTATCAAAGAGGCCGCCGACAGCGCAGCCCTCGACGCGGTGCGAATTGCCTACCTGGGCAAAAAGGGCGGGCTGACTGCCATTCTCAAGCAGATGGGCGGGCTTTCCGCCGAGGAGCGCCCCGTGATCGGCCAGCTGGCCAACGAAGTACGCGCTCAGCTTGAGGCCCTGCTACACGAGCGCGGCGAGCAGCTCAAGGCCGAAGAGACGGCCATGCGCCTGGCCAACGAGACCCTCGACATCACCATGCCGGGCAAATCGATGCCCCTCGGGCACAAGCATCCATTGAACATCGTGCTCGACGAGGTGAAGGAGATCTTCCTCGGCATGGGCTTTTCGGTGGCTGCCGGGCCGGAGGTGGAGAACGAGTATTACAACTTCACCGCGCTGAATATCCCTGAGGGCCACACCGCCCGGGACGAACAGGATACGTTCTACACCACGAAGGGCCTGGTGCTGCGCACGGCGACCTCCTCGGCGCAGGTGCGCTACATGGAGCAACACAAGCCCCCGATCCGCGTGCTTGTGCCGGGCCGCGTCTACCGGCAGGACACCCCCGACGCCACGCACTCGCCGCTGTTCCACCAGATCGAGGGCCTGGTGGTGGACGAGGGCCTGACCATGGGGCACCTGAAGAGCACTTTGGACCTGATGCTCAAGGGCCTATATGGCGAGAGCACGCGCACGCGCCTGCGCCCGCACTACTTCCCCTTCACCGAGCCCAGCGCGGAGGTGGACGTTTCCTGCTTCCGCTGCGGCGGAGCGGGCTGCCCCTTCTGCAAGGGCGAGGGCTGGGTGGAGCTGCTCGGCGCGGGCATGGTTCACCCCAATGTGCTGCGCGCCGGTGGCATCGACCCGGAGAAATACAGCGGCTTCGCCTTCGGCGTAGGGCTGGATCGGCTGACGCTTATAAGGTTCCGGATCGACGATATGCGGCTGCTGTTCGAGAATGATTTGCGTTTCTTAGAGCAATTTTGAGGGGAGGGAAGAACGATGAAATTATCCAAAAAGTGGCTGAACGACTACGTCCAGTGCAATGTGAGCGACAAGGCCTTCGCCGACGCCATGACCATGAGCGGCTCGAAAGTGGAAGGCTATGGGGCCGAGGGCGCGGGGCTGGAGAATATCGTGGTGGGCCTGGTGACGGAGATCGAGCGCCACCCGGATTCCGATCATCTCTGGGTTTGCCAGGTGGATGTGGGCGATGAGACTGTGCAGATTGTCACCGGCGCGCAGAATGTGACCGCGGGCAGCTATGTGCCTGTGGCGAAAGACAATTCCGTGGTCGCCGGCGGAAAGAAGATCAAGAAGAACAAAATGCGCGGCGTGGTGAGCTGCGGCATGCTGTGCTCCCTGGAGGAGCTTGATTTGACGGCGCATGACTTCCCCTACGCAGATGAAGATGGCATTTTCCTGTTGGGCGAGGACTGCAAGCGCGAACTGGGTCTGGATATTCGTGAGGCCATCGGCCTTGATGATGTGATTACAGAATTCGAGATCACCGCCAACCGGCCGGATTGCTTGAGCGTGCTCGGCCTTGCCCGCGAGGCGGCGGCGACGTTCAAAACGCCATTTGATGCCCCCGAGCCTGCGCTGCCCCAAGGCCACGGCGACGTCAATGATATGCTCAAAGTGCGCATCGACGCCCCGGCCCTGTGCTATCGCTACGCCGGGGCAGTGGTGGAGAACGTGCGCGTAAATCCCTCGCCCCGCTGGATGCGCGAGCGCCTGCGGGCCTGCGGCGTGCGGCCCATCAACAACATTGTCGATATCACGAACTACGTCATGCTGGAGTACGGCCAACCCATGCACGCCTTCGATTTGCGCTATCTCGAGGGCAGCCAGGTGATTGTGCGGCGTGCGGAGAGAAGCGAGCATATTACGCTTCTGGACGGAAGAGAATGCTGGTTAAAACACAATCCACTCGTCATCGCCGACGCAAAAAAACCCGTGGCCTTGGCCGGAATCATGGGCGGCGAACACAGCGGCATTATGGAGGACACGCAAACCGTTGTGTTCGAATCGGCGTGCTTTAACGGCATGAAGGTGCGCGCCACGGCGAAAGACTTCATGCTGCGCACCGAGTCCTCCGCCCGCTACGACAAGGAGCTCGATCCCGCCTCCTGCGCCAGGGTGCTGGCGCGCGCGCTGCAGCTGGTTCAGGAGCTTGACGCTGGGGATATCGTCAACGGCATCGTCGATGTCTTCCCCACGCCAAAGCCCCGGCGCACGATCCCCTTCAACCCGGAGTATGTGAATGGCTTCATCGGCATCGACTGCCCTGCCGAAGAGCAGATCGCCATCCTGGAGCGCATCGGCTGCACGGTCAGCGGCGATACAGTGCATGTGCCCAGTTGGCGTGGTGACTTGGCGGGCAAGGCCGACATCGCCGAGGAGATCGCGCGCTTCTATGGCTATGATAGGATTCCCGCCGTGCTGCTGCGCGGCCTGGCCGACGCCCGCCTCACCGATGAGCAGAAGCTGCAGCGCCTTGCCGGCGAGACCTTGCGCGCCCTGGGCTGCAGCGAGATCGTCACCTATTCCTTCATCAGTCCCAAGGCCTATGACAAGATTGGCTTGCCCGCGGATCACTGGCTGCGGGAAAGCGTGGTCATCCAGAACCCCCTGGGCGAGGACACCAGCGTCATGCGCACCACGCCCACGCCCTCTATGCTGGAGACCCTGGCGCGCAACTATAACAACCGCAACGAGAGTTCTGCCCTGTTCGAGCTGGCCACGGTTTACCGGCCCCGCGCAGGCGAAGAACTGCCACTCGAGAAGCAGATGATCTGCATCGGCCTTTACGGCCCTGGCGCGGATTACTTCGCCCTGAAGGGCATCGTGGAGGCGCTGCTGGAGAAAGCGGGCCTTACGGGCTATGACGTTCAGGCCGTGACGGACGACCCGGCGTACCACCCGGGGCGCGCGGCGGCGTTCACCTTGGAGGACGGCACGTGGCTGGCCTGCCTGGGCGAGGTTTCGCCCGCTGTGCAGGAGAACTACGGTATTGGCGTGCGGGCCTATGTTGCGAATGTCGACTTCAACACGCTTTTGGCCAACCGGGAGGCGGCGAAGATCTACAGGCAGCTGCCCCGCTACCCCGCCGTGACCCGCGATCTGGCCCTGGTGTGCGATGTTGAAACCCCTGTGCTTACCCTGCAAAAGGCGATTCAGGGCGCCTGTGGCAGCCTGCTGGAGCACCTGAGCTTGTTTGACGTCTACACTGGCAGCCAGATCGCCGAGGGCAGCAAGAGCGTGGCCTTCAGCCTGCGCCTGCGTAGCGCCAAGGGCACCCTCACCGACGAGGAGGCCGACGCGGCCGTCAAGCGCTGCGTGAAGGCATTGGATAAAATCGGCGCAAAGCTGAGGGTATAAAAATGAAAAAACTCATCCTGCGTTTCCTCCCCGCCCAGACCTACGAAAACATCAAGGCAGGCCTGCACGACCCCAAGGCATGGCTGCGCGGCGAGGGCATCCCGCCCGAGCACATCACCCCGTGGGAGCTGTTGCTCTTTTTCTTCCACCGGGCCTTCGCCTCCATGTCCGACGGCTTCACCGGCAGGCAGGACTTCCTCTACAAGGAGGTCTATCGCATCCCGCCCAACCAGATCTCCATCGCGGGGGTAGTCTCCTCCGTATGGGACGCCGTCAATGACCCCATCCTGGGCTCCTGGATGGACAAAAAGCGCTTCGGCCCGCAGACGCTGCGCACAATCCTGCGGATCTCAGCCTTTTCAGGCAGCATCCTGGCCGTGGTGAAGCTGCTCGACGGCGGCATGACCCCCTGGCAGCACCTCGGGCTGCTGATGTTCTGCAACATGAGCCAGGACATCGTAAACACCATGGCCGATGTGGCTGGCCAGAAGATGCGCTCGGGGATCAGCCCGCTGACCCAGCAGCGCGGGCGCATCAACGTGTGGGGCAACATGGGTGCGCAGTTCACGTGGCTCATTGCTAACCTGCCCACGGTGCTCATGGGCTTCCGGGAGTATTTCGGTTTTTCGGACTACCAGATCATTTTCTTCGGCGCGTCCGTTTTGCTGCCCTTTGCCATCACCGCGCACCTGCTGCCCACCTTTATCCGCCAGCGCGTGGATTACTCCAAGCCCGTGGAGGGGGAGGAGGACAAGCCGGAAAAGCGCACCCTCGCGCAGACCTTCCAAGTCATCAAGCACAACCGCTATTTCATCGCGAACTCCATTGCGAATTTCATCACGGTATTCTCACCCGATATGGGCGACGAGCTGATGATCTACCGCTACCTCATGCCGAAATATAAAGTCTTCGGCAAGGAGATGGGCGGCGAGGGCCTGTTGCTGCTCAAGCAGATGCTCTCGGGCAACCTCTCCACGGTGCTTCAGCCCTTCAACCGGCAGATCGTCAACCGCCTGGGCGGCCCGCTGCGGGCGCAGCAGATCAAATGCGTCATCAACATATTCTGCAAGCTGATGATGTTCCTGGTGGGCTACAAAAGCATGTGGCGCTTTGCTGTGATCGTGTTCATGGAGCTGTTCATCAACGCCTCCGTCTCGCTGGACGGCGTAGCGGAGGGCATGCTCAACTATGAATTTTTCGACTATGTGGAGCTGAAGACCGGCGAGCGCAGCGAGGGCGTCACCACGGCGGTGAACAACCTGTTCCGGAAGATTGTCACCAACAACATCGGCCAGGTGACGGGCAACGCCTTCCTGCAGTGGACGGGCTACCGGGGCGGCTACACCGCCGAGGGCACCCGCCCGCCGGAGCGCTACCTGAAATACATGTGGCCCATGTATACCCTCATCCCCATGCTGGACCACGGCATCTGGTTTGCCTGCCGCAGCTTTGTAAAGTGGAAGCCCGAGGACCGCGAGCGCACCGAGCAGGCCCTGGCCGAGCGCAGGGCGGCGGCGGAGAGGCTGAAGAAGGATATCAAAGAAGAGGTTGGCGTGTAGAAGCATGCCCGCGCAATCAATCAGCCGCCCGGCTGCACACCGGGCGGCTTAGCTTTTGCTGTTTACAGGGGTAACTCAAATTCCGTATGGATTTGGTACGAGCCGACGGAAACTTCATCCGGCTGATCCGCATCTCTGATCCAAATCACGATGCGGTAGCGCGTGCCCTCCAGCAGCAGGGGGTAGTCCTTCAGCGCGTAGCTGACCGTGACCTCCTGCCCGCGGGGCAGCTCGCCGGAATTATCGGGGTGCGGGTACGGCTCCCAGCCCTCATCCAATTGGACGAAATCCCATATGGCGCCGTCCCAATACAGCAATGAGAAATTCGAAACCTGATTGCCCGACCACAGCAGCTCCCTGTCGCTGGTGTTTGTGATCGCCACAAGCAGCTCTTTCGTGTCCGGTGAATACGCCTCCACCCGCAGATCAACGCCGTGAATGGCGTAGTGGGGCGCAAGCCAGCCCGGCGCGGTGGTTCCCTCCAGCTCCTCCGGCGTATACGTGAATGGCTCATAGAAGCCCGTCGTCGTTTCCTGCGCGAAAAAATCCGCGAGAGTGCCCCGCGCAAGGGCGCCGACGACAGCCAGTATACACAGCAGCGCCACAACCAAAAGGATCGCGAATTTCTTTTTCATAAAAAGCAGCCCCTTTCAAAGGGTTTTGTCCGTTAGTCGCTTTGCGCAAAAAAATTCCTCATCGCTATTCGGCCCGCTTTTTCTCCAGATCAGCCTTAATCTCCTCCATATACCCCCCGTGCAGCTTGTATTTTTTGAAATACAGCGTCAGGGCGATGAGCAAAATCACCGGCGGCACGGCGAACATCAGGATGTTCAGCGCCAGGGACACGGCGGACGGCTGCCAGGGAATCTGCGCGGCGGCGCCCGCGTCGCCCAGCAAATCCTCCTTGGTGGAGACATAGCCCGCGAAATACAGCGTGCCCATGGTGATCAGGGAGGCGATGGCCCCGGCGAATTTGCCGATGAAGGTCAGCAGGGAGAAGATGATGTTCTCGCTGCGGTAGCCCTGCTTCCACTCGCCGTAGTCCACGACGTCCACCATGAAAATGCTGCTAAAGATACCGATGAAGCCGAAGCCCCCCACGGTGAACACCACGGCGGGCAGCATGAAGTTCACGTTTTTGGTGAGCATGGAGATTGTGAACATGGCGAGATAGCCCACGGCGGGCATGGCCAGCGAGACAATGAACAGCGCCCGGCGGGAGATCTTCTTCACCAGGAGGGAATAGGATAGCAGCGCGATGCCCATGCCCGCCCCCGCCGTGAGGGTGAATAGGCCGTAGGCGTCGGGGTTCTTCCACACGTACTTGAAGTAATAAAGCGCCACGGAGGTCGTCATGGTGATGGCGGTCATGGCCAGGACAAATACAGCTTCGATGATGAGCAATTGATCGTTGGTGCGCAGGGTGCGCAGGGCCTCGCGGAAGGTGAAGGGTTTTTCCCGCGCAGATAGTTCGCGTTTCTTCATCGTGGCCACGGTGACAAGCGCGCAGGCGACGAAAATGGCCCCGATGACGATTGCCCAGCGGAAATACCCCTGCACGCCGCTGCCGTTCCCCAGGCGATCGACCATGGGCAGCGTGAGCGCGGGGATGCCGATGGTCGCCACGCCCCCCAGGATGCGCGGGATGACCGAGATCTGGTCGCGCTCCCTCATATCGGTGAAGGAGGCGGCGTAGGCGTAATAAGGCACGTCGATGATGGTGTAGGTGACGTCGAACATCAGGTAGAGGACCGTCACGGCCAGGAGGGGATTGGCCAGGCGGCTGAGGCCCGGCAGGAACATGCACACCACCACCATGGCGTTCGTCACCGCGCCCAGGAGCACCCAGGGGCGGTGCTTGCCCCACTTGGTCCTGATGTTCTCCGAAAGCGTGCCCATGATGGGGTCGTTGACGGCGTCCCACAGCCGCGCGAGGAAGAACATGACAGCCATGAACCACGCGCTGATGCCAAGGGTATCGGTGCAGTAGATCATGAAGAACGAGGTGACTAGGTTAAAGGCCAGGCCCTCCCCTAGCGCGCCGATGCCGTAGCCGATTTTTTCGGCCGTGCCGAGTTTGGGTTGTTGCATGGAAGAGCCCTCCTTAAACTTATGCTTCGGATTTACGCTTCCCGCTGCCGTATGGGGACGCAGATATCCATCTGCACGATACCGCCGTGGTCGCGCTCGTCGTATGCCTCGAAATCCAGGCGTGCGTCGTCATATTCGTAAGGCGATTCGGGCAGCCAGCGGGTTAAAATTTCCGCCCATGTGTCCGCGATGGACTGCGGGTATTGCTCGTTGGATACCTTCGGCGTGGTGAATACGGCATACAGCCCGCCGGGTATATCGATTTTCTGCATATCCGGCTCGATCTTCGCTTCGTCCGCGCCATCGTCGAACGCCACGCCCAGCAGATAGGTGAACTCACCGGTGGCTTCGTCCACATCGAAGCACAGGCCGTATTCGCCGTGCCTGGCGGGTGTGAAGGCGTCGTAGAGGCGCGACAGGTGCTTCCCGTAGTCCATGGCGATGGTGTGCCAATAGGCCGGGATGTCGGCGCTTCTGCGCACGTTCGGCAGCTTGTGGCGGCTGGCCACGCCGGCCACCGCGAAGGGAGCGATCTCCCTGATTTGAGCCTGCATCTTGATTCCTCCATGTCTGAATTTTTTCACGCTTGCGATCGTCGCCCGTCCGGGCGGCTGGGCCATCACGTGCAGGCGGTGCAGCGAGGGCGGGTATCCGTAGCATTTCTTGAATGCCTTGGTGAACCCCGCGTGGGTCTCAAACCCGTACTCCATCGCCACGTCGATGACCTTCCCGCCCCGCGCCAGATCGTACAGCGCGTACGCAAGCTTGCGCCGGGTCACATAGACCATGACCGGCGTCCCGGTCAGCGCCATGAAGACCCTGCAGAAGTGATAGGTGGAATAATGTGACGCGCGCGCGAGTTCCTCTGCCCGGATGGGTTCTATGATTCTGCGGTCAATCTCATCCAGGACGGACTGAACTATGGCCTCGTATTCCATTCGATCACCTCGTTTGGCTTGGGTGTCTTTATTTTAGCATGGAGAAATCTCTTGTGCTTTTCCTGGTTTGCTATCCGCGCACTCCGCCAGCATCCCCGCCAGCGCCGAGTAGCGCAGCGTTTTCCTGTGGTTCTCCACCATGCGCCATAGCTCCGCCCGGCTGCCCACCAGGATCATCAGCGCCTTGGCCCGCGTCACGCCTGTGTAGAGCAAATTGCGGTAGCACAGCGGCTCCACCACGCCCACAACGGGCATCACCACGGCGGGGAACTCGTTGCCCTGGCTCTTGTGCACCGTCACGGCGAAGGCGTGCTCCAGCTCCTCGGCCGCCGCGTCGAAGGGGTATTCCGTCACGCGGTCGTCGTCGAAGCGGATGGTCAGCGTGTGCTCCACGGGGGAGATTTTCTCGATGATGCCGATGTCGCCGTTGAAGACGCCCATGCCGGGCTCGTCCTCATCCGGCTTTTGCCAGAGCAAATCGTAATTGTTCTTGACCTGCATGACTTTATCGCCTTCACGGTAGAGCGCGCGGCCCAGCTTATGTTCAATCTTGCCTGCCTGCTTGGGATTGAGGGCCTCTTGCAATATCTCGTTGAGCCGCCCCGTGCCGCACTCCCCCTTGCGGGAGGGGCACAGCACCTGGATGTCCGCCAGCGCGCCGTAGCCGTAGGCCTTCGGCAGCCGCGCGGCGACCAACTCAGCGATGGTTTGCGCGGCCTGCACGGGGCTGTTGCGCTCCATGAAGAAAAAGTCTTTATCTTTGCGGGCAAGCTCCGGCATCTCCCCGCGCACGATGGCGTGGGAGTTGGTGACGATCAGGCTCTCCATGGCTTGCCGGAAGATTTTCGTCAGCCGGATGACCGGCAGGGTATCCGCTTTCAGTAAATCCTGTAATACGCAGCCGCAGCCCACCGGCGGCAGCTGGTCGGCGTCGCCCACCAGCACCAGGCGGCAGCCCAGGGGCAGGGCATCCAGCAGGGCGGAGAACAACGGCACGTCCACCATGGAAATTTCGTCGATGATGACGGCCTGGGCGCTCAGGGGGTTGCGCTGGTTGCGGGCGAATGATTGCCTGTCGTCCTCGCCCCACTCCACCTCCAGCAGACGGTGTATGGTCTTCGCCTCCGCCCCGGTGAGCTCCTGCATGCGCTTGGCCGCCCGGCCAGTGGGCGCGGCCAGGGCCACCTTCAGATTCGCTGAGGTGAACAGCTGCAATATTGCCTTGAGCGTCGTGGTCTTGCCCGTGCCCGGCCCCCCGGTGAGGATCAGCAGCCCCTGCTCCATGGCGGTGCGCATGGCGTCGCGCTGCAGGGCCTCGTATTCCAGCCCGTGTTCCCGCTCCATTTTGCCTATCAGGCTGTCGAAATCGCCATCCCATTCGGTTTTTGCGGGGGGGAAGCGAAGCAGGAAATCCACGCGCTGCGCGCAGTTTTTTTCGGCGTGATACAGCGGGGGCATAAAGATCATGTCACCCCATAAAATAAGCCTGCGCTGATCAATCAAGCGGTTGATCGCGTCATGCGCCTCAGCGATATCCACGCGTAGCAGGGCCGCGCAGGGATCGGGCAATCTCTCGGCGGGGATGCAGGTGTGCCCGTTGCGGTAGCAGTGCTCCTTCATCACGTGGAGCACGCCCGCCTCGTGCCGGAAGCCGGCGTCCGGCGGCGCGGGCAGGCCGCGGGCGATGGCGTCGGCCCGCTCGAAGCCGATGCCCACGTCGGCGTCGCACAGGATGTAGGGGTTGTGCTGCACCATCTCCGCCGCCCGGGAGCCGTAGTGCTTGTGCACCCGCAGGCACTCCGCGGTGGTCATGCCGAAGCGTTCCAGGGCGATCATCGCCTGCCGCAGGGAGAACTGCTTCTTGAAGCTCTCGCTGATCTGCTCGGCCTTCTCCGGCGAGATGCCCCGGA
>JGI24702J35022_10001210_pt1 | contig 16050 bp, 12 predicted proteins | sample TergutTh196P4_FD_35022 | JGI IMG/M metagenome (IMG submission 35022)
AATGGATACATAGCCATTAACGGGGGCGCCATCAAGGTGAACAATTGCGGCGGGAAAGGACTGAAATGTTTTGAAAACGTAGCCATTTCAGGTGGAAAAATAGAAATAGAATCGCTTGACAACGGAATAAACGCTAACGGCAACATCGTGGTTACCGGAGGAGAAATCTACTGCAACAGCGGCAAAAACGGAATAGTTTCCAATGAGCGAGCAATTGCAGTTACGGGCGGAATCATAGTTGCATCAGCGGTTAAAAACGTTTTTGACTGTGTTGGAACATTTTCATTTTCAGGAGGTACGGTTGCAGGCACAGGTAGCGCAACATCCATACCAACAGCAAGCGACTGTACGCAACGGGCCGTAGTTTGGGGCGATTCAAAATTCACGGCAGGGCAGGTGATTAGTATCAAGTCTTCCAGTAATTTCGAAGTATTGACATTCAAACTGCCCAGAGCCTATTCAGGCAACATGGCGCTGGTATTTTCTTCCCCGCTATTGCAAGCCAACACAGATTACACCATCTATAAAGGCGGAACCGTTGCTTCGGGCGGCAACGATTTCCACGGACTGTATAGCGGCACTGTCAGCAGCGGAGGAACATCGGCGGCAACATTTACTACATCGTCCATGGTTACTGCTGTTGGGAATGTGGTTCAGTGATTGGGGATACATCATCTATTGATGCGTTATTTACCAAGAAAAATAGATACATATCTTCCGGAATGGAAAGATTCAGTAAGTCGCAAGCCGCTTTTGCTGCGTGGTGCAAGGCAGGTGGGGAAATCGTCGGCTGTGCGCGAATTGGGCAAGTGTTTTGACAACATCTTTGAAATCAACGGAAAATTTTGGCAATTTTCAAAATATCAGGATCTATCCGTTGTATGCGGCGGGACAGTTAATCTGGATAATACCGGACATCCAATACCTTTCAAATGGGCTGCAAAAATCAACAGCTGATATAAATTCTTAATTGACTGCGTCGAGTCCTTCAGGGTTCATAATTCAAGCGGACAATATTCCATTCCAAAAGCTTCCGCCACAGGACCATACGTGATTTTTCCGTCGCAAATATTTAATCCTTTGAACAAGGCTGGATCTTCTTTCATTGCTTTTTCCCATCCTTTATCGGCAAGCGTCAAAGCATAAGGCAATGTAGCATTTGTCAATGCAAATGTTGATGTACGGGCTACGGCTCCGGGCATGTTGCCCACACAGTAATGAATAACTCCATCGACCTTATAAACAGGATCCTGATGCGTTGTAGGATGTGATGTCTCAAAACATCCCCCCTGATCAATAGCCACATCCACCATCACAGCACCTTTTTTCATAGTAGCAACCATTTTTCGGGTGACTAATTGAGGTGTTTTTCCGCCTGCAATCAATACAGCCCCGATCAACACATCGGCGGATTCAACTTCGTTACGGATAGTCATTGGATTTGACATCAACAACTTGCAGTTAGCAGGCATTGTATCGCTCAAATAGCGCAAGCGTTCTAGATTTTTGTCTAAAATCGTTACATCAGCACCAAGTCCACAAGCCATTTTTGCAGCATTGGTACCCACCACTCCGCCGCCCAGAATAACTACCTTGGCAGGCGCCACGCCGGGAACCCCTCCCAACAGTATTCCCAGTCCGCCCTGAGGCATCTCCAGGAAACGAGCGCTTTCCTGGATCGACATCCGACCGGCCACTTCACTCATCGGTTGAAGCAATGGTAGATTTCCGTTCGGCAACTGAACTGTTTCGTATGAGACAGCTACGCATTTGCTTTCCATTAATGCTTTGACCTGCTGCAAATCTGCCGCAAGATGCAAATATGCAAACACGATTTGACCCGGTCGCAATAAATGATATTCTGAGGGCATAACCTCTTTGACGTGCATCACCATTTCAGCTTGAGCATAAATCTCTTCCGGAGTATCGACGATTTTCCCTCCTTCTGCTTCATATTCCGAATCAGCAAATCCGCTTCCGTTTCCCGCACCTTTTTCAATCAACACGGTGTGTCCGTGATGTATCATCATATCCACCCCCGATGGCGTCATACTCACCCGGTTTTCACTGACCTTTATTTCTTTCAGAATGCCTACTATCATGCTAAATGTAAATTTTCGTGCGCAAAAGTAAGAAATAATTTCAGTTTTCACCTTAATTTTTATTTTTATTGAACATTTTTTTTACCTTTGCGCCCTCTAAAAAAGTAATCAATAAATAATGGAATCAATTGCATTAAAAGCCTCTTTACGGAAAGAGACAGGTAAAAAATCATCAAAAGCTATCAGGGCACAGGAAAAAATTCCATGTGTTTTATATGGAGGGAAGGAAAATGTTAACTTTTTTGCTGGTGAAAGTGATTTTCGCCAGTTGATATATACTCCCAATGTGTATATGGTAAATATAGATATTGACGGTAAAGGTCATCATGCTGTCATCAAAGATTTGCAATTTCATCCGGTGACTGACAGACTGTTGCATGCCGATTTTTATGAAATATCGGATGATAAGCCCATTACTGTTGAAATTCCGGTAAAATTGACAGGCTCCTCCGTAGGCGTTCGTGAAGGTGGTAAATTGATAATGGATAGACGTAAAGTGAGAGTGAAGGGATTATCCAAAGATATTCCTGCCGAAATAGAAGTCAATATCACTGAATTAGGTATCGGGAAATCAATGCGTGCAGGGGAAATTCAAACCGATAAATATGCAATTGTTTTGGCAAAGGAAACTCCCATTGTGTCGGTACGTACCACAAGGGCAGCCGCAGCTGCAGCACAGGAAGCAGCTAAACAGTCTAAATAGTCACTTTTTTTTCTTTTTTGGTTTGACACTGCTTTGGTGTCGGTGGTTTGTCGCGACTTTCTTTTCGGGTTGTGGAAGAGGTTTACCGACAGGTTTTTGATGAACGTGCTCAAGTGACTTGACAGGCTTTTTCTGTTGACTACTGATGATTAACGAAATCACTCCCAGAATGATAAACGGCGAGCTTAGCCATTGTCCCATGTTGAACATCATGTTTTGTTCAAAATCTTCCTGAGGGTTTTTGATAAATTCGATACAGAAACGGAATACAAACACCATGATTAAAAACAGTCCGAAAATGAGAAAAGGTCGCGGACGGTTGTCGCATTTGCGGTAGACAAATCGCAGCACCAAGTATGTCAGTGCATAGTATAATGCTTCATATATTTGTGTGGGATGTTTTGGCAGTGTTTCCCTGTTTCGTTCGAAGACAAAACCCCAAGGCAGCATAGTGGCATGACCATAAATTTCGGAATTCATCAGGTTGCCCATACGGATGAAGAACCCCGCCACGCCGATAACAATTACTACACGGTCGAGCACCCAGATATAAGGCTTGTTTGTTTTCCGCCCAAAAAGATACAGCGCCGTCAAGATACCGCAAGCGCCACCATGACTGGACAGTCCGCCATTCCATATCGCAAATATTTCCAATGGATTTTGCAGGTAATATTTAGGATGATAGAAAAAACAGTCGCCAAGACGAGCGCCAATGACCGTTCCAAGTATCATATAAATCAGGGCGCGGTCAGCAAAATCTTCAGGTACCTTGTCGAATTTCAGTAATTCCTTGAAAGTGTAATAACTCGCAATAAAGGCGCATCCGTAAAGGATTCCATACCAGCGAACAGTCAATGGCCCAAGACTGAATGCTTCGGGACTGACATTCCAATGTATCAACAAATCTATCATATCATATAATGGTTAATGGTTAAATGGTCAATGAGTGAGGTTTCAAATAAGAGGTTTGAACTTTCAGGTTTTGAGTGTCCAACTTGAAACTTGAACCTATATTCGATTCGTGGACGAGCAACCATTTTTTACGTTCTATTCCGCCGGCGTATCCGGTGAGAGAGCCGTTGGCGCCAATCACCCGATGGCAAGGAACCACAAGCCACACTCTGTTTTTACTGTTGGCAGCACCCACAGCGCGCACGGCCTGCGGATGATGCAACATTTTTGCTACATCGCCATAGCTGACGGTTTTACCAAACGGTATGCCCATCAAAGCATTCCAAACGTTTTGCTGAAAATCTGTTCCACGCTGACTTACAGGCAAATCAAATTTCGTCAACTGCCCACTGAAATATTCATCCAACTGACGGACACATTCCGTCAATATTGTATAATCTGACTTACAGGTTTGTTGAAGATAATCGTTACATTCTTCTTTTTTCCGCTCATCGCAGAAAACCAACGAAGTAACAGCATCGTAAGAAGCCTGTATTTCAATCCATCCAATCGGAGAATAATAATAGGTTGTTGCGCTCATTTACAGCAATCTAAAACGAATAAAAGCCAATATTTTACGCTGCAAGATACAAAAATATTCGTATTGTAACGCAGCGGTCGGAAATTTTTATACTTTTGCCCTTAAACACCAAATCATCCACACATGGACCAACCGACCATAAAAATCTTCATCTCGTCACCCGGCGACGTGCTGTATGAGCGACAAATCGCCAAGCGTATTATCGCCAAATTGGGAAAGGAATTTGTAGCTTCGGCGAAATTGGAAGCACTATTGTGGGAAGATATGCCATTGCAGGTAACGGCGTCTTTTCAGGAAGGTATCGACCAAATTGTAAATGCAAATCTTGTTGATATTGCGATATTTATACTTTGGTCGAGAATGGGTACTCCGTTAGACGGAAAATTTTTAAAAGCAGACGGTAGCCGGTACAAATCGGGAACCGAATATGAATTTGAAATAATGTATGCCGCAAACCAACAGTCAGGAACTCCTTCTATTCTGGCATACATCAAAAATGCGCCTATTGCCGACGCCATATTTCAATCGTCTGCAAACGCCGATTTTGATATCGAAGAAATCGGGAGGCAACACAAAGAAGCGCAACGATTTATACGCGAGAAATTTTACGACCCCCAAACCAAAACCGTCTATGGCGCCTACCACCAATTTGAAGCGCCAACGACCTTTGAACAAAAATTGACGGAGCATCTTCGACGGTTGATTATTAACAAAATAGGACATGAAGCCGTTCCGATAGAATGGGAGGGCAATCCATACGTCGGTTTGCGCTCGTTCAGGTACGACGAAAACGCTATTTTTTACGGACGACGTCATACCATCAACGTCATCGAAGAAAAACTCAACCGCTGGCTGCCCGATAAAGCCCCTTGCCTGTTTGTGCTGGGCGAAAGCGGTTCGGGTAAATCGTCGTTGGTGCGGGCGGGATTATTACCCGACATGATTGAGTTTGGCTGGGTGGAAAATACGAAATGGAAATGGTTTGACCTCATGCCCAACCAGTTCAGGGGAAACGTCTACAACGGCATACTGTCGAAATTGGGAGAAGCATTTCCCGTGCTGAACGAGAAAGCAATAGGCAAAGACCTGCTGACAGGCAAAGAGGTTAATTTCGGCCATTTGGCGGATATTTTGCCCGACACGACAAACGAGGCTGTATTGTTCTTTATCGACCAGTTTGAGGAAATTTTTACCGACCCGTTAATCACTGAAGAAGAACGCGCACGCACATTTACGTTGTTGAGAGGAATAGCTTCGACGCATAAAGTGTGGATGTTTTTTTCGATGCGAAACGATTTCTATCACAGATTTACCGCGTATCCCATATTGTGGGAACTCAAAAATGAGAGCATCGTTTGCGACCTTCCCAAAATACTTCATTCCGAATTGCAGGAAATTATTGAAGAACCTGCAAAAAAGGCAGGCCTGAAATGGGAAACCAACGAACAGGCTATACCGCTGAATAAAACCATCATACACGACGTCAGCGCAGGAGTGGACGATTTACCGCTGATTGAGTTTGCACTTTCCGAATTGTACCACCTGCGTAACGAAAATAATGTGCTGACCTACAAGGCATACGAAGACATTGGAAAGATTAACGGAGCCGTTGTAAAATATGTGGATAATTTCTACAACACCTTATCCAATAAGGAAAAAGAAATTTTTTCACAGATATTGAGCGCGCTGATTGCGCCATCTAAAGAAAACAAAAAATTATATGTCCGCAAAACGGCCTTACTCAAAGATTTGCAAAAAACGGAACTGCACAGAAAACTCATCAAAAGTCTGATCGACAGTCATATACTTATATCCGGGAAAGACGAAAACGAAGAGCCGACGTTGAGCATCGTACACGAAATATTGATTGTTTCGTGGAATGTGATTCAGGACTGGATCAAGCAGGAAAAATACTTTATTGACGCCAACAACCATTACGAGAACCTGTCTAAATACTGGTTGGAACACAACAAGTCGAAAAATGACCTTTTGCGGGGGGCAGTGGCGATGAAGGAGTGCGAATATTTTTTGTATTCCTGGGAAAACAACTGTTCGGCGACTGTGAAAGATTTTTTGTTCACATCCATTAAAAGAAAAAAGAGAATGTCTTTGCCGTGGGTGTTATTTTTTTTGTTAAACGCAGGTATTGCATGTTTAGTTTTGTTTCTCAAATACTTATCAAACGACAAAGCGGACTTTTCAAGCGACGGTTTACTGATAAATTTCAATGTGTTTGTTTTACTACTTTTTGCGGCATGGAAGAAAATAAAAGCAGTTCCGGAATTTCGTACCATCAATATCTCTTTGTCTTTTTGGTCGCTGTTTTTTGTGTTGTCCATTGTCTTTAACCTTGTATGTAATTGGTTGGAATTATGGATTATATGTGTGGTGCTATTGCCGAAAGTGGCGTTGACCATTGTTGAAAAACGAGAAATTCTGCAATGGAAGCATCGAATATTCAAAAGAAGATTCAACTTTTTTTCAAATTTTTTGGATAATACCTCAGAATCTTTCCAAAAAATGTTACGGACAATAGTTTGGGGAGTATCCGTTTTGTTGGTTGCATCTATCTGTGTAGGAGTTCCTTATCTTATTTATCTTGTAAAAGATGTTCGAAATTTTGACAAAACTTATAGGACAATAGACGGGCTGTTTAGCAGATTTCATGGTATGACGGCGCTTGACAACACGTCATCGCCTTTGCCGGTAAGCGACCGCATATTCATCAACAGGCAGCGTGCAACATATTTACGGGATAATTATTTTGAAAGAAAAGTTCACATATACGCAAAAAACACGGATTATGGCAAATGGTCTGCAAGTAGACGATATTTTGATTATGCGATTATTCAATACAGGTTAGGGTATCCTGAAGATTTTTTGACAGGTATTCAAGATTGTTTAAAATCCAATTCCCTGGAAGGATCGCCGCTTTTAACCATCAATGCCGCATTTGAACTGGGGTTATTTGATGAATGTCGGCAATTGCTTGAATTGCAAAAAAATAATACTGAGAATAGCAAGTGGCACTATTTTAATCATCAAACAATCTGGACAGCCGCAAAAGTCGGGTCTTTTGATTTAGTAGTGCATATAATTGACAGTCTGAGAATTTCTCCCGACCTCACCGAAGGCGAAGCCTCCCCCGACCCCTCCAAAGGAGGGGAGTTAGATGGGGGATTGCAGATCTATAAGGCTCATGCTTTATTGATGACGGGCGAAAGAGAAAAAGCGTTGCCGCTGTATCGCAGTCAAATCAATGATCGTAAAGATGCTATAGAAAAGGATTTTGCCGTATTCCGCTGGTTGGGATTTCCCGATACGGAAATATCCATGATAGAAAAAGAGTTGAATTTGAATAGAATAAGCGTATATACTCATCCCGATAATGATGCCAATACCGTATTGGCACAGACTTTTACAGGAAACTGGCAGTATGAGGGAAACGACAGCCGTATCAATTTGGAAATAACAAAAGACAACCATAATCTTTGCCGGTATTTGTTTCAAACCAAAAAAGGCGATAAAGAATGGGTGGATGATGATATTGCTGTAACCCGCTACCGGTTTAAACAGATGGCTGATAAAACAATTATGGAAGAATACAATGTAAGGAGTAATGTTATATCGGTCAATATAATTGCGTTAGCAAATGATGATGAATTGCATATAAAAGCTATAGGAGATGATGAAATAAAAATTTATCGTAAGGTGAAATGAAAAAATTTACATTATTAGTCCGTTTTCGCAAAAAGATACAAAGACTCATTGACAATGCCATATCGCAAACGGTTTTCAAACAGTTGTCGTTTCTGGTAATTGCTACGGGGGCGGCATTCGGTTTATTGTTGCTGTTGATATGGCTAAAACATGGTAACCTGAAATTGCACCTGTTAGATTGGATGTACACATTCATTAATCCGGGCAGTTTCTTTACTTCCGAAGGGAAAGAAGCCTCCGACAGAATCTGGGCAATCATTGCTGGCATCATCGGCATGATTTTTATGAGCGGATTGCTTATTTCGGTGATCAGCAACATCATAGAACGAAGGGTGGACAAGGTTAAAAGCGGGAAAGCATATTATTACTTTAAAAATCACATCGTTATCATTGGCTTCGACAGGATGAGCATTGGTCTGATGCGCCAGTTTGCCAAAGATAAACGATATTGCGATTGCGAAATCGTAGTGCAAACTACACAGGAAGCACTTAAAGTGCGGCACGAACTTTTTTCAAGATTGGATTCAAAAATCGAAAAAATAATAAACATCATCAGCGGAAACCGTACCACAGTTGAAGATTTGGAACTGCTGCAAATCGAAAGATGCAAGGAGGTATTCATTCTGGGCGAAAACGACGAGTACGACAACGATTCGCTCGATTTGGAATGTATCAAAAAGATTCACCATATCCTTTCGGAAAAATCTGCCGAAAAAATTATCCGCTGCAACGTATTGTTCGAGTATCAATCTACGTTTGCTCTTTTCCAGCGTCGGGATATTGACCGGCTCAAAGACCGGATTGATTTCGTTCCCTTTAACTATAATGAGATGTGGGCGCAAAAAGTTTTTGTGGAAGGGCAATATGAAAGTCCTGGAAAAGGCGAACTGTCGGAAACAATTGAGTACATTCCGTTAGACCGCAAAGGTATCCATGCCGACTCGGACAAAAAAGTACAACTTATAGTGATGGGCATGTCGGGCATGGGCGTTGCTTTGGGCATACAGGCAGCCCATCTGTGTCATTTCCCGAATTTTGTCACCAAAGGGATAAAGACCCGGATTACCTTCATCGACGAGAATGCCGACGTGGAAATGGATTTCTTGAGGGGACGATACCGGCATCTGTTTGAAGAAACGGACGTTTATTACAGGGAAGTGAACCGCAACGATATGATGAACGGCAGCATGATGAAGGATGAGACCGTAAGGATTTGTCCGCGAGCAGCAAAACAAACCTTTACCGATATCGAATTTGAATTTATCAAAGCGCGGGTAGAATACCCCGCAATTCAGGATTACCTTTCCGCGTTGAGTAGCAACAGAGATATTTATCTTACCCTTGCTGTTTGTTTCACGTTTCCACCCAAATCCATCGCATCCGGATTATATCTGCCCGATGAAATATATGATAACGACATTCCGGTATTGGTTAGACAGGAAATTCCGTATTTCACCCTCAACATGCTCACAAAAGAAGGAAAATACAGAAATGTCAAGCCTTTCGGGATGCTCGAAAACTGTTACGACCTCTACAAGGCAGACGACCGCGTTCCTATGATGGTAAATTATGTGTACAGCAAGGGAGTTCCCGAAAAGTTCCCTGAAGAAGAAATTGTAGCGATGTGGCGCGGTTTGTTTACAGCGCACAAATGGTCGAACAGATATTTTTCCGATTCCATCAAATTAAAAATAAGGTCATTCGGTATTCTTGATGTTGATCAACCATTTACTGATGAACAGATAGAATTGATATCGAGAGTGGAGCACAACCGCTGGAACATGGAAAAACTCCTGATGGGATACAGGGCTACTACATCACTTGAAAAAGAAGAGATTGCGAAAGATTTATCGAAAAAATCCGTATTCAAAAAAAATCTTTTTGCACATTTTGATATTGTTCCTTTCGACGAATTGCAGATGGATACAACCGGAACCAATGTACAGGAATATGACCGGCGTATTACGATGTCTCTTCCTTTAATCATCAGAACAGATGAACGGTTACGGGAATATGTTCGAAAAATATAGAAAATAGAAACATCTTGCCGAGATGACAGTTGCAACAGGAGAAAACTGGATAGAGAAATTGAGTAATAAGGAGTTGAGAGAAATATTTTAGTGAAAACTGAAAAATATTCATATTTGTGTTTTCAATTACTATCTTTGTGCATGAAAAAATCTAAAGATTCTCAAATAGTCCAAATAGGATTGGTGCAGTCCGTATCCTCTGACAATCCTGACTGTAATCTTGCTCTTGCCGAAGAGCAAATACGTCATGCAGCACAACAGGGTGCGCAGATCGTTTGTCTGCAGGAATTGTTTCGTACTTTGTATTTCTGTGATACTGAGGACCATCGTCATTTCCGGTTAGCAGAACTTGTACCCGGCCCCACTACCACTCATATGCAGGCGCTGGCTGCCGAATTAAACGTAGTGATCATTGCCTCGCTGTTTGAAAAACGTGCGCCGGGCTTGTACCACAACACGGCCGCTGTGATCGACGCCGACGGAGCTTACCTGGGGAAATACCGTAAAAGTCACATCCCCGACGATCCCGGTTTTTATGAAAAGTTTTATTTTGCACCTGGCGACACAGGCTACAGGATGTTTGAAACGAGATATGCCCGTATCGGGATACTTATTTGCTGGGATCAATGGTATCCAGAAGCTGCGCGTATTACTGCGATGATGGGCGCCGATGTGCTATTTTACCCTACAGCCATTGGTTGGGATACCACCGAAACCTCCGAAGTAATAAACCATGAGCAATATGAAGCCTGGCAAACCATACAGCGAAGTCATGCTATTGCCAACGGGATACATGTAGTGACCGTGAACAGAACCGGAACAGAGGCAGGGACAAGGTTTTGGGGCGGTTCGTTTGTGACTAACCCTTTCGGAACGGTACTTTATCAAGCGTCACATGATAAACCCGAAACACACATAGTGGAGGTCGACCTCAATTTGAACGGGAAATATCGCGAGGTGTGGCCATTTTTGCGCGATCGTCGAATTGATACCTACCAGCCCGTGTTGAATCGTTGGATAGATCAATAAACTTAAAAAATCAGGAGATAATCTGTTTTTTACGAATAAAATTGGTAATTTTGTGCCTTGAAATAATAACCATATCATGCAAGCAAAAATTGACGAAAGGATTCCGTTGAGCGAAACCGAATTAACAAGAAATGACTTTGTGAGCGACCAGATGGTGAAATGGTGTCCGGGCTGCGGTAACCACGCCATATTGAACTCTGTGACGCAAGTTTTCCCGAAATTGGGTTATCGAAAGGAGAACTTTGTAGTAGTATCGGGTATTGGATGTTCATCGCGATTTCCTTATTACGTGAATACGTATGGATTCCACGGAATTCACGGCCGTGCGGCAGCTATTGCCAGCGGCATGAAAATAGCGAATCCCGCGCTTAGTGTGTGGGTTGCTACCGGCGACGGCGATTCGATGGCCATAGGCGGTAACCATTTTATTCATGCTATTCGCCGTAATGTAGATATAGTGATCATGCTGTTCAACAACCAGATATATGGTCTCACGAAAGGACAGTTTTCTCCTACTTCGCCAATAGGCTCTATCACAAAAACATCGCCTTATGGCACACTCGAAGCGCCATTCAAACCTGCTGAATTGGTGATGGGTGCACAGGGAACTTTTTTCGCCCGGGTGCCAGATACCAACACAAAAATGATGACGGAAGTATTAGAAGAAGCGGCCTTACATAAAGGCACTGCAGTAGTGGAAATACTCCAAAACTGTATTATTTATGCCGATAAGACCCATGCGATGGTTACCGGAAAGGAATTTCGCGATGAAAATCAAGTGTACTTGAAACATGGTGAACCTGTCCTTTTTGGAAAAAATAAAACAAAAGGCATCCGCTTGAACCGTTGCCGGTTGGAAGTGGTAGAGCTGGGAAAAGATGGAGTAACCATCGATGATATTCTGGTGCACGATCAGCACGATCCAGAACCGACTGTACAGTTGTTGCTTGCAAAAATGGTGCCGCCTGTTTTCCCGATGGCAGTTGGAGTGATTCGTTCGGTCGAGTCGGAATCATTCGACCGATTGGTAGAAGAACAAATTGATGTGCAAAAAGCACTCTCGCCTATCCGTTGTTTGGACGATATGCTCAACAGCGGCGATATTTTCGAAATTAAATAGTAAATCAAACCAATGGAAAAATTGTTTTCATTCTTCTTGTTGTTCTTGTTGACCGCATGTTCTGGAACACATATATTTGAAGGCGCTTGCGATGTAGGAAACTGTAAGTTGCCGGGAAGTTTTGTTTACGACAAAGTCACTGATGTGTATACGCTTACAGGAGCCGGCACCAATATGTGGGCACAAACCGACGAGTTCTTTATGGTGTGGAAAGAAGTTACAGCCGATTTTACTTTTTCTGCCAGAATAGCTTTTAAAGGCGAAGGCGTCAATGCACATCGCAAAATGGGTTTAATCATCCGCGAATCGCTGCAACCCGATGCTCAATATGCCGATGTGGCAGTACATGGCGACGGACTGACCTCGTTGCAGTATCGTTCCGAAAAAGGAGGTGAAACCCAGGAATTGAAATCGGATAATCCAATGCCCGACCATATTATCCTGGAACGTACCGGAAACAAAATCAGTATGCAAACCGGAATTGGAAGTTATTCGGAACAACCCGATGCCACATTGGAGCTTATCTTGCCTCCAAAATGCTACGTTGGCTTATTCATTTGTTCGCATGATGCCGATGTCCTCGAAACCGGTTATTTTTCGGATGTCAGACTCGAAAGTAAGCAATAATGACAATCTAATGCAAATAAACATTGAACGATGTAACATTTCTTTATCTTTTGCGTATGATCAGTTAATCAACAATACCATAATATAAACAGATAAATCAGATGAAAGAAATAACTCTTTTATGGATAGCGGTGGTGGTGATGTTTTGCACTGACGTGCAGGCACAGAACAAACTAACGGTAAATGTCGACCAGGGGAAAACCACCATTAGTAAACATATTTACGGGCATTTTGCCGAGCATTTAGGACAAGGTATTTATGGCGGTATTTGGGTAGGTGAAAACTCGACAATACCTAACACGCGCGGTATTCGCGACGACGTGGTGAGAGCGCTGAAGAATATTAACATCCCAAACCTGCGCTGGCCCGGTGGATGCTTCGCCGACGAATACCACTGGATGGACGGTATTGGGCCGCGTAACCAACGGGCGAAGATTGTGAACACACACTGGGGTGGCGTTGTGGAAGACAACAGTTTCGGCACGCATGAGTTTCTCGACTTGTGTGAACAGTTGAATTGCGAACCTTACATCTGTGGAAACCTGGGAAGTGGTACGGTAGAAGAAATGTCGAAATGGATTGAATATATCACTTTCGACGGTGAAAGCCCGATGTCGACCCTCCGCAAGTTAAATGGTCGAGAAAAGCCTTGGAAACTGAGATTCTGGGGCGTGGGTAACGAAAACTGGGGTTGTGGTGGAAACATGACAGCCAGTTTCTATTCAGACCAGTATCGACGATATGCCACTTATTGCCGTAACTATGACGACAATCGCCTTTTCAAAATAGCAGGCGGCCCCAATGCAGATGACTATGACTGGACAGAAACCCTGATGAAAAATGTAGGTTTTCGTATGCAAGGATTATCGTTGCACTATTACACCGTGCCCAAAACCTGGGCTGACAAGGGATCGGCGACACAGTTCAATGAAACTGAATATTTTGCCACCATCGAAGCAACTTTACGAATGGAGGAATTTATATCTAAGCATTCGGCCATTATGGACACATACGACCAGCAAAAACGCATTGCTCTGATACCGGATGAATGGGGTACATGGTACAATGTTGAACCCGGCACCAATCCCGGTTTTCTGTATCAGCAGAACACCTTGCGCGATGCGATTGTTGCAGGTATTAATCTGAATATATTTAACAAAAATTGCGACCGGATAAAGATGGCCAATATCGCTCAAACAGTTAATGTGTTGCAATCGGTGATTCACACCGACAAGGAAAAGATGGTACTCACGCCCACCTACTGGGTCTATTGGCTCTACAAGGCACACCATGATGCAACGATGCTTCCTTTTTCGTTTACTTCCAACAAGTATACAAACGGCGGAAAAAGCATAGACGCTGTGAGTGTGTCAGCCTCAAAAAGCGCTAATGGCAGGAAAATAATCATAACATTAGTGAACATCGACCCGACAAAAGTACAAACAGTGGAGTGCAACTTGACCGGCTTTACCGCTAAAAAAGTAACAGGGACTATACTTACTTCCGATAAAATCAACGATTTCAACAGTTTTACAAGACCCAATGTCGTAACGGTAAAAGAATTTAAAAATACAAAACTTACGAGGGGAACTCTATCGATTCCCTTACCCGCTAAATCGGTGGTTTTGATTGAGATAGAATAAAGAGTTTCGTGTAAATATCAAATGAGTACAGATACTTAATCAATTACAAAACGATTCCAAAATATGCTTTCAATATATCATCAAATTCATGCGGTTCAAATATTTTTTCCGTAATTTTTAATTGAGGTCCTGTCATGTCATATATTTTGAAAACATTACCGTCAATCGTGTATTTTCCGGTTGCTGTGCGCAGTGCGAGCCAATTCTGCACTCTGAACGGAGAATCCTGACTGTACTGACACCAAAAATTCGGCTGAATAAAATCGATTTCAAACTGGATTTCTTCAGTAAATCCGTATATGTCTTTCCACTCGTTTGGGTCTTTCTGGGGATTTTTACTCTGTAAAACCCATCCGAAAAGTTCGTCTTTTCTGAATCTAAAAACCAATCCCCGCATTGCTATTTCCTGTCCAATGTGGTTTTCGTCGAGTTGAAGAGGACGTACGGGAACTTCGTTACCTACGCCAACATCGGCAATATAATATGCTCCGTCGATTTCAATTTTCATCACCCTGTGCCGTCTCATGGGAATTTCGCAAACTTTATTCAACAAGAAACGTGCAAAAAAATTTTGGATTTTAAAACCTGTTTTTTCTAATAGCCAGTTAAACAGGGCATTTAACTCAAAACAATAGCCTCCCCTGCGCCTGTTGACAATCTTATCGTATAAATCAGGGATTTCAAGAGAAAGCGGGATATTGTTCAAAATATCCAGATTTTCATACGGCACACTCGTAAAATGACAAAAAACAAGATGAGACAGTGTGTCGTAACTTATGGATAAATCCCCGTTATAGTTTATCCTTTCGAGATATTTTTCAATCGAAAGTGTAGGATGGTTGCTATTCATGCTGTTTAGTATGAAAATTTTTGTAAAAATAATATTTATTTTTTATGTTTGTACTTTATAATTTATAAAATCAGATCATGAAAACTGTTTTTCTTGGGATGGATCATCCGGCTCTTGCCGTGAAAGATGTCGTAAAAATGGCCCAATGGTATTGCGATGTGCTTGGTTATGAGGTGTTCGCATGTAACGATAAACCAGTGTATATCATCAAAGCGCCTGACGGAACATTTATTGAAGTAATGCCTGAAGATGGTACGCCACGTCCGCAACGTAACGTGTGTACGCCCGGATGGTCGCATCTGGCTTTGCGTGTGAGCGACATAGACAAGGCTATGGCCGAACTCGACCAGCACAATGTGCCCTGGCAGGGGCCTGAATTTGAAGCAGTTGGTGGTGGCCGTATCCGCAATTTCACCGATCCGGAAGGGAACATGGTACAAATCGTACAAAGGTAGTTGCGGGTTTAACTTCGTTGAGAACTTTTCCATTCGGGTTTTGATGGACGTAATGCAAGTTTTTGGTTCGAACGAATTTTTCCAATGGATGGGAAAAAACTGGTTGGAACTTTTTGGTACCGCAACTATGTTGCTTTATATTTGGTTGGAAATCAAACAAAAACCAGTGATGTGGGTAGTTGGTTTTATTTCTTCGTTTGTTTATATATTTGTTTTTTTCCAATCTAAAATGTACGGTTATACAGTGCTGTACATTTATTACGTGGCAGTTAGTATATA
>JGI24702J35022_10001212_pt1 | contig 16049 bp, 14 predicted proteins | sample TergutTh196P4_FD_35022 | JGI IMG/M metagenome (IMG submission 35022)
TCCTTTTTCAGCCTTTCCTGCTCGGCTTTCTCCGCGGCTTTTCTTTCCGCTTCTTCGCGTTTGGCCGCTTTTTCTGCTTCTTTTCTTTCGTTCTCAAGAAATTTCTGCCTTTCTTTTTCTATCTCCTGAGCCGCTTTGGCTTCTTCCGCGGCTCTTTTTTTAGCAAGTATTTCTTCCTGTTTTTCTCTCTCTATTCTCGCTTTCTCTTCAGCTTTTTCTGTTTTTTTGCGGCCGGCTTCTTTTATGGATTCTTCGCGATCTCCTTCTTCAACTTCGTCGGCTGCCTGCTGCTCTTTTACTGCTGTCGCATCATCTTCGCCTTCCGTCTCTTTTTGCACAAGCATGGATGCTTTTTCTTCTTCGGCAGCTTTCAGCTTGGCTGCCAAAATTTCCTGTTTCTCTTTTTCTATTCTTATTTTTTCTTCAGCATCCGCTTTTATCCGCTCTATCTCGGCGGCTTTGGCCTTGGCTTCATCTTCAGCTTTTTTTCTTTTTTCTTCGGCAAGTTTTTCCTGTTTTTCGCTTTTTATTCTTGATTTCTCTTCTTCCTCTGCCTGTTTTTTCGCTAAAGCTGCCGCTTTTTTAGCTTCTTCAGCCGCTCTTTTAGCTTCTGCCGCTTCCTGTTTCTCTTTGGCTATCCTTGATTTCTCTTCTTCCTCCGCCTGTTTTTTTTCTAATGCCGCAGCTTTTATTTCTTCTTCGGCTTTTTTCTTTAATTCCTTTTCATATTCTTCTCTTTCTTTTTCAAGTTTTATACGTTCTTCTTCGATCAGGCGTCTCTCTTCTTCAAGACGTTTCTTCTCAGCGTCAAGTTTTTCTCTTTCTAATCTTACCGTTTCATCATCTTCTACGCTCTGACTTGGAAGTTCCTCTTCTTCGGCTTCTTGCCGTTCTCTTAATCTTTCAGCGGCCAGCTCTTCATCGGTAAGAATAATTTTTTTCTTAACTCTGGAATTTTTTTGGGTTTTATAAATTACGTTTTGCGAATACGCAGGCAATATTGAAGAAAACGTAAAAATAAACGCTAAAATCAAAATAAAAATTGTTTTTTTCATTTTGTCTCTCTTTTATAAATATAATTATTATAGTTATATAAAGCATAGCAAAATGTTGCTGAAATTTGAAGGACTTTTTTAGTCAAAAGAAAAAAGCCCCCATTTTTCATATCGGGGGCTTTTTCTTTTTAATGACAATGATGCCGCATAATGTATTGCCTTGCGGCAACATAATGTAATGTGTACTTCATTATCATGTGCATAGCGCGTATCATGTCCCAAAAGGGACGCACCATTGTCTTTAATATTCCGGCATGGGAGGCATTCCGCCGCCCATAGGCATCTTAGAGTTTTTTTCCGGTATGTCGGTGACCAGTGTTTCCGTAGTAAGAATAAGGCCTGCTATTGACGCGGCGTTTTCAAGCGCCGTTCTCGTAACTTTCGCAGGGTCGACTATACCGGCTTTTATCATATCGACATATTCGTTTGTATCGGCATTGTATCCGTAAGACGCATCTTTTGAATTCTTAACTTTATCGACTATAACCGATGCTTCCAAACCGGCATTCTCCACTATCATTCTCATAGGCCCTTCAAGAGCTTTGAGAACTATCGCGATTCCGGTTGCTTCATCGGCGTCAGCGGCTTTAATTTTTTCAAGGATCGCCTGAGCCTTGAGAAGAGACACTCCGCCGCCCGCAACTATTCCTTCTTCAACTCCGGCTCTTGTCGCGTTTAACGCGTCTTCAACTTTGAATTTCTTAGTTTTCATTTCGGATTCGGTTGCGGCGCCGACATTGACGACAGCCACCCCGCCGACGAGCTTTGCAAGCCTTTCCTGAAGTTTTTCTTTATCGTAATCGGACTTTGTTTCTTCGATCTGTTTGCGGATCGTCGAGATTCTCGCTTCAATTTCTTTTTTCTCACCCATTCCGGAAACAATAGTCGTATTTTCTTTGTCTACTACGACTCTTTTTGCCTGTCCGAGCATTTCGATTGCGGCTTTATCAAGCTTCAAACCGGTCTCTTCGGATATGACCGTTCCGCCGGTAAGAATGGCGATATCCTGAAGCATATCTTTTCTTCTGTCGCCGAAACCCGGAGCTTTAACGGCCATAACTTTCAAAGTTCCCCTGATTTTATTGACGACCAAAGTAGCAAGCGCTTCGCCTTCAATGTCTTCGGCGATTATCATAAAAGCTCTTCCCGTCTGGACAACTTTTTCAAGCAAAGGAAGAATTTCCTGCATCGAACTTATTTTTTTATCGGTAATGATTATGTAAGGCTCCTCAAGGATCCCCTGCATTCTTTCGGTGTCCGTAACAAAATAAGGAGAGCAGTAACCTCTGTCAAACTGCATACCTTCGACGACATCCAAAGTAGTTTCTGAAGATTTTCCTTCTTCAACGGTGATCACGCCGTCTTTTCCGACTTTTTCCATCGCGTCGGCAATCAAATTTCCAATCTCTTTATCGCTTGCCGAAATTGAAGCGATCTGTGCGATCTCTTCTTTATTTTTTACCTGTTTCGCGGTTTTTTTAATCTCTTCAATTACCGCGGCCGTAGCTTTTTCAATGCCTTTCTTTATGTGGTTGGCATTCGCGCCGGCGGTAATGTTCTTTAAACCTTCGTTTATCAAAGACTGCGCCAAAACCGTTGCCGTGGTTGTTCCGTCGCCGGCAATATCATTGGTTTTGGAAGCGACTTCTTTTACAAGCTGCGCGCCCATATTTTCAAAAGGATCTTCAAGTTCGATCTCTTTCGCTATGGTTACGCCGTCATTGGTAATCGTCGGCGAACCGAACTTTTTATCCAAAACGACATATCTGCCTTTCGGACCAAGCGTAATCTTTACTGCATTTGCGAGTTTATCAACCCCGCTTTTCATAGCCTTGCGCGCTTCATCATTATAAATCAACTGCTTTGCCATTTTACTTCTCCTTTTACGGCAATTACGAATTACGGGGACTTCGTCCCAATTACAAATTCAACGGTAAAAAGCTTTTTAGTCTTTTATTTGTAATTCGTAATTGTCTTTTTTATTCTATTATTCCCAAAACATCATCCTGACTCATTATCAAATATTCTTTATCGTCAATTTTTACTTCGGTTCCGGAATATTTTCCGAAAAGCACCTTGTCGCCGGCTTTTACGTCTAAAGCTATAACTTTTCCATCATCGGTGATTTTTCCCTTGCCCGCCGCTATAACTTCGCCTTCCTGAGGTTTTTCTTTCGCGGTATCAGGAATGATAATTCCGCCCTTTTTTACTTCTTTTGCCTCGGCAGGCTTAACTAAAATTTTGTCGCCTAATGGTCTGATCATCTTTTACTTCCCCCTTTTAAAGACAATTACAAATTTATGTGTTTCGGCAAAGCCAAAACTTATTATGGGATTTTAGCCCTGCAAAAACACATCGATCCTTAATTCTTCATTGCCGTTTTATTATTATCACTCTACTGCTTAGATTGCCGATTATATAAAATTATTTTTTATTATGTCAATACCGGCCGCGGCAAAAAATACGACACGTCCGCATCTGCCCTATGCCTAAATTATATTCCGACAAAAACGCCGAAGCTGATGTTCGGCTGATTGTCGTACATAGACACTGATGCGCTGATATTTATCATGTCTAATTTTAAATTCCCGCCGAAACCGTAGCCAAAACCATAAGCGTTTGAAGACATGCCGGAATAATAAGACGACACCGCATGCAAAGCGGTAATATCATATGTAATAAAAACATACGGCTGTATATAAGGAACAAGTCCGAAATACGCGGTAGTTCCCGTTTTTAAATTCCAAAGATTGAATTTTCCCAAATTGCTCTCATTATAAACAAGATAATTATATACCGACTGCACATAAATAGTCGGGATATGCATTTCGTCTTCGCTTCTCAAAATTTCATACCTCAGCCCGCCGCCGAAAAGCGCCGAATCGTTAAAATATGATAATCTTATTATTGCGTCATATCTGTCGATAAAACCCAGTTCAGCCTGCAAAATAGGATAATAAATTGCCGTTTCGCCGGACATTCTTACTATCAAATTATCTTTCGCGGTTTCCTGATATGACATTTTAAGGCTAAGCCTAAGATTTAATTCGCCTATGCCGAAACTCCCGCCGATTCCGGAAGATCCTCCGGCTATTGCCTGCCCGACGTCTTTAGTAAAAATATCAAGAGCCTTTTGCGCAATATCCTTTTTTTGTTTTTGACTTAAGCCCGAAGACGGATCAAGCCCAATACCGTTAAGAACATAATTAAAAGCATTATAAGGTTCGGCAAAAGCATTTCCGCAAAAAAATAAACAAGCTAAAATCAGTATTTTTTTCATTTGCAGCTCCTAAATTAGAGACAGACTTTTGTTTTGCCGCTGCCAAACTTTTAAGCCTCTAATTCTTCCTTTTTTTGTTTTTTTCCCAAATGATCTTTATCCCTTCCAAAGTCAGATCCGGACATATCGCTTCAATTTCTTTTATCTCTCCGGACATCAGCTCCGCAAGTCCGCCGGTCGCTATTATATGATTAACTTTCATTTCTTTTTTTATTCTTGATAATATCTCTTTTATAAGTCCGATATATCCGAAATACAGTCCCGATTGCATACATTCAACCGTAGAACTTCCGATCGCTTTTGAAAGTTTTTTCATTTCTACCTGGGGCAGCTGCGCGGTTTTAATGTTCAAAGACCGCGCCGATATCGCAGGTCCCGGCGCAATCGAACCGCCTAAATATCTTCCTTTTAAATCTATACAGTCGAAAGTTGCAGCTGTTCCGAAATCTATAACTACGGTCCCTCCGCCGTAAAGCGAATAGGCCGCGACCGCGTCGGCAATTCTGTCAGCTCCGACTTCTTTAGGATTGCCGTATGCAAATTTCAATCCGCCGTTGTTTATATGGTCAACAAAAAATGTTTTTTTATTGAAATACTTTTTTACAAGCTCTTCAAAAACGCTGTTTAACGCCGGAACAACGCTTGCGACCGCTACGTGCGAAACGCTTTTTGCGTTAAGATCCGAATAATAAAATATATCCATGAGCAATGTGCCGTACTCGTCCGCAGTCCGCCCTTTAACAGTAGACATTCTCCAAACTTTCACGGGACTCTTTTCCGGTTTCCGGTTGACGAAACCAAAAAGCCCTATCGTTATATTCGTATTTCCAACGTCAATCGTAAGCAGCATAACTACCTCTTTAAAAATAATCGTTGATTGGGTTTCGCAGAATCAAAAACCTGTTATCGGGTTTTCGCTAATTTGTAATTGGGTGTCTCGAAAAACCTGTATTTTCAGTGTCGTCATTACGGCCCCCGAGCCGCAATTGTTAAAAAGACATTATTCCACAGCAGACTGCCCTGAGCGCAGCCGAAGGGTGAACCATAGATTGCGGGTCAAGCCCGCAATGACAAAAGTGGGGTTTTTAGAGAGACCCTATTGCCGTTATTGCTACGATCAGCGGCATATTTTCGACTTCCAGTTTATATATTGCTTCGGGTCCCAGATCTTCAAACGCGGCGATATCCGCTTTCTTTACGGTTTTTGAAAGCAGCGCCGCAACCCCGCCCGCGGCAATCATATAAACGGCTTTATTTTTTTTTATCGCGTCAACGACAAAATCGTTTCTGGATCCCTTTCCTATCAAAATTTTCACGCCTTCGTCAAGCATGCGCGGAGTAAAAACATCCATTCTCGATGATGTTGTAGGGCCGCACGCGCCTATTATGTTTCCGGGTTTTGCGGGAGACGGTCCGCAATAATAAATTGCGCTGCCCTTTAATTCAAAAGGAGGTTTTTCTCCGGAGTCAAGCAATTTAATAAGCCTTGCGTGAGCCTCATCTCTTGCCGTGTATATTGTGCCGCTAAGCAAAATACGCTGCCCTGCCTTAAGCTTTCCCGTATCAGATATTATTTCCCGTATGTTCATAATTTTATAATCGGGTCTCCTGCTTTTTTCTTGCAGGCGTCATATAATGACCGTTTTTCTTCTGCATGAATGGCATTGAATGTTTACGGCTGCGGGGAGCGACGCTATATGGCACGGTTTAGCATTTATAAATACCGCCAAAGCCGTCGTATTGCCGCCAAGCCCCATTGCTCCGATATTAAGTTTATTGATTTCCTCTAAAAGTTCTTTTTCTTTTTCGCCGTAATAAGGATCTTTATTTTCAGAGCCTATTTCCCTGAGCAAAGCTCTTTTCGCCATTTGGCCGACGCAAGCAAAATCTCCGCCGATACCGACACCGACAACTAAAGGCGGACACGCGTTTTTACCTTTGTCTTTAACAATATCTAAAATAAATTTTTTGACTCCGTTCCAGCCGTCTGAAGGCTGCAGCATTTTTAACGCGCTCGCGTTTTCGCTGCCGCCGCCTTTAGGCATAAAAGTTATTTCTATTTTATCGCCTTCGACAATGTCAATGTAAATATTCGCGGGAGTATTATCGTCCGTGTTTTTTCTTTCAAGAGGGTCTGCAACAACGGATTTTCTGAGATAACCGTTTTTATATCCGGCGGACACGCCTTTATTGACCGCGTCGTAAATACTGCCGCCGTCAATGACAATGTCTTTACCGAGATCAATAAAAAAATTTGCCGTACCGGTGTCCTGGCAAAGAGGAATTTTTTCTTCTTTCGCGATCTCTGAATTTTTTAAAATCTCTTCAAGTATGACTTTTGCCGTTCCGCTTTCTTTTTTTACGCTCTCGTTTAAAGCGTCAACAACATCGCGCGGAAGTTCAAAATTAGCGTCTGCGCAAAGTTTTTCCACGGCCGCGATTATTGCTGTTGATTTTATTATTTTCATGGCAGTTTTAAGGGCTTTAAGCTCATTATTACTTGTATTTTTTTATATAATCCTTCCGCATCATAGTCCGTGTAATGCCGCGGCTTCTTTTTATCATTTCAACAGCCTGGTCAAACAATGCCTCTTTTGTCATTTTTCTGCCGGCGACTTTTTCTTTTTGGGCTCTCATGCCTACCGCCGCCGCAACCTGAGGGAATATTTGCCAGTCATCCATCGTAGGAAGAATTTTTCCGGGCTTTATTTTATTGTCCGCGATACATGCGGCAAGTTCAATTGCCGCGGTTATCGCCATTGTGTCCGTTATCGCGGAAGCTCTTATGTCCAAAACTCCGCGGAATACTCCGGGAAAGCCCAGTGAATTGTTGACCTGATTTTCAAAATCGCTTCTGCCGGTTGCGACAACCGCCGCGCCTGCTTCTTTTGCTTCCCACGGCCAAATTTCAGGAACGGGATTTGCGCAGACAAATACTATCGGATTTTTTGCCATTGCGCTTATCCATTCCTTCTTTATAACACCGGGGCCGGGAGTTGAAAGAGCGATCACCGCGTCAGCATTTTCCATCGCTTCCTTAATGTATCCATGAACGCAGTTTGCATTAGTTTCAAGACACATTTCCCATTTCTCGGGATGTGAAACTTTGAGTTCTGTCCTTCCTTTATGCAATGTGCCTTTTGAATCCGTCATAATCACATTGCCGGGCTTTACTCCGTAAAGCATCAAAAGCCTTGCTATGCAAATATTAGCAGCTCCCGCGCCTATCAGCGCGACTTTAACTTTTCCGGCTTTTTTGCCTACAACTTTCAAAGCATTGATAAGTCCGGCGAGAGTTACAAGCGCAGTTCCCTGCTGGTCGTCATGCCACACGGGTATACGGCATTCTTTTCTTAAAGTCTGGAGAATGGGAAAACATTTAGGCTGGGCTATATCTTCCAGATTTATTCCGCCGAAAGAAGGCTGAAGAATTTTTACCGTTTCAATAATCTTATGCTGGTCTTTGGTGTCAAGGCATATGGGATAAGCGTCAACGCCGCCGAGATATTTATAGAGAAGGGCTTTGCCTTCCATAACCGGCATTCCGGCTTCGGGACCGATATCTCCAAGACCCAAAACTCTGGTCCCGTCGCTTACGACCGCAACGCTGTTCCACTTATTTGTATATTCATAAGCAAGTTCAGGATTTTTATTTATATCGGCGCAAACCGCCGCCACTCCCGGGCTGTACCATATAGAAAAATCATTAAAATCTTTGATCCTGCATTTCGGGACAACTTCAATTTTGCCTTTATAAAAAGGATGCATTTTTCTTGCAAGAACAGAAGGCTCCTGCGCGGCTTTAAGAAGCTTTTTTACGTTTTGTTTCATTTTGATCCCTTTAACATATAAAAAAGAGCGGAGAGTGAAGAGCTGAACTGTTGTGTTTAGGCAAAGCCGAAACACAGCTATAGATTTTCGCGGAGTTTATCCTCCAGTATCCAAATCGGCGGCGAAAACTCCGTATCTTCACTCTCCGCTTTTCACCCTTCACTTTTATCCTTTACAGCGGATAATCCCAATAAACATAACGCTTTTGATTGCTTGTTATACTGTAGTACGCTTCGTCTTTGGTTATCGTATAGTTAGCTAGAAATTTGGCGTCTGAAGATGTGAAATTTCCGGTTTTGTTTGCTACTATGTCGTCCGAGTAATCTAATTCAATCGTATAAGCAACAGCAGGAGTAACCGATAAATCCGTACCCGTTACAAGGATTTTCCCGCCCTTGATAACAAATTCAGATTTAGCGCTTGGAACATATCCGCTTCCTGTTCCCTGGACGCCTTTTATCTCGCCTGACACATTAAGCACAACCACATTAAAAGGTTTAAAAGCGCCTGAAAAATCTTGAACATTAATTATAAAAGCCGGCATAGTCATACTGGCGCCTTTTGCGGTAAACTGTCCCGGATCCGTAAAAGTAATAGACATATCTATTTGTTCGCCTACCACGTCCGTCTTGCGGAACTTAATGTCATATTGGTAAGACCGATATACGGTTCCTGCCATCTGCGCTAGATATGCAGCTCTTTTTACAGTATTATTATAATAATTTGGATTATTAATGCTTGAAGAAATAACAACCTCGGGAGTGCCATGTTGATCTTGTCGCCAGTATTTAAACTCGGGACCGCTTATATGGGATGTCATAACTATGCCGTTTGTATCTGAGAGTCCGAATTCTAAACTGTCCACATATTTACTGTCTGTACCGTATCTCTTTCTGACGACGCTGTTGTCATAAAGATAGCCGTCCGCCAAATCAAAAGCCAGCCTGACATAAAAGTCAGCCTTTTTTGCGGCAACGGCTATAGTATCTATGTAATTATCCGGTTTTGGCGCAGGCGGTATTTTTTTATCGGATTTCGGATTTGAGCAGGCGCATACGGCAATAAACGGTAAAATCAATAAAATTTTTTTCATTTTTCCTCTTAAAGGATCTTTGAACCGTCTTTTAATTCGTATAAATGGCTCTTGTTAAGATTAAAAACCAATTCAATTACCTGATTCGTTTTTGCCTGATTATGGGCATCAACTTTAGCAACAAGCGAATTCTTTCCGGTGTTTAAATGAAGATATATTTCGCTTCCGAGAGGCTCGACGAGTTCAACCATGGCGCTGAAACTGCTTACGTCGCTATTTGCCAGATTATAGAACAATTTATCGTATATGTCTTCCGGTCTTATGCCCATAACAACTTTTTTGCCGGCATGCGGCATAACTTTTTCTTTATGCTGCTTTGGCAAAGCTATTTCAAAAGCGCCTTCATTTAAGAATATTTCGCCGTTTTTATTTATGACATCCACTTCAAAAAAGTTCATCGGAGGACTTCCTATAAAACCCGCGACAAATTTATTTTCCGGATTATCATAAAGTTCAATAGGACCGGCAACCTGCTGTATGATTCCTTCTTTCATAACGCATATCTTATCGCCCATTGTCATAGCTTCCGTCTGGTCGTGGGTAACATAAATCATAGTGTTTTGAAGCCTTTCATGGAGTTTTTTAAGCTCCGCTCTCATCTGGATCCTGAGTTTGGCGTCCAGATTGGAAAGAGGTTCGTCAAATAAAAACACTTTGGGCTTTCTTACGATAGCTCTTCCGACGGCGACTCTCTGTCTTTGGCCTCCGGAAAGCTGTTTGGGACGTCTGCCGAGAAGATGCCCTATTCCGAGAATTTCAGCGGCTTCGTTTACGCGCTGCTGGATTTCTTTCTTACTGTATCCTCTAAGTTTTAAACCGAACGCCATATTATCATATACGGTCATATGCGGATACAGGGCGTAGCTTTGGAATACCATGGCAATATCGCGGTTTTTCGGAGGTATATCGTTAACTTTTACGCCGTCAATAAAAATTTCGCCTTCGGATATTTCTTCAAGTCCCGCGACCATGCGAAGAGTAGTCGTTTTTCCGCACCCCGAAGGACCTACAAGAATACAGAATGACTTATCCGGTATCTCAAGATTAAAATTTTTTACGATATCTAAATTCCCGTACCGCTTCCAGACATTTTTCATGACAATACCGGCCATCTTTCCCCCAGACAAAATTTATTGATTTTTTAAGGAAATATTATTATACCCTTTTAGGATATTCAAGTCAAATTCGATTCGGAAAACAAAGCGAAGAGCGGATACATGGAGTTTTCGCACAGTATCTTCACTCTTCGCTCTTATCATATAGCACTACGCGGTTTCTGCCTTCCTGCTTTGCTTTATATAAAGCTTTATCGGCAGCGTTTATTATCTGCTCTATTGTTTTGCCGTCTTTAGGATAGCTGCTTATTCCGGCGCTTATCGTTACGCTAAAAGTTTTGCCGTCTTCTTTGTATTTTTTATTGCCGACCAGCGCATTTATTTCCTCAGCCGCGGATCTTGCTTCATATTGCGTAGCCATAGGCATGAAAATAATAAACTCTTCCCCTCCGTATCTGCCTATAAGGTCTCCGGACCGGGCGCAGTCAACAAGAATTTTGGCAATGGCGCATAATACTTTATCTCCCGTAAGATGCCCGTATTTGTCATTAACGTTTTTGAAATGATCAATATCAAGCATTATTATGTAGAAACCGCCTGAATAACGTTTTTCCCTTTGAATTTCCGACTCCAGCCTTTCCATAAAATATCTTTTAAGATAAAGTCCGGTTAAACCGTCGTTCCTTGAACGTTCGCTTATTTCGGCAAACAGGTTGACTCTTTTTGCGCCAAGAGATATTTGCGGGCCGAAAATCGCGCCTTCTTCAACATAACGCGAAGAATAGACCCTTTCCGCAACTATAAACAGGCATCCCAAAAGTTCATTTTCAATTTTCAGAGGCCAAAAAACTGTGCTTTCCTGAAATGAACAAAAAGAAGGATTATTGACGACCGCGCATTCATGTTCATTCTCAAACTGCTTGTTATCTGCCATGTATCGTATCCATTCGCTTTTTTGGTGAGGCTTTGAAAAAACCAAAGGGATCCATTCGCCTTTTTTCCTTTTAAACATACCTACGCTCATTACTCCGGTCCGGTTCGTGATAGCCCTTAAAATTGTAGCGGTATAATCTTCAATGAAAACGTTTTTTGATAAATCCCTTCCTATAATGTATAGCTGCATTATACGTTCAATACTGTTTTCGTAGTTTTGTCTTTCTTCCAAAGCATAAGAATGATCTGCCAGGATATTGACATATTTTTCTTTAAGCCTGGAATTTTTTTCGGCAAGTTCTTTTTCTTCTTTTTCCGTTTTGTAAAAGAAATAATACGGGATCGGAATTACGGAAAGAAATAACGCGACAGAGACCGCGCAGATAAACGTATATTCGTCCATGTATCTGAATATTACGAAAGACGCCAAAAGACTTCCGACTATAGCCGACTCTTTTATCCATTTGCCGTAATAAAGCCCGGACAGCATTATAAAATACGACCATGCTATCATCATGCCTATGCTTTCAGGCATGAAATAATAAATTCCGCCCAAAACAGCGGCAATAATAAATAACGGAAAAAGTCTATTATCCATTGACATATCTCACAACACAGTTCCTTCCTGTTTTTTTCGCCTTATAAAGCGCTTTATCGGATTTTTTTATAAGTTCATATTCAATAGCGGCCGATCCTTTTTCAAGTCCGGCAAACCCTATGCTGACCGTTATTCTAACCTGTACGGGATGATAACTTTCTATCGGAAGAAAAAACCTTTCTTTCTCTATGCTTATTCTCATTTCTTCAAGAACTTTTCCGGCTTCTTTTTCGTCGGTATGAAGCATTATTACTCCGAACTCTTCGCCGCCGTATCTGGAAAGAAGGTCTGTTTCCCTGAATCGCCCGCGCAGAAGCGACGCAATCTGTCTCAAAATCACGTCTCCCGCCTGATGCCCGTATGTATCATTAATTTTTTTGAAATAGTCTATATCAAGTATCGCAACGGAAAGCGGCACTTTATTGATCCGCGCGCGCTTCATTTCCTCTTTAAGCCTTTCTTTAAAATAACCCTGCGTATACAAACCGGTCAGTCCGTCGGTAATGGAAAGTTCCTGAATTGTCCGGTAAAGATACGTATTATTCAAAACCGTGCTTACTATGCCCGCAAGAATCGAAAGAAGCCTTAAGTCGGCGTCTTCAAACGCGTTTTTTTTCGGAGAAGTTCCGCGCAAAATTCCCCAAAAAGCGCCGTTTATCTCAACCGGAACGGCGATCACCGAAAAATACTTGTTCTGCGTCATGGAAAAACGCCTGTCGTTAGATAGATCCGTAATGATAAGAGGCAAGCCCGTTGTTTTGATGTATTTCGCGAATACATCGCCGTACACGTTTTTTTTGAGCTTCCAGTTTCCGCTGCCTATAAACTTTGAAGCAAGCTCCCCTGATTTTTCTATTATTTCCTGTTCGTCAAGAGAGGCTTCAAACGTTTGCAGCATTCTACCCATTGTCTGAAAATTTTCTATCTGCTGTATAATTGCGTCGGTTTTTTTATTATTTTCAATAATTTCGGAATCTTTAAACGTTATTTCTCTGTCCAAAGTTTCATATTCTTCACACATTCTGTTCCTCATGGAAAGATACTGCGTGCTGTATATTTCAAGCACATAGTAAAAAGAAATCAGCCATACGATTTCAAGAAGAACAATAAGAATGGAAGATGTATCGTCAATAAATACCATGCACAGCAGCCCCACGGTAACGGCAAAGACGGTAAGAACGCCGCTGTAAACAGGTCCGGAAAAGTAGTATAGAATTATTACAAGAATTGCTACAGGAGGAAAGAAAATTACAGGATTTTTCAGGAAGTATACCGTCCAGACAATAAAGACGCCTCCCAAAATAACGGGAAGACCTATAGACGATAAAATATCAAAAACATTTTTTCTTACTCTATTTTTGCTCATTTTCTTCATTATATCTTAGTATTAAGCCGCTCTCAACCTGTTTTTTTAGTTTTTTGTCCGTAAAAGAAAAATCCGGTTCCCACGCACCGCCGTTTTTTCTTGCGGGCCATGCGACCCATAACCCGTTTTTCCCGTCCATTATTCTGCATTCCGCTTCCAAAAGGTCTTCAAATATAACGGACGCGAAAGCTTTTATATTGCCGTTTTTTTTAACTTTTGAAAATTTATTTATTTTAAATTCCGTACTGCCTTTGTAATCCGATATTTTATTTTCTTTGATTGAGTACGCCAGATATTCGCCGTAATCCCTTCTCAAAACGGAAAACTGCTTATATACTTTCCCTCCGGCTGCGTAAACGGGAAACTCCACAAAATTTTTCCCCTCTTTGTTCTTTAAAGAAATATTGCAAATTGCAATCGCATCATTGATTATTATATTGTACGCAGTGCCGCCCGATGAATCAATTTGCGTTATTTTTAATTCTCCGGCAAAAGAAAACTTAAAATAACAAAAATTTAATGATATAATGGCCAAAAAAATAATAATTCTTTTCATTTTGAATCAGTTTAGTATAGTGCAAATGAAAGTTTAATTCAATAAACAATTATTTTTATTGAAAATACTTTATTTATGTGCTAACATATGAAATCATCAAAAAAAGGCAATAACTGCGAATATTAGACGGCTGCCATTTACTTTAATTATTACAAGAAGCGCGTTATTTACATTTTAAGTATAATATAATGGACATAAACTATCAAAAGTACAGGATTATGTCAAATGGGAAATAATTATGAAAAAATTCAACTCAAAAAAGCTTGAACTTATGAGAAGGGAACGGCATCTTACGCAAGACGAGCTTGCCAAAGAACTTGATATTTCCAGAGTAACGGTAAATTACTGGGAAAACGAAAAAAGAACTCCTAACGTTTACGAACTTTCAAAACTTGCAAAATTTTTTAACGTAAGCGAAGAACAGCTTGTGTATGATTCAAAAAGCAATGAAGCGGTCGTAAGAAAAAACGCGGCGCTGGCATTAAAAGATTTGGAGAAAAATCCTAAATGGCTTGCTGAAAAACTAAAACTTCCCGCCGACTCGGTGGAACACTGGCTCGAAGGGAAACATCCGTTAAGCAGGCTTCAAATCGACAGAATTATCAGCACGATAAAAGAAGCCGGAATAAATATAATTGAAAGTTTTGAAGCGACTTACAGCATGCCGATCCCGACAAAAATTATTAATGTTCCTATTTTGCATATAACGGAAGGAAGAAAAGCGGGCTTCTTCAGATATTGCGAAAATGAATATGAAGATTTCATGGAATTGCCGATAAGTCTTTTTTCGGACGCGACTTTTATCGTGCATTATGCAAGCGACCATATGCTCCCTGAAATTCCGGCAAACTCTTTTTGCGTGATAAAGAAAATGATAAGTCCTCTGAACGATAAAAACATGTTGATAAAAACAGACATGGGCTACACAATAGCAAAACTTTCCATACAGAAAGGCGAAGTGACCGCCGCGCATAATTCTAAAGATAAACGGATAAAAACCAACAAGCTTGAAATTATAGGCAAAGTTTTGGGATGTTTTTTAAAAGATAAATAAGTTAAATCCCGATTTACGACGCATTTACCGTTGTTTATTGCCTGTTATCCGCCTTTGAGCATATAATTGAAACCGCCAGTATGCCTACAATAACCGCAAGAGATACCGCCGTAGGGATATGATAAAAATGAGAAATCAGCATCTTTACGCCGACAAATAACAATATTACGGCAACGCCGTACTGCAGAAACTTAAATTTGGCAGCCAAACCGGAAAGCAAAAAGTATAATGATCTCAAACCGATGATCGCGAAAATATTTGAAGTGTAAACGATAAAAGTATCTCTTGAAATCGACAGCACCGCCGGTATGGAATCTATGGCAAATATTATATCGCTCATCTCTATCACAACAACAGCCGCCAGCATCGGCGTAGCGTACAAAACCCCGTTTTCCCTCAAAAAGAATTTATCCGTGCCGTTGTCGGCTTTAAAAGGATATATTTTTTTCAATATTTTATAAGCTATATTTTTTGACGGGTCTATCTTCTCATCTTTTTTGACAATCATTTTAACCGCGGTAAATACCAATACCGCTCCAAAAACATATATTACCCACGTGAAAGCGTTTATTAATTGGACGCCTGCAAAAACAAATAAAAATCTCAAAATTACCGCGCCTATTATTCCGTACATTAAAATTTTCGGCTGATGATGTTTAGGAATCGCAAAATAAGAAAATATCAACAAGAATACAAACATATTATCTACCGAAAGAGAATATTCCACAATGTAAGCCGTAACATATTCAAGAGCTTTCTCCCGCGGAAAAACTAAATATATCGCCCCTCCGAAAGAAAAAGCCAGCCCGACCCAGACGCAAACCATTACGGCGGCTTCTTTCATTGTCAGATGCCCTTTATGCTTGCTTAAAATAATCAAGTCAACAAACAAAGCGGCAATCACCACAATCCAAAAAGCAGCCCACATTATTAAATCGACAGACATTAAAAACCTCTTGAAAAAATAATTTGGTCTCTCTAAAAACCTATCTAAAGTGGTGTCATTCCCGTGAAAACGGCCATCCCCACCCGATTAAGACATTCGAGTGCAGGCTGTTGTGGAATAACGTCTTTTAGGGCGTGTTGACACATATAACGCACATGCGCTGCTAAGATTTTCGAGGAACTTTTAGTTTTTTTGCGACAAAGATACAGAAACGTATCTGCGAAGCAAAAAAACTGAAATTTGCCGAAAAGCTGCCGCAGCCCTTCGGGTTTGGCCAAAACA
>JGI24702J35022_10001213_pt1 | contig 16048 bp, 12 predicted proteins | sample TergutTh196P4_FD_35022 | JGI IMG/M metagenome (IMG submission 35022)
AACGACCAAAACGACATACGTTATGACCAGGATAAGACATTTGGCGCCGAAAACCTCAGAGTTGCGTTCAATCAGGTCAAAATCTTATACGAGAATGATTTTGGCGATCTTGGCAACTTCGAGTGTGTCGGTCTCGACGTCAAAGCAATGCGTACACAGCCTGTCAGCGACTGTTACCGCCATCTTATCAACAGTAAGGCTATCTTCCTGAAACTGCTTGAGAAGGTAAAAAGATTCGATTATGATTTTCAACGCAAATGCGTTGCAGCGCAGAATTTTGAAAAATTAGAAATGTATGTTATTGACCTTCTGATGGGGTTAGTATAAATTACGAATTAGGAATTAGGAATTAGGAATTACGAACGTTCCTCACTCCCACTCGATGGTAGCTGGGGGTTTTGAACTGATGTCGTACACCACGCGGTTGACGCCGTCTACTTTATTAATGATCTCGTTTGATACTTTGGCTAAGAAGTCATAGGGTAAATGCACCCAGTCGGCTGTCATGGCATCGGTTGAAGTAACTGCGCGTAAGGCAATTGTATTTTCGTAGGTGCGTTTATCGTTTGATACGCCAACCGAGTTAATGGGCAAGAGGATAGCGCCGGCTTGCCAAACCGTGTCATATAAATCCCATTTACGTAATAATGAGATGAATATGTCGTCAGCATCCTGAAGGATATGTACTTTTTCCCGTGTAATTTCGCCCAGAATGCGAACCCCAAGTCCTGGTCCCGGAAAGGGATGACGGGCAAGCATTTTTTGTGACAGGCCTAGTTCGGACCCTACGCGACGGACTTCATCTTTGAAGAGAAGGCGTAGCGGTTCAACTAATCGCAAGTTCATTTTTTCAGGCAGTCCTCCGACGTTGTGATGACTTTTGATAACCGTTCCCGTGATGGAAAGCGATTCGATAACGTCCGGATAGATTGTTCCCTGTCCGAGCCATTTAATATCATGGAGTTGACTTGCTTCTTTTTCGAAAACGTCGATAAAGTTCTTACCGATAATTTTACGTTTTTCTTCGGGGTCTGTCACGCCTTCCAATGCGGTATAGAATTGTTCGCGGGCGTCAATACCCATGACGTATAGTCCCATGTTTTGATAGGCCAACAAAACTGACAGGAATTCATTTTTACGTAACAGTCCATGGTCTACAAAAAGGCATGTAAGATTATTTCCGATGGCTTTATGGAGCAACAGCGCTGAAATAGTCGAATCCACGCCTCCGGATGTTGCCAGGATGACCTTGTCATTGCCTAACATGTTTTTCAGTTCTTCTATTTTAGTTTCTACAAATGTCGCCGGGGTCCAATTTTTCGCACAACCGCAGATTGTCAGGAAGTTATCTAACAGTTTAATACCTTCCTGTGTCCGGAGCGCTTCAGGATGAAACTGTACGCCCCATGTCGGTTCCCCGATTATCCTGACAGCAGCTGTTTCGCCGCTGTCAAAGTAAGCTATCACTTTTGAGCCGGGTACATCCCTGATAATTTCACCGTGTGACATCCACACTTGCGTATCGGTATTTATACCCTTCATTAAGGGGTCTGTATGATCCAATCCTGATAAATGAGCGCTACAATAATCGTGGTCTTCGGCGGATTCGATTGTACCGCCGGACATAAGCGCCAAGTATTGAGCGCCATAGCAGATACCTAATACGGGATATTTTTTCCGTATTCCCGAAAGGTCGGTGTGAAAGGATTTTTTGTCTTGTACCGAATAGGGACTGCCTGAAAGTACGACGCCTTTGATTGAAGGATCGTTTTCGGGGAATCTGTTATACGGAACAATCTCGCAAAAAGTATTTAACTCTCTGATTTTGCGACCAATAAGCTGAGTGGTAGGGGAACCGAAATCAAGGACAATAATTTTTTCGTTCATATAAAATACAATTTGATGAAGGCACAAAGGTAAGACATATAATTGATAGCAAAACAAAAAAACTCGATTTTTTTGTTTTGCTATCAATTTGTACTATCTTTGCGACAGTTTTAACGTGCATTGTATGGATGAAGAAGAGAAAGAAGTAAATCGTAGAACGTGGTGGATAATGGGTATAATTATCCTGGCGTTGCTTGTTAGCGTTGCTGTTTATTACATTTGGTTCCAGCAAAGGCAGATGCAGGAGATGACGGAGATGTTTACACTTGAAAAAGAAATGTGGTCAGACGAAGCTGAAGAAATATCGCTTCAATACGAAGGCATGAAATACAGTGTAAACAACGATTCTATTTTTGCTTTACTTATTACCGAACAGGAGAAAGTGCAGCGTCTTCAGGAAGAATTGCGTACGACTAAATCGACCAATGCGCGCCGTATCAACGAATTGAGGAAAGAGGTAGAGACGATTCGCAAGATAGCGGCAAGTTATATTGTTCAGATTGATTCGTTGAACAAGGAGAATGAGGATCTGAAACAGCAAAATACGCAGATAACGAAAAGGTACCAGCAAGCCTCTTCCCAGGCTGCACAATTATCAAGACAGGTAGACCAGCTTGACGAGAAGGTACAAAGGGCGTCACAGCTTACTGCGGTGAATATTCAACTCAAACCAATCAATGCAAGAGGGAGAGATGCCAAAATAGATAAGGCGACGCAACTCATGCTTACCTTTATTATCTCAAAAAATATAACGGCTCCCAAAGGCGAACAAATGATCTATGTGCGTTTGATGAAGCCCGACGATAGTATCCTTATCAAGTCGAATTATGGTTTTTTCCGGTATGAAAACAAAGATATTGAGTGGTCTATGACAAAACATATAGAATATGACGGGGAAGAGCAGCCTGTCACCATGTATTGGCCTGTTGAGGAATACCTCTCGCCGGGAACCTATCGGACCGATATTTTTGTCGGAGGGAACCGCATTGGAAGCAGACCTTTCGTATTGTAGTGTTTGATTTTATGAGATTTACTAACAATTAAAAATATTTTACTATGCAAAGCAGACGTGATTTTATTAAGCAGGCATCCATGTTGATTGCCGGAGGGGTTGCAGTTCCTAACCTGATGTCATCGTGCGGCGGTGGCGCAAAAACTGTCAAAGCATCTAAATACCTTGGACTTCAATTGTATTCGCTTCGCGAAATGGTAGGTGATGATGGGATTGAGAAAACGCTTCAGGTAGTCGCTAAAATGGGTTATACCAACCTTGAGACTGCCAATTATGTTAATGGAAGATTCTATGGAAAAGAACCTGCCGAAATGAAGAAAATGGTTGAGGACTTGGGTATGAAACTGACGAGTTCGCATTTGAGTCCTGAATTAACTAATGACAGGGTCGCAGATATGACCTGGTGGAGAAAGGCTGTAGATGCTCATAGTGAGGCTGGTATGAAGTATATGGTAGTGCCGTCGTCCCCACTAAGCGGTGATGAAGCCACGATTGATAATATCAAACGGTATTGTAATTATTATAATGATCTTGCCCTTGTTACAGCCGGAGCAAGCATGCAATTCGGTTATCATAACCATGCGTTTGAATTTGAGAATAAGATTGATGGCGTTCCGGTTTATGACCTTATGCTCGAAAATACAAGTCCCAATCATGTATTTTTCCAATTAGATATCTATTGGATAAAGATGGGCGGATTTGATCCGGTGGCTTATTTGAAAAAATATCCGAACCGTATCAAAGTACTTCATGTCAAGGACAAGAAAGCCATTGGTGTGCATAATACAGTAGATTTCAGAGCCGTTTTTAATCAGGCGTATGAAAATAACATCAAGGATTGGTTTGTGGAAGTGGAGGAGTATGACGGCACCCCCGAAGAGGATGTAAAGAAAAGCGCGGACTATCTGCTCAACGCTGATTTTGTGAAATAAAGACTGTCTATTGATTTGTTGCTTATTTAACGCACAAAGTTACGATTTTTATACGAAAAATCGAATAATAATCGTAACTTTGCGGCGTTTTTTTATTCGAAATGAAAATGACAATTAAAAGATTAAAGTCCATCATATTGTATATTTTAAATAAGGTCGATGATAAATGCCTTGGTAAACATGAACTATTTAAAATATTGTACTTTGCAAGCCAAAAGCATTTAGTAAGGTATGGGGATGCGATGATTACCGACTTTTATGCTATGGAGTTTGGCCCGGTTCCTTCTTCTCTGAGTAATTATTTAAAAGGTAAAGATAACGATATTACGCAATCAGTGAAAGCAGACAAAGAAACAGGGTATGTTCTCAGTCCATTAATTCATCCTGATATGGATGAATTATCAAAGGTTGATATAGAATGTTTAAACGAGGCCATTTTTGAGAATAACGGACTGTCATTCAAAGAGCTTACACGAAAATCACATGATTCGGCATGGCATAAGGCATGGAATAATCCGACTGGTAAAAGAGGTGCAAAAATTGAAATCATAGATATTGCAAAAGCTGCAGGCGCTGATGAACAGACACTTAGATATATTCAAGAAGAATTAGAATTGGAAGCTGCATTAAGATGATAACTATAGGGGATGTTTATCGGATAAAAATGAATCAAAATGATGGTATAACACCTAAGGGAAATGATTCGTACCGATACAAATATATCATTATTATCGGTTATGACGGGAATAATTACTATGGCGCCGTTACAACCAATACCCGTGATCATCATTTAGTTCCGATAGAGTTTCAATATCCGATAAAACTTTCCGGATACAATTGTTTTGTAAACTGTTACAAGTTACATCAGGTATCAATATTAAGATTAACGCCGGATTGTTTTACAGGAAGAATTTCAAATGACGACTTTGATCTCATTATCGGATGCGTAAAGGAATCTCCGAGAATACCTGTAAGCGAGTTAAGGGAATTTAGAATAGTAGAATGAAATTTTATTCGGAGCGCAAAAGGTTGACGGGATTTTGACGGGCTGCTTTATAGCACAGTCCGCAAATAGTAGCGATAGCAACTAACAGTGCGATTATTCCGGAAAGGAGGAAAATCCACCAACTGAGCGGGGTATGAAAGGCGAAACCCTGTAGCCAGCGATGCATTAACAAGGCGGCAGGAGGGACGGCAATGATAAAAGCAACGACTATCCGGCGTATATGATTTCTGTTGAGCAACAGCATGATACTCAACACCGAGGCGCCGGCAATCTTACGCAATCCTATCTCTTTTGTTCTTTGTTCGGTACTGATCGCGGTCAATCCCAATATACCAAGACATGAGATGATCAACGAAAGCAGCGTGAAAAACAGGAAAAGCCATCCCAATTCATGCTCTGTCCGGTATAGCGAGGTAACTTGATCGTCAAAGAAACGATATTCAAAAGCCGTTCCCGGACGCATTCGTTCATACACATCCTTAATGAAAGCTATCGTTGCCTGCAGGTTGTCGGGCGCTATTTTGAAACTGATATTAGTTACCGCTTCCATACTGTAAGCCATAATGAGCGGTACAACAGGTTCTTTCAGCGGTCGGAAATGAAAGTCGCGTACTACCGCCACAATTTTCTGATCATTAATGGTTTTCCCTACGGGGTTATCCATGCCCATCAGACGGGCTGCCGATTCGTTGATCATCACGCCGTAATCTGTTCTTTTTTCCCAATATAGTTCTCCCGAAGTTTTCATCAACACACCGGTAACGACCTGTAACCCGTAGGTTTTGGCAAAATCGCCGTCAATCATTGCCATATTCATGGACACGGTATCCTGTGTGGTTTTGCCTTCCCATGTTACATTTTTCATTTCAAACGAAAACGATTCGGGTGTTGCCAAACTCATACTGACAGCGAGCACATTCGGGTTTCGCAAGACCTCCTGTTTGAATTCTTCAACGTTATACCACAAGTTACATCTTGCGGTTATGATGTTTTCCTTGTCTATGCCCAAATCTTTATTAGAGATATAAGAAAGTTGCTTAAAAACAACTAATGTGCAGATAATTAAACCGATAGAAAGGATAAACTGTACAACTGCCAACAGATGAATAAAACCGTTTTTACGGCCGGTGGAAGTACCACCCTTGAAAATTATCATCGGACTGAACGATGACAGGTACAGCGCCGGATAACTGCCGGCAATCAAAACTACAACAGCTAACGACAGTCCGCTCTTTATCCAAAATTGTATGCCGAAATAGAGCGTCATTTCCTTGTGAGTGAAACTGTTAAGATATGGAAGTAAGAGATGAGTCAGTCCAATAGCCAGTAGCGCTGCAATGAATACATATATCAGGGTTTCAAAAAAGAATTGTCCCATCAGTTCGTTTTGGTTTCCGCCGTTCACCTTGCGCACTGCCACTTCCTTCGTGCGTTTAGCCGCTTGCGCCGTAGAAATGGTCATAAAATTGAGCGCGCCCATCAATACTACGATGATAGCCAAGATGCTGAAAACAACGACATATTGTGGATTCCCGGTATTGTGATCGTGAAAATATTTAAAATCAGTATTTAAATGAATATCTTTAATTGGTTGAAAACCAAGCAATTTATTGCCTCTTTCATAATCGACCAAATAGCGGCTAAGCATTTCTTTCATCTGCTCGCTGAAAACAGTCTTTTCACCAAATCGAAGATAAACGGCGCCGGAAGCTCCCCAGCCCGGTTTGTTCTCATTCAACAAGGCCACATCGAATGAAATATGCGTATTATGCGGTATTTGTACTACTCCATTGATACGGTAGGATTGTCCTTCGCCGAGAAGATAATCGCCTCCGGCGCCTGTCAGTTCCCGTCCTAATGCCGACTGTTTCCCAAATAGTTTGCGGGCTAACTTTTCTGAAATGACGATGGATTGCGGATCTGTAAATGCAGTTTCGGGGTTACCCTCGACAAAAGAGAAACTAAAAAAGTCAAAAAAATTACTGCTCATAATTGCAGGCAATACACTGATGACACTTCCGTTGCAAAGCAAGTAAACATAATCGTTTCTGTTGGAAATGAAGGTATTGCCGGTAATATAAGGATACATTTTCTGCAATTTTTCACCAAGGTACGACGGACTGAAAACACTTTTAGTGATATTACTTCCGGATTGTTCCAACTGAACTACCCTGTAAATCTGGTCGGCATGGCGATGAAAATCGTCAAAACGCAACTCGTCGTCTACCCACAAGTAAATCATCAGTCCGGCAGACAGTCCGATGGTAAAGCCAACTATGTTGATAGCCGTCAGTCCGGCATTACGGCGCATAAAGCGTAGCGCGATAGTGAGATAATGTATGAACATTTGGGGTAATTATGAATTTGGAGACGAAGGTCTTTTTACGAAGGGTGTAAATTACGCATTATTTTACAGTCATCAGGCAAAAGCTGTCGTCCGGCATCTTGTCATAGATAGCTTGAAGTTTTTCATTAGCAAATTTTCCGGAGTCGAGATAAATCTTTACATCCGACTTGGAAAAGACCATGTACATTTCGCCTCTATGATTAATTCCTTCCGGCCAAAAGGGCATTCCAACGGGTTCGACGTCATTCTCAATAACGGCAGGCATCGGTTCTCTATATTTTGACGAACCGGTAATGTATCTTATTGCTATAGTAACGGGTCTGTGATGCGTAAGTTTTTTTGCTGTTTTGTCATAGATCGCCCAATGGTCTTTCACTTTGCCTTCTCTTCTGCTATTCGGAGAATTCGAGCCTTCAGTGTAATAAATAAATATATAAAATAACGACTCGACCCATTCCTGTAATAATAATTTTCCATCCAAATTACCAAGTGTCATATAATATTGAATATCGGGTTTATTTTCTCCCCATCGCATGATGTAAACCGGCGTCAACCGGTTTGGAGGGGCAATACGAAAAACAGTGTCGTTGAGCGCTTTTTGCAAATTGACATGACCATTATAACGGTAGATTTTTGATCTGATATTGGGGATTACGCCTTGCCCGGGTCGAATGGAGTAGGTGTCGTAATCAGTAAATTTACATAATGAATCGCCATACAGAGAGGTGAGAATCAGATTTGAAGCGAACAGGGATTGATCACTATTGAGCAAGATAGACGGCATAAAAAAGGGATGTCCCCTTATTTGCCGCTGATATTGTGGATCTGCTCCGACAGTTTTCACTTCCTGAGGTAGAAGAAGAGTACGCATTTGAGCGTCTATTGTTGCAATGTCATAAAACGAAAGGTTCATATTTCTTTCATCAAACGTCCGGGCAACCAATTTACCGTTTAAGAGGTCAATGTTACTTCTAAAAAGCGTCCCTGAAATTTGAGCCGTGCCGTAAGGCGTTTCTTCCGAAACATTTTTTACGACGGTATACAAATACTTCCCTGTCGGCGAGTAACAAAATAACCCCTCGCGTGAGTTGATAAAAATATGTTCGTCATCGCTTACTATTCCGGTAACGGCGGTAAATTTACTCTCCAACGGCGGTTGCAGGACAACGTACCTGACAGACGACGCGATGTCGCTGAGTTTGAACGTTTTTTTGTTTTCAAAATTTCCTGCAATATCAATTATTTCCGGAGGCGACACAGGGTCTGCCGTCCTGATTTCGGTATATTTGATACCCGCCGGAATGGAATCGGTATAACGTACTTCGCGTTTTGGAAAGAGGGAACTGTCGCTTAACAGTTCTTTTATCCGTTGTTCCGAAAGGTTCGGATTGCCCCTGTTTTGGGCGAAACACAACCCTCCCGTCATTGCGAGTAGCGAAGTAATACAAAATACTGAAATGCAATAGATTGTTTTGTATCTGCCAATTTTGATGCGCCAATGATATAACATAAACAGTAATTATCTGTCAATTCTCGTTCAATCCTTTAAATGCTTCAATCAGTTTTTTAAGCGTGAGGGCGTCGGAAACGGTTTGGGTGTTGGTTGCGGGGTCGTAATAGCTTTTGAGAAAACCGTCGGCGCCCGACCAGACGGTCGTTATTATGCCTTGAAAATGCCGGGACATTTGCCGGGCGGATTTTTCACGGAAACCGATCATATCACTTAATTGTGTAATGGCTATCTCAGGTCTTCGCCAGGGACAGGTAGCGACATCAAAACCTTTCATGGCAAAATAGACTGCCGTTTGGTCTGCGCGTTCGTAGTGCCAGTCGCAAATAAAAACATCTTTGGGAATCATATCGATAGCCCGGTGGGTATTGTTCATGCTTGCCTCCCACATGCCCATGCCGGTTGTCTTACCGTCGAGAAGGCGATCGCCCCAGATCATCAAACGCCTCCCTTTTGTCGCTAAGTGATTATGTATTTTAGTGACCTCGCCTGCAAACAGTTCCGCTTTATCACGACCGCTGCAACGGGGGCATTTGTCATCGCCGATGTAAAAGACTTCATCCATTCCGGCATGGAAATAATCGGTTTCAAATACTTCCGTTATCTCGTCGATCAAGGCGAAAACAATTTTGTGAACATCCGGATGAAGCGGACAGTAACTTTTACAATACAGCCCATCCGGATTCGGCCAACCGGTGTAGTTTTCGGTAAGCACGTGAGGCGTTTCGTCGAACTGAGGGTATTCGCGAAGCAAGGCGTGAGTTGTTTTCGCCCACGATTGATGTCCGAGCAGGTTGATCTGAGGAGCAATCTTTATTCCATGCTTTTGACAAAGGGACACAATTTTCGCGACATCGGTTTTAGTGAGCGGATTGCGGTCGCGCAGTTCGGGATGACATTCGTAGGCGTAATTCCAGTCAACGCGTAAGATAAGCATATTGAAGTGCGCAGGAGCTAATTCCTCTTCGATAAATCGGAGGAATAAATCAAGATTGTTCGGTTTCGGAGCTTCAATCGCTAAACCGCGTACCGGCAATACCGAATCAATCTTGTTTTGTGCATTCATGGTAGCATTTTGCATCATGAAAAGGCATGTGAGAAATAAAAAAAGCTGTTTCATACGAAAATTTTGTTTATACGGTCAAGATGGCGGCCTTCTTCGAAGGGTGTGTCAAGGAAGGCATCGACTATTTTGATTAAATCGTCCGGCTTCACAAATCGAGCGGGGATGACAAGTATATTTGCTTTGTTATGACCGCTAATTAGCTTTGCCACTTCCTCATTCCATGCAAGTCCGGCGCGAATACATTTGTATTTGTTCAATGTCATTGCCATTCCATTACCTGTTCCACACAAGGCGATTCCCATCTCTAATTCATTCTTTTCAATCGCCTGACATAGTTTATGCGCATAATCGGGATAATCACAACTTTCAGTTGTGTAAGTACCGAAATCAATGTGGCCGAGACCTCTTTGTTCGAGGTGTGATTGGATGATCTCTTTAAAAGCGTAACCTGTATGATCGGATGCTAATCCTATGGTTGTGTTGTTGAAATTCATACTGAGCATTTATGAGCCTTTGATCATGGACATTACTATATTGAAAACATTTTCGCCCGTAAAGCCGAGTTTTTGATCCAATACATTGTATGGCGCCGAATAGCCAAAACTTGACATACCGTGAATCTGTCCGTTATCACCGACAAGCCCTTGTAAGGTAACAGGCAAACCGGAGGTCAACCCGAAGCGTTTCACCCCTATCGGCAGTACGCTTTCCTTATAGTCGGCGGGCTGGTCTCTGAACAGACCTTCGGAAGGAACCGAAACGATGCGTACCGAGATACCTTCGCGGGTAAGTAATTCCATCCCTTCGATAAGCGTGGCCACTTCCGAACCGCTGGCTATCATGACAACTTCAGGTTTCCCATGACAATCGCATACGACATATCCGCCATTGGCGAGTTGTTGCGCTTCGTGCCGACGACTGCCACTTGCAGCGGGCAGATTTTTGATGTTCTGGCGTGACAGGATAAGTGCGACGGGGCGTTGTTCTTCTACCGCCGTTTTCCATGCAAAGAGCGTTTCTTCGGCATCCGCCGGGCGAAGTACCACCATAGATCGTTTGCCGTGATGGTTATTCAGATGCTCCATTAACCTAAGCTGTGCTTCATGTTCTACCGGTTGATGTGTGGGGCCATCTTCGCCTACGCGAAACGAATCGTGTGTCCAGACATAGATGACATGCAAGTTCATCAAGGCAGCTAAGCGAACTGCCGGTTTCATGTAATCGGAAAAAACGAAAAACGTTCCGCAGACGGGGATCACGCCTCCATGCAGCGCCATACCGTTCATGATACAGGCCATAGTCAGTTCGCTGACGCCTATCTGCAGGAATTGTCCGGAAAAGTCGCCTTTTGTGAAGGCTTTGGTATGTTTGAGGAAACCGTCGGTTTTGTCGGAGTTACTCAGGTCGGCAGAAGCGACGATCATGTTCTCCACTGCTGTCGCATACACTTCGAGCATGGTGGCGGAGGCGGCACGGGTAGCGATGTTTTCTTTCATTTTGATAGCCTGATAATTGATGTCAGGCATTTTGCCGCTTAAAAATAAATCTAATTTTCCTGATAGCGGTGTATCACCGGCACGAAATTTTTCTTCTTCTTGCTTCATGGATAGCGCCCATTGCTTCAATTCGTTCCTGCGGGCTTCAAATAATTGCTTCACTTCGGGAAAGATAGTAAAAGGTTCTTCGGGGTCTCCGCTTAGATTCCGGATAGTAGCCTTAAAGTCAGCTCCGGCAGCCGATAAGGGTTGTCCGTGTGTAGAGACGGTATGTTCGAAGCTATTGCCTTGTGCATCGATGGCCCCTTTGGCCATGACAGTTGTGCCGATGATAAGTGTAGGGCGCTGTTTTTCGGCATGAGCCGCTTGAAGCGCCTCCCGTATGGCCTCGACGGAGCTGCCGTCAACCGTAAAGACATTCCAGTTCCATGCCTTGTATTTGGCAGCCACATCTTCCGTATCTACCTCGTCTACTTTGGTAGAAAGCTGAATATTGTTCGAATCATAATACATGATCAGATTATGCAGGCCAAGGTGTCCGGCAATCCGGCCTACTCCTTGTGATATTTCTTCCTGTACGCCGCCGTCGGAGATGTAGGCATATGTCTTATGCGCCATCCATTCGCCAAAGCGGGCGACCATAAACCTTTCGGTGATAGCCGCTCCCAGCGCCATGGCATGGCCTTGACCGAGCGGACCGGATGTGTTTTCGATACCGCGCATCACATCCAATTCGGGATGTCCGGGTGTCAGGCTCTCCCATTGGCGGAAATTTTCCAACTCCTTCAAAGGCATCAGGCCGGATAGGGCAAGTATCGAATACAGCATGGGCGACATATGACCCGGATCGAGGAAGAACCTGTCGCGAAAGGGATAATCCGGTCTGTCCGGATCGTAGTTGATAAATTCGGAGTACAGTACATTAATGAAATCGGCTCCACCCATGGAGCCACCCGGATGACCGGATTTTGCTTTTTCTACCATAGAAGCAGCTAATATGCGAATGTTATCAGCCGCCCTTTTCATTGTTTTTAAGTCGTTCATACGTAAAAGAATTATGAATTATGAGTTATAAATTATAATCGATTGGATGTAAAGGAATTAGATTATTTTCATTCACTGCAATTATCTCGGATCAGCCTGTCGACGACAGGGTCGCCAAGCTCTTTTGCCTTATTGAAATGCGTACAGGCTTCCGATTGTTTTTCCTGCCTCACAAGGCAAACGCCTAATATACGGTAGGCCGAGGCGAACTCATCGTCCAACTCAAGCGCTTTTTCCACGCTTTCCTGCGCTTTAGAGATGTCGTTTAAGCGTAAACAGACCGACGCTTTTTCGGCATAATAGACCGCATTGGTTTTGTCCATCATGATAGCCGTTTCGATGTCTTTCAATGCGCCTTCCAGGTCGCCGGTGCGGAATTTCGCCTGATGCCGGTAATAATAAAAAGCATCGGTGACATTGCCATTCGTAAAAACTAAATACTTGTTATAATCATTGATAACCTGCTCATACAGTCCGATCTGCAACTTGAGATCAATATTCTCAAGTAGATAGGCTGCCGCTTCATTAGGAGGACTTTTTGCCACAGCGCTATCGATTAGCGCTGTGATTTCCAACAAGTTAGTTTCGTCAAGCTGCTGTTTACTTTTAGCTGCCAGATAAAATGATATGCCGGATGATTCGGACGACTGATTAACGAATGACAAAGAAGCATATGCTTTTTCATAATCTTCCTTAAAGAAAGCGACCTCGCCTTCTAATTGACGATATACCGGGAGGTTGGCTTCTTTTATTGCTTTTTGTAAATTATCGTCAACGGTTTTCATGTTCCAGTTTTTGTATGACGGCAGACTATCGCCTGCTACCACTCCAAAGACTAACCTTGCTTTTTTATAGAACCCATCTCCTTTATTCTGGGATAATTTGGCGGCGGTTTCGAGATCGCTCCAGGCTTTATCCAACAACTGCAGCTGTTCGTTATTTGTCGAAGCCAGTTCCTTTCGTTTATAGGCATAATGCGATGCTCGGTTGATATAACCATCAACATCTTGTGGGAAGGTTAAGATAAAATCATTTATTGTTTTGAGGTAAGATGCAACATCCTGTTGAGAGGAATAGATCATCAACGCTATCCGGGCGTCATCGATATCCGAAGCCCATGCTTTTTGGATACCTATCTCGGTGTAAGTTTTGTTAAACATATCTGACGCCGTAGTCTGAAGGCTTCGAACAAAGGCTACCGATAATCCATATGTATTCCCTTTCCCTAAAGCGTCGGCTTGCGCCAGGGCGAATACTTCGCCTGTTTCTGTAAGCAAGGGGAATCCCGTTTGCGATTGTGGCAAGGGCATTTCAATTTTAAAATAATCATAGCCCCCGCTCATTTTTGTTATTTCAGTGATAGCTCCTTGCGAAATATTAGTATCTTCTTTGGAAGGGGGCAGGTAAACCACGGTGTTCATGGCCGGTGAAACATTGGCCACCGTCAAGAAGGCTGTCTTTTTCGGTACGGTTACCTTAATACGGATCACGCCATAAATCTCATTTGCGCCTAAGATATGCGTCACCGGCAGTCTGTCGCCGCTTGAAGTGATGGCAACTGCTTTTTCTGCTTTTTTGAATAAATCATAAGAAGCGATGGCTTCTCCGTTTTCGCTGATTATAAAGCCGGTTCCTGTCTTTGTCATTCCTTCTTTCGATGTCGTTTCGACGGTGACAATTGCTTTACCGGCATTATCTATCCATTTTGTGTCTTTTTTCTGCGCTGCTGTCGTAAAAACCTGACATACAGTTAGAAGTAAAAAAAATAATCTTCGTTTCATAAAACTGACTTTTAAAAACAAAGGACAAAAGTACTAAAAAAAACCGAAACAAGAACTTGTTTCGGTTTTTTTTCATCCCATCACAGCGAAGTGGAATAGGTTATGATATGGAACAATACAGTTTATCACTCTTTTTCGCCATCTCACTAATCAAATCTTCTGTTTCAGTTTCAGAGATAAATTTCGTTTTATAAAGAATCAGAACGGGGTTGTCTTCATCGTCTAATTTACGAAACTCTTCTAATCCCCACTTTTTAATATTTTCAGGCGACATTCTTTCCAAATCCATTTTGAGCCAAGAATTTTGAACTATGGCAAGTAACTGATCTTTGTATATTGTATCTGCGAAATATATTCGCATTTCTTCTTTTTCAGCAGGCCAGTAGGAGTTTATATATGATTGTCCGGTAGCTTTTGAATATAATAGATTAAAAGAAAGTGTTTTATATCTAAAACTAAAATAAAAAAAATGATCGGCCTCATGATAGCCTAATACAGTATTAACATAATTCTTACTGACACTTAAAACTGTTTTTTTATCATCGTTTTTATCAACTTTAATACCATATTTGCCGAAATCAAAAGCGTATCGAATGCTTAAACTGTCATTAGGATGAATTTGATAAATATTGTAATCAACGGAAGAAAGTGTAAATAAAATTCGATCCTGATAATACTTAAAGCGGTCTATATTCCCGGCGTCACCGAATTTTGTGTCAAAAAAACCGGCTTCAATTTGCATGTCGCCGTTTAAGCGATACAGAAGATTGGCTTTTTCATGCCGTTGCGGATTCCCGCCGTCCATCATTCCACCCCATAGATAGTAACCGGAAGAAAAAGACCTGCAAAAACTATTGGCATTACAATGCAAATCTTCTCTAATGGTGTTAAATCTTTTTGTTTCAATATATTTTCCGTCTAATGTGTAACATTCAATTTTTTGATAGTCTAATAGTTCAATAGTCCCTTCACGCGTAAATATAAAATCATGAAGATATAAGAATTCACCAGGTCCTTGTCCTATACCTCCGATTTCACGAATAAATTTTCCGTTCATATCGAATACATATAATTCCCTGTTCATATTATTTATATAAATCAAATCCTGATGCACTTTTACTCCTTGAAGGAGTTCTCGGAGTAAACAATCATCGTTTGTCTCTAACGGGATGACCGTAATTTCTGAAATGAAAGAATCCAAGGGAGGGAATATGTCCGGATCAAACAAAATCGGAATGGTTTGCCCAACTTCTAAAATTTGCCCATCACCTTTCTTTGAACAACTTAGGTTTAGAAATAATAAAAGTGATAAGCAGATAAATACAGAAGTTTGGGAGATTGGAAGAGCATTCTGCATAAACAAGTCGCATGTGTTAAAATCCGATTGAGCATTGTTGTAAGGCTCATTCTCTTCATTTACTCTATATCGTGTCACCTTCATTTTGTCATACTTTCAGGCTAAATTCCCTACAAAGATATAATCTCTATTTTTACCCACCAAACAATTTTGCAATTATTTTTATTATTTTTAAAAAAAATGAAAATATATAGTGTCTGGCGGAAAACCCTTATTTTTTCAAAAAGCAGCTGGTTTTTTAGAGGTGGGCAGCGCATCTTTTGAATCAATTTTATCGCGTTTACTACCTGTTCTCGAATATTTTACAAAAAGAAACAACAATTGACTTAATGTTAGTTAAATTTCGCATTATCTGCAAGCAGGCGGCAACTGCAAAAAATCCGAATGTGCTGAAGAAAAAAATAATTAGAAAATTATTTTTATATATTGCATAAGATGTTGTATCTTTGTATTCAATAACGATTATTCAAAAATGAAACGACAACGAATATACATAGACACTTCAATCGTAGGAGGCTTTTTCGACATAGAGTTTGAAAAAGAAACCGGGTTGCTTTTTCAGCGACTTGCAAACAGGGAAGTTGTTTTTGTGATTTCCGAAGTGCTTACG
>JGI24702J35022_10001214_pt1 | contig 16040 bp, 10 predicted proteins | sample TergutTh196P4_FD_35022 | JGI IMG/M metagenome (IMG submission 35022)
CCCAAGCCTGTAAGAGTAGTAACGCCACCCTTACCTGCCAGACAGCCGCAGGCGCTCACTCCTAATCCGCAGAGAAGTACCTCAAGCAGCGCCAAACCCGATGTGGTAGAGCCTAAGCCCACAGCCCCGTCAATGGTTGATGAGGTGGGCGATGTGGAAGTTCCGGAGAACCCCAAACCTACTGATAATCGCAGCCTCTACCAAAGCAATGATAGCGGAACGCTCACTGCCCAAACGGTGGGTCAAAATCCTCAAGCCCTGTACGCTGATAACTCCCAAGGGCAGGGGAACGATAGAGATGGCGATGCGCTTGTAAGCCTTGAGGGTCGTTCGGTGGTAGGCGGCAGCTTGGCCAAGCCCGAAAACAGGAGCAATAAGGAAGGCCGCGTGGTGGTAGATATTCAAGTGGGCCAGTCGGGCAAGGTAATTAAGGCAACTGCCCGCACTTTAGGTTCAACGGTGCAGGACGCCGCCTTATGGAAAGCTGCCGAAGAAGCCGCGATGAAAACAATTTTCAATACCGATAATCGCGCTCAGGCCGTGCAACCCGGCACCATTACTTATATTTTCAGGTTGAGGTGATTTGGATTTATAAATTTGAACCTTAAACACTTAAGAAAGCTCAGTGCATCAACTTAAATCTTGAACTAAAACAGTTTCGGGTGGTCTTCCTCTGTTTTTTGCAGAATGGTAGTGATAATGGCCTCGCGGAAAAATTTGGCCTGATTGGTAATTTTATACTTTTTGCAAAAGCTGCGTATAGCCTCCATTTCAGCCTCATTAAATAAGAGTGTCTTACGATATTCGCGTTTAACTTTTACATTCATGGGTGCAAAGATAGGTAAATTTTGCGTACCTTTGTAGGTTCTTCTAAAAAATTATATCAGCCTTTGGAGCAAGAATATATACATATTAAGGGAGCCCGAATGCATAACCTTAAAAATGTTGAGGTTAAAATACCAAGAAATCAAATGATTGTGGTTACAGGCCTCTCAGGTTCGGGAAAGTCAACCTTGGTCTTTGATACGGTTTTTGCTGAAGGCCAGCGCCGTTACGTGGAAAGTTTATCGGCCTACGCCCGACAGTTCTTAGGCAGGGCAACTAAGCCCGATGTGGATTTTATTACCGGTATCCCTCCGGCCATAGCCATTGAGCAAAAGGCAAATACACGCAATCCACGTTCTACGGTGGGGACTTCTACCGAAATTTATGATTACCTGAAATTGCTTTATGCCCGCATAGGCCGCACTGTATCACCCATTTCCGGAATAGAAGTGAAACGCCATACCGTTACCGATGTGGTGAATTATATAGTAGGACTGCCAAAGGGTACCCGCCTTTATATCTTAGCTCCTATAAATCTGAACGATAAAATGGGGCTTATAGAAAAATTAACCCTCTTGCAGCAGGAAGGTTTTACCCGCTTGGAAGCCAATGGAAAGGAATGGCGCATTGAAGAACTGCTGCCAGTGATTGATAAGCATAAGAAGGCTAAATTTCGCTTGTTGATTGACCGTCTTACGGCTACTGCTGAGGAAGAGGCGCTGAGCCGTATGGCTGACTCTATACAAACCGCTTTTGAAGAAGGAAAAGGCTTTTGCATGGTCGAAAGTCCCGATGGAACTGTCAAACAGGAATTTTCAGCTCATTTCGAGGCCGATGAAATGAATTTTGAGGAGCCAACCGAGCACCTGTTCAGCTTTAATAACCCTTTAGGCGCTTGTCCCCGCTGCGAGGGCTATGGCCGCATTATAGGCATAGACGAGGACTTGGTGATTCCCGACCGTTCGCTTTCTGTATTTAACGATGCAGTAGCTTGTTGGAAGGGAGAGGTAATGAAGGGATACAAGGAACAGCTAATTCACACAGCTTCCAAATTCGATTTTCCCATTCATCGCTCCTACTATGAACTGACCGATGCGCAACGGCAACTACTGTGGGACGGCAATCGTCATTTCACAGGCCTGCATGACTTTTTTAATTTACTCGAAGAAAATAAATATAAGATTCAATACCGCGTAATGCTGAGCCGCTATACCGGCAAAACCCTTTGTCCCGACTGCCGCGGCTCGCGTTTACGCAAAGAAGCCGGCTACGTGAAGGTGGGCGGTAAGTCAATTAGCGAGTTGGTATTACTTTCGGTGGACGATTTACTGAACTTTATACAAAACCTGCAATTAGTCGCTTACGAACAATCGGTGGCAGGCCGCGCTTTGTTAGAAATTACTAACCGTTTACAATTTTTGGTAAATGTGGGCTTAGGCTACCTGACCTTAAACCGATTATCGAATACGCTCAGCGGCGGCGAAAGTCAGCGTATTAATTTAGCCACTTCGCTAGGCAGCAGTTTGGTGGGCTCTTTGTATATTCTTGACGAGCCAAGCATAGGCTTGCATTCCCGCGATACGCAACGCCTGATTAAGGTGCTGCACCAGTTACGCGATTTGGGCAATACGGTGCTGGTGGTAGAACACGATGAGGAAATTATGCGCGCTGCGGACCGTATTATAGACATAGGTCCCTTAGCCGGACGGCATGGCGGAGAAATAGTCTTTGAAGGAAAGGTTACGGGCGATATGCGATATGCGATATGTGATGTGCGAAAAACTACGAATGAGGAAATGGCGACTTCGACAAGCTCTGCCGCTGTAAATGCTCGCTCTCTAACACTGTCGTACCTTTTAGGTGAAGAGCAGATTGAAATTCCGAAGCAGCGGAGAAAATTGACTAATTATATTGAAGTAGTAGGCGCTCGCGAAAACAACCTGAAGCGTATTACGGTTAAATTTCCTTTGGGCGGCATGGTGGCTGTTGCAGGGGTGAGCGGATCAGGAAAGTCGTCTTTAGTGAAAAACATTCTGTATCCGGCCCTGAATAAAATACTCAATCAATATGGCGAAAAGCCTGGCGCACACGATTTGCTGCGCGGCGACACTAAGCAGTTGAAAGGAGTAGAGATGATAGACCAAAATCCCATAGGCCGCTCCTCGCGCTCGAATCCTATTACCTACATTAAGGCTTATGACGAAATCCGCAAGCTCTATTCGGAGCAGCCTTACGCTAAGCAGAATGGTTACGGCCATTCTCATTTCTCTTTTAATATTGACGGCGGACGTTGCGAAGAGTGTCAGGGAGATGGATTTATTAAGGTGGAAATGCAGTTTATGGCCGATGTTACTTTACTGTGTGAAGCCTGCAGCGGAAAGCGTTTCAAGCATGATGTATTAGAGGTGCGTTACAAAGGATATAATATTGCCGATGTGTTGGACTTTACGGTAAATCAAGCCATAGAATTTTTTGCCGCACAGAAAGAACCTTTGGCAAAAAAAATAGCTCTGCGGCTAAAACCCTTGCAGGACGTTGGCTTGGGCTATATCAAATTAGGACAGTCGAGCAATACCCTGAGCGGAGGCGAAAGTCAGCGGGTAAAATTAGCAGCCTTTCTGGGCGAGGCTAATGATAATAATCCCCGCCTCTTTATTTTCGATGAACCCACTACAGGTTTGCATTTTCACGATATTCGCAAACTGCTCGAATCGTTTAACGCCTTGATTGCTCGCGGACATTCCATTGTGGTAGTGGAGCACAATATAGATGTGATAAAATGCGCCGACTGGGTCATTGACCTTGGACCCGAAGGCGGAGAGCAAGGCGGCCATTTAGTCTTTGAAGGTACGCCCGAAGATTTGCTTAATTGTAAGGCTTCCTATACGGCGCAGTATATAAACCTTTATGAGTGATAAGTTATGTGTTGATTTGGTTTACACAGAATTGTTTCGTATCTTTGTACTGTGAAAATTTAAAACAATTTAAAAATATGGAAAATAGTTATCTTGTATGGATTATTGTAGGAGTTGTGGCGCTCCTGATTATATGGGCGATAGCCAAGTACAACCGCTTTGTTAAGCTAAGGAATAATCGCGAAAACGCCTTTGCCGACATTGACGTGCAACTGAAACAGCGGCACGATTTGATTCCCCAGTTGGTAGCTACCGTAAAAGGCTATGCCGGACACGAGAAAGAAACGCTCGACCGCATAGTTAACGCACGCGCCGGAGCTGTTAACGCTCGGAACATTAATGAGAAAATTGTAGCCGAGAATGCCCTTTCTTCTGCACTTGCAGGCTTGAAAATTACAGTGGAAGCCTATCCCGACCTGAAGGCTAATACCAACTTCATGCAGTTGCAGGAAGAAATTTCAGACATAGAAAATAAATTAGCAGCTGTAAGGCGATACTTCAATTCTGCCACTAAAGAGCTGAATACGGCTATCGCAATGTTCCCTGCTAATATTATTGCCAATATGTTCGGTTTCAAAAAAGAAATGATGTTCGACCTTGGCATTGCTGAACGCAAAACATTAGAGCAAGCTCCCCAAATCAGCTTCTAACTTCCTGCTTCCAACCCTCATTCTGCGTGTCATTGCGAGGTACGAAGCAATCAACTTTATAACTTTTAACTTCATGCAATACATAGGCTTACATAAACAGCAAGCACGCAACAACTTCCGGTCGGTATTATTACTTTGCCTCTTTCCCTGTTTGGTCATTGCGTTGACTTATCTATTTTGTCTCTTATTTATATTGTTTACATCCGATAATGAGATTTATACAGATGTACTTGCGCCGTCATTGCTGATGTTGCAATATTTGCTGCCCTTTGTATTGGTGGGGGTGGCGCTGTGGTTTCTTATTGCTTATTTTGCGAATACCGCCATTATCCGCTCAGCTACCGGAGCGCATTCTTTGAAACGGAAAGCAAACAAACGAGTGTACAATTTGGTGGAAAACCTGTGTATGGCGCAGGGAATGCCTATGCCCAAGGTGAATGTGATAGAAGATGACTCCTTAAATGCTTATGCCAGCGGCATCAATAAGCGCAGCTATACGGTTACGCTTACCCGCGGGATTATTAACAAGTTAGACGATGATGAATTAGAGGGGGTTATTGCACACGAATTGTCGCACATTCGTAACCGCGATGTGCGTTTGCTGATAGTGTCCATTGTATTTGTGGGTATCTTCGCCATGTTGGCGCAGCTTGCTTTCCGTATGCTAATTTACTCGCCCCGCCGCAGTAGTAACAACAAAGATGGCAAAGGAGCGGGTGTAATAATACTGATTGCTTTGGCAGTAGCGATTGTCGGTTATTTCTTTGCCAGTCTGATGCGTTTTGCCATTTCCCGAAAGCGGGAATACTTAGCTGACGCAAGCGCTGCCGAAATGACCCGCCGGCCGCGCGCTTTAGCCGGCGCTCTTAGAAAAATATCACAAGACCCTAACATAGAGGCAGTAACCAATAATGATGTGGCTCAATTATTTATCGAACACCCTCAAAAAAAGAGAAAAGGACAGGCATTATCAGGATTATCCGGCTTATTTGCTACCCACCCGCCCATCAAAAAACGGATTGCGCTATTGGAGCAGTTTTAATACTGAATAGTCGCCATTAATTCTTCGCTGCCGCCGTTATATCGCACAAAAATGTTTGTTACATATCCGTCTTGGTCGGTTTCGTAGCGGTAGGTTCTAACATCTTCATCCCATGGATTTTCATCTGTGATTTTTGACATTAAATTCAGGTCCGGTTTTCCATACCAGCCGAGAGGCTGGAAGCTATTGCGACTTAAATCTATGCTGCTCAGTTTGTTTTGCACAGCACTGTATTCGTAAGTTGACGTATATGACCAGTTTAGCTCCGGAGCAGTGGGATAGTTGCATTCTCTCTCTATGATCTTTACGTTTCCATTATTCCATGTATAGGTTTCGGTATAGGTGCCGGCATGTAGTGTTATTCCATCATCGTCGCTTCTATACATCATCTTTTTCTGCAAATAACCATTAGTATAGGCCAATGACTCTACTTCGTTACCTCCTTCTGTTAACGATACAATATATCCATCATTGTTTAACGTACAAGTATAGGTTTGGGAGTTATATGAATCGGTAATGAACATTATATTAGCGGACGGATAACTAATAGTGGTTGTTGATGAGAAATCGTCATACCCCAAAGCATCTGTGTTTGTTAGGCGCACAATCCTTTTTTGTTCATCATATTGAACATCTAACCTTTGCTCAACTACATTATGATAATAAATGTCAATACTACTTACTAATCTTGCATTAGATTGATTACCTTTATCTTTACTACAAGAGATGAGGATGATTAGGGCAGCGCCTAATAGTGCGAAAAAAACTAAAAAATGTTGTTTTATCATAGCTTTATGATTTTATAATTGAATGACAAAAGTAAGTATATTGTTTATTTTTCCATTTTCCATTCTTTTTTACAGCGCCAAATATTTGGCTAATTTAGAGTCTGTTTAAATTTAACAAAATATTAACATAAATTATTATAAATCAGTTGGTTAATTAGATTAGTTTTTGTAACTTTGTGGTTATCAAGACCATGACAAAGTATGTACAACAAAACAGATTTAATCAACCTAACTGATAAGTTTTGGCAAAATTCGGATTTTTTTACCAAACAACCAAATAGAAATCGCAAACACTCTCTAAAAGAGATTTTAAGAACGATAATTTACATAGACAAAACAGGTTGTCAGTGGCGTATGCTGCCTTCGGAATTTCCGAAATGGCAATTGGTTTATTACTATTTTCAAAAATAGACGCGCGAAGGCGTTTTTGAGGAAATTCTTGAAAATATACGCAATAAAATTAGACAAAAATTGGGCAAACACATATCCCCAAGTGTGGGTGTGATTGATAGTCAAAGCGTTAAAAGCGGCTCTTATGGAGGCGAAAGCAGAGGTTTTGACGGAAACAAAAAGATAAATGATCGCAAACGACATTTGATAACCGACAGCAACGGCTTGTTGCTTTCGGTGGTAGTTCGCGCTGCCAACGAGTATGATGGCAAAAAAGCATTTGATGTGATTAAAACATTGAAAGACAGATTTGACAGACTGCAAAAAATATATGCAGACGGTGGCTATCGAGGCATAAGTTGGTAGAAAAATTGAAAAACGGGTTGCATTACGACTTGGAAATAACACTTCGAAGCGATAAAGCAAGCGAATTTAAGCCATTGCCTAAGCGATGGGTAATTGAAAGAAGTTTTGCGTGATTAAATGGTTTTCGCAGATTATCAAATGATTACGAAAAACTAACCCAAACTTGTGAGGCAATGATAACGATAGCAAAAATATCATACTTTTTGACCATTAAGCCTTTTTTAAGCGCAAAGTTTAACGATTGCTTGGTTGCATACCACATTTTACTCTACCACCTGTGCGTTTACCGGCATATTCGGCCGCAGTTGCATGAGGCCAGTGGTAATTATTGAATCGCCGGCTATTAAACCGGAAATTATTTCTACTGTAGATTCGCTGCGTATGCCTGTCGCAATCTTAGTGGATACCGCTTTTCCGTTGCGTACTACCCACACACTCCTGCCGTCCATTTCCGAAACAATGGCTTCTGCCGGAACTTGTATAGCGCGAGCCGATTGAAAAGTAATGAGAGTTATTGTTGCCGACATCCCCGGTAAGAGCTGTTCATTACTATTGTCATAGATGGCGCGTAAGGCAATAGTGCGGGTCTTGTGCTCTACCATAGGATCTATAGCATAAACCTTAGCCCTGAATACCTGTGAAAATCCTTCTACCTGAAAAGCTACATCACGTCCCATCAATTGTAAGGATATATATTTTTCAGGGATTGAAAATTCTATTTTAAGCGATGAATTATCCACCATACGGGCGACCTTGGTGCCGGGCTGTACAAAACCGCCTTCGCTCACATAACGGAATCCCACAACGCCGTCAAAAGCGGCGCGGATTTCGGTTTTTTCAATCCGCGCCTTGTACAGGCTAATATCGGCAGCTGTCATATTGTAATCGGTTTGCACCTTATCGAAGGACTCGCGGCTCACCGCATCTTTCGCCAGCAAAATGCGCTGGCGTTCGAGTTGTTCTCCCAATAGTTTAAGTTGTTCCTCGGCGCGCTCCAATTGGGCAACAATATCATCGGCATTAATTTTAGCCAAAAGATCGCCTTTCTTTACACGACTGCCTTCGTGGAAAGATATTTTTACTACTTTACCGGCTGTTTCGCTGGTAAGTTCTACTTCTTCATTAGCCACCAAAGAGCCTACGGCTCTTATACCGTTAATTAAATCCGAAGGAGCGGCAATATAGACATTCACCGGCAAGGCGCCGCCGCTTCTGTTTCCTGTATTGGCTTTAGGCGCTGCAGGTGCGCTTTCACCGGGCGAAGGATTGAGCCACCGGGGTACAAAAATAATAATCAATACCACTACCAAAAGGGCAATGAATATACCAGTGCGAGTAGATTTCTTGCTCATAAATAAAATGAATATAATCTACAAATATACGAAATTTTTAAGAATACTGACTTTTTTTGAGATTTTTCTACCTAATTTGTAAATATGCGAACTTTTTTATATCTTTGTTTAATCTTTTAATCTACATTTATTATGTCAAAAGCACAACAATTCATTGATTTGGAACACCGGTACGGAGCGCATAACTATCATCCTCTTCCGGTAGTATTATCGCGCGGCCAAGGGCCTTTTGTCTGGGACGTGGACGGCAAGCGTTATTTTGATTTTTTATCAGCTTATTCTGCTGTAAATCAGGGACACTGTCACCCAAAAATTGTGGCAGCCCTTACTGCTCAGGCCGAACAGTTATGCCTGACTTCCAGGGCTTTCTACAACGATTGCTTAGGTCCTTACGAACAATATATCACCGAATACTTTAAGTATGATAAGGCCTTAGCGATGAATTCCGGCGCCGAAGCGGTGGAAACCGGCTTAAAGTTAGCTCGCCGTTGGGGCTATGTCCGCAAGGGAATTGCAGAAAATGAGGCTATTATCATAGTTTGTGAGGGTAATTTCCACGGACGTACTATTAGTATAGTATCTATGTCCACCGACCCTGACAGCTACGGGCAATTCGGTCCCTTTACCCCCGGATTCATCAAGGTACCTTATAATGATGCTAACGCGCTTGGAGAAGTATTGGCCAAGTACGGAAAACAGGTTGCCGCCTTTATGGTTGAACCCATACAGGGGGAAGCCGGTGTCTTTGTTCCCGATGAGGGTTACCTCAAAAGATGTTTCGAGCTTTGCCGTCAACATAATGTGTTGTTTATTGCCGATGAAATACAGACCGGGATTGCCCGTACAGGAAAACTGCTTTGCATTGATCATGAGGGTATTCGTCCCGATATGGTACTATTGGGCAAGGCCCTCTCCGGAGGAGTATTACCGGTATCGGTGGTTTTAGCCGATGACGATATTATGCTGACCATTAAACCGGGAGAACACGGTTCGACCTTCGGCGGATTCCCCTTGGCTTGTAAAGTAGCCATAGCCGCCCTTGAAGTGGTAAAGGAAGAAAATCTGTGCGAACGCGCCGAATATCTTGGGGAAATTTGTCGGAAGGCGTTACGCGATATTCCCTCTAACCGCATATCCTTAGTGCGGGGCAAGGGTTTGCTCAACGCTATAATCATTGAACCGAAAAATGGTACCGAGGCTTGGGATGTGTGTGTACGCATGGCTGAAAACGGCGTATTAGCCAAACCTACCCATCGCCATATTATTCGCTTGGCGCCACCCTTGGTTATTTCCGAAGAACAACTACAGGAAGCATTAGAGATAATTAAGAAAACTATTTTGTCGTTTGACTGATAAACTGTTTGAATAACAACAGGTTACTGTTTTTCAACTCAAAAACATTCCCACCATCGTGGCGCTTATCATGGCGACTAAGGTACCACCCAGCAGGGCGCGCATGCCTAACTGCGACATTAATACTTTTTGCTTGGGCGCCAAACTGCCGATACCGCCGATTTGCATGCCCACAGACACAAAGTTGGCGAAACCGCAAAGTACATAAACAGCCATAATAATAGAACGAGGGTCATAAAACACCCCTGTTTGTATCATGGTTGACAAATTTTGATAGCCTATAAATTCGGTCATGATTAATTTCTGTCCGAGCAATTGTCCCACTAAGGTAACATCGGACCAGGGCACGCCCATTAACCAAATCACCGGAGCAAAGAGATAGCCCAAAATAAATTCCAACGATAAACCTTGATATTGTCCGTTGGTGGCATTCGCGATTACCTCGTTCAGGTTAGTCCATATTCCGATTTTATCTATAATGAAATTAAATCCGGCAATCAACGCATAAAAAACCAACAACATAGCAGCGACATTAGCGGCTAATCTCAAGCCCTCGGTAGCGCCGTTGGCAATAGCATCCAATATATTTTTTCCCGCCTCTTTCTTAGCTACTTCAATTTTATTATTGATGTCTTCGCGTTGCGGCACTATAATTTTGGCAATAACTACAGCGCCCGGGGCAGCCATCACCGAAGCCGACAAAAGGTGCTTTGCAAATGCTAATTTCATTAGCTCATCGCCGGCGCCCAACATGCCGATGTAGGCGGCCAGCACGCCGCCCGCTATGGTGGCCAAACCGGCTGTCATCACCAACATTATTTCAGAGCGCGTCATCGAAGGAAGATACATCTTTGCTAAGAGCGATGCTTCTATTTGTCCAAGAAAAATATTGCCGGCCGCTACTAAACCTTCTGCTCCGGAAAGGCGCATCGCCTTAGTCAGCAACCAGGCCAACAACCACACTACTTTCTGAATAACACCTAAATAGAAGAACAAATTAGTAAGCGCTGCGAAAAATATAATAGTAGGCAAAATCTGAAAGGCAAAGATAAACCCGAAATGATTAGCATCCATTAAGCCGCCGAATAAAAATTCAGAGCCGATTTTAGTCCATGCCAATACAGCGATAAAGCATTTACCTAGAAATTCAACTATTTCGCCGGCGTAAAAGAAGGCCAGTACACCAAGCAGCATCAGGGCGCCGACCGATAATAAATGGGTTATCCGTTTTAAATTCAATGCAGTTTTACGCCGCGCTATTCCAAGGCCTATAACTACTACTATTATCGTACCGACAATTAGCAGTGCCGGCTTTAGCCAATCGGCCGGAACTACCTGCAATACCGCGATAGCAATCATCAATTGCAGGAATAGGCCCCTGCCCGCCTGTTTCCAGTCAACACCTTTACGGTCAGTGCTGAACAGCCATGCCAAGCCTATGATTACAGCAAGGCCTAAAAGGCCCATGGCAATAGAATCAAAGGAAAAAGAGATGGTTTTATTCAATAAAATATCTCTGTAAGGAGTTGTCGGCATGGCTTCTACAACTCCTGTAACGGTAGCAGTTAATGTGTCAATTGTTATTTCCATTTTATTAATTACATCAGTTTAGTATATGACAAAAATTAAGCTCCGGCGCTACTTGCAACCGAACACCATCATTCCACACCTTATATTCATTGGTGTAATAGAGGTAGGCGTTACTCGCAGGCGCTTGGAAGATACCCGGAACTTCGACCCGTAAATCAAGATTAATAGTGCGCTTTTCATTTGGGTTCATACCTGTGAAATAAAAAATCACATAGTTTTTATCTATTTCTACAAAATCGGCCTGTGCTTTTTCCTGTATCTCTTTTAATTGCCAATGCTGCGGCGATGCCCCTGCGGGAATACCTATCAGCGCAACGGTCATGGGTAGGGGCGAATCGGTTTTGTTTTGCACAACGGTTGTCAGGCGAGCCGTTTCGCCTACATTCTTATTTTCATTGTCTATTTTCGTTGATAAATCAACCATGCAATTGGGCGAGGAATTGGGTGTAAGCGAGGTCCAACTGAAGTTTAACCCATAGCTGGCATTTTTTACTCCCGAATACGAAATCTGCACTATGTTTTCCCCTTCGCATGAATATTTCTGTAAGGAATCTATACGAATATCTAAATTTTTTAGCGAGATATTGTGTTCTATTACTTTATTGTTAATCGTTAATGTTACTTTAGGATTTTTGTCAAAAACGACAGGATAGCGTACATCGTAATCTATTATTGCTTTAAGGGCTAATAAGGTAGCTTGCGTGGAACCGAAACCATAATTTGAACGTGATTTCATCAATTCTGCATAAACTTGCTGAATATGAGACTTATCGGAAGTCGGCGATTTTAATAATGCCGACAAATGCAGTGCGTTTACTTCCGTATTATAGGAGCGTCCCCATGAATAGGTGATAGAGTTTGAATTTTCGGCACGGTCGTAGCCTTGCTTATCTACAATTGTATGTAGTTCGGCAAGCAGTTTTTCGGCGATATCATACTCATTGAAATTACAAGCGGCATTAGCCAATAACGCCAAGCGGTAAATATCTTTCGACTTCAAGGCCTCTTCCACAGCGGCGTTGTACTCGGTTTTTATTTCTTTGATACCCGCCTCGCTCAAGGCATATACGGTATAAGCATTGGTTACAGCTGAGTTTGGCGTGGAATAACGGTATTTGCTCTCTTCCTGTATGAAATTACCCTTTCTGTCGCGATGGTCTAATAAATAATTTTTTGTACGAACGATAATTTCATTATCAAGTCCTGCTATTCCGAAACTTTTCATTTCCACCAAGTGCATCAAACATTTTGCCGTCAACGTGATATTGGCAATTCCATCGCCAAACCAGCCAAAACCGCCTTTAGCGTTTTCGTAAGAAAGTATCTTGGAATATCCTTTTTTAATATAATCCCGCAACAATTTTTCGATTTTTGGTTCATTCTTCTTTGTCTTTACGAGATAATTCAATGCCGCCGCATCAATAAACAGTTTAGAGGTCGTTTGTTCAAAACAGCCATTTGGTTCTCGAATAATACTGTTGCTTCCCAGAATCATTTGCTGCAAGACATCTGCATTCATCACAAAATTACCTTGCATAGAGCCATCTATCGGCTTATTAGCAACAAAACGATAGCTTGCCGTACTGTCTGTGGAAGCAAAAGAGGCTTGTGTAGGAAAACCTTTCGGAACAATCTCTACTTGCTCGCCAACACGGTCTTCAACGCCTTTCCCTTTGAAAGAGGTATAAAGATGCGTTTCTCCGTGCTTGTAGTTTACTTGATATGGAATGTAAACAGTAGTTGTGGAATGGGGTGCTATTTCAACATTTTTTTCTTTTGTATAGTTATCCATTAATTTAAAGTAGTAATAATCGCTGCTGATGAGCGTTCCTTTCAAGGGTTTATCGGTTTGATTTTTTAATATTACAGGTAGTTGCAGCATATCGCCGAAGCAAAAATAAGCAGGTAGTTTTGTTGTGATGGAAAAAGGCAAGTTGGTAAAATAAGTCATTTCGCCGTGCCCGGGTTTGTTGCCGCCTATGCCTTCGGCAATCACACGAAAACCACCCACCGCATCTGAATTGTACAATTTTACTGAAGCCTTGCCCAAAGTATCGGTATTTATATTTGGGTTCCAGTAAAGTGTACGGCGAAAATCCGTACGTGACTGCCTTGTCGGTTTTACATAATTATACGGATTGTAGGTTTGGTGAAGCGCAGTAGTAGCATCGGCAGCCGGAATCACTACTGATACATATTGCGGCGCGTATTTTATTTCTTTACCTAAAGTTTTATATTTAGGTAAGTTTCTACTCCATCTATTGCCTGTACGTTTAGTGGTAATAATAATTACACCATTAGCGCCACGCGAACCGTATATAGCAGTTGCAGAAGCGTCTTTCAATATTGTAATGGAAGAAATTCCTTCGGAGGGAATATTGTTAATATTTTCCACAGGCATACCGTCTATAACATACAGAGGCGTCCTGTGCAAGTCGTATGACCCGATGCCTCGTATGCTTATATTCTCACCTGCGCCGGGCGAAGCGTCGGTAACTGCTACTCCTGCTGCGCTTCCTTGCAAAACTGTGGATACGTTGGAAATAGATAATGAAAACGGATCCTTTGAAACTGTTGACACGGAACTTGTTAAATTATTTCTTGTTGCTACGCCGTAGCCAACGACTACTGTTTCTTCCAATGCTGTTGCATTATTGATATCTATGAAATCGGGCATCTCGTTCGTATCTGTTTTTTTCCCTTCCGCTACTTTTTCGCCTTCTAAAATAATGCCTGTCCGAGCCCGAACACGACTAACCGTTGAACTGTCTGCTAATTCTTTTTGTATGGCGCGCAAATCAAGGCTCAGGGTATCAATTTCTATTCCTCTATTGTTGTAATGTACGGCATTGGCTATCAGTTGCAGCTTGCCCGACCTGTCCACATTAGTAAACAAGAACTTGCCCGACTCGTTGGTGCGAAGGTGCGCTACCGTTTTTTCCTGTCCGTATGAAACAAGCCAGACATTGGCCTGTACTCCGGTTTTAGATTCTTTGTAACGAACGGTTCCGCCAATTAATCCAAGCGAAGTCGGCGGGCTTTTTATGTCAATATTCGGGTTATTTACATCGTGCCACGTAAACCGCCGCCATCCGTGCGTAAGCAGCACATAGTCGATACTCTGCATGGCTTTTTCCTTGGTTGGATTAAAATAATACGAAGCGTCTTCCACCTTGTCTTTTAATTCCGAACTCATCAGTAGCCACGAGAGAATATTGTCTTGCCTGTCGTCGGCAAAAGCGTGGATTTTATCGTCAATAACCGTGAGGGAAAGATTTGCAGATAGAGGATTATTGTTGGCATCATAAGTTTCTATATCAAGTGTTACCTCTTCGCCTGGGAGATATTCTGTTTTATCGGTAGTGATCTGTATATTCATCGGCGCACGTTCGCCAATATATATCAACCGCTCGCATTGTTCCACGCCTTGTCGGTTAAGCAGGGTTACACGCGCAATACCGAAAGGCAGACTGCTTACATCTATTAAATGTTGTCCAAGCGTTTCAGCGCCTGTGAAGTCTTGCGTAATAAGCGTTTCACCGGAAGTTATTGTAACAAAATAAGGCTCCCTGTGAGGTGTATGCACAATGAGTTTCAACGTGCTTTTATTATGGTTTGATACTCGCATCGAATAAGCGGTTTTCAGGGCTTTCGGCAAATTGTAACGTTGCGTTATTCCTTGTGGAGAAGTGATTACTGCATAGTATTTTTCGCCTTGTTGCGGTGTGAAATCTACACTACCCAAACCCATCCATTCACTGCGAAAACGGACAATTAATTTATCGGAGCTATCTCGTATCTCACCTTCTGCATCGGCAGGTTTTCCAAACTCGTTGGTAATTTTAAATGCAAGATTCCCTTCCACATTTTCTACGAGGTAGCCTCCTTCGGGGAAAAATTGCAGATTTAAACTGTTTAAAACTAATGGAATGCTTCTCGAAACGGCTTCTGTGCTGCCTTCATAATTTATCATCACATTCAGTATTCCATCTGCCGAATGAATTGTTTGAGGCAAGATGGCTGTAAGGGCGATTTTTCCGTTACGGTCGGTGCGTGCATTGGCTGTATGTACATTTTTTCCTTCCACGTTTACGACATAGCTAATCGGATAATTGGACAGGGGTTCATTTTGCTGTGTTTTTACCTCAAGATTAGCCTTGATTTCATCGCCTGCGCTATAGGCTTTGCGGTCAAAATCGAGATTCATCAATAAAAGCGGCATTTGCGCTTTTTGGACAAAAAGCTCTTTTGTGTAAGCATCGTTCTTATCAAAATTACGTATCCAGGCGGTATATGCCCGCAGTTTATACTGTCCTCCCGATGCATTTTGAGATAACCAATACGAGCCGGCGCCTATGCCGTTTTTTATGTAAATGGAAAAGGTCTTCTCCACTCCGCCGCGAGGATTGAGCAACTCTACGACTGCCACTTCGCTTAATGCTTCCTGAAGATTTAATGCCGCGTCTGTAACATACAACTTAAACCAAATCCGCTCGCCGGGTTGATAGAAAGTACGGTCGGTGTGCAGGTATATTTTTTCTATAGGGTATTTATTGATGAAATGCTCCCATTTTACTTCTTCCTGAGAAAATCCAATTGTTACAAAAAACAATATGAAAAAGATACTGATGGATAATTTTTGTTTCATAATCTTAAAACTTCATTGTGATTGTAAATGTAACATTGCTTGTTCCCGGCATATTAAAATAATCGAGTCCCTGCGCCGCTGCATAACCGAATAAGGGGCGCGCGGCATCAACGCCGCTATA
>JGI24702J35022_10001215_pt1 | contig 16024 bp, 10 predicted proteins | sample TergutTh196P4_FD_35022 | JGI IMG/M metagenome (IMG submission 35022)
GGAACGCACCAAGAACAATTTCATTGCCTTCTGCAAAGAGTACGGCGGCGAGGTGTCGTTTTTTCGCAACTGGCAACCGTTCCACTACGAAATCGCCGCCGACTTTCAAGACGTGGTATTGAACGGCGGGAAACAAGCCCTTGCCGCTCCACGCGGAACCTGCAAATCAACCTTTCTCCGATGGTCGATCCTGTTTGCCATGCTCCAACATCCGGAGCGGCATAAAACCGTCGTGTATCTCGGCGCAGTCGGCGGGGCAACAGATCGGTCCCGAAAATTCATTCTTGCACAGTTACGACATAACAAGGCACTCAAAGCCGACTTCCCGGAGGTCTGTTATCCGATTGAACTCTACAACGGAATCAAACAGCGTTGCCTCACCTATCAAGGCGTTCCGGTGGAAGCGTCGTGGAAGAATACCGAGATCGTTTTTCCGACGCTTGCCGGTTACGAAACGAGCGGCTCGGTCGTTTTGTTTTTGTCAATTGGAAGTGAAGGCATCCGGGGAGCGGATCACACTGCGGAGGCGGTTGCGTACCGTCCGTCGATGGTCGTAATTGACGATCCGCAAAGTGATATGTCGGCAAGTTCTACCGTTCAAGTGAAGGCAATGCACGGTATTGTAACAGGAACTGTCCGCGACCTCGGCGGTTTTGATCGCAAGACCGGCCTGCGGCAAAAATTATCCGTCTTGGCGGCGTGTACGTGTATTGCCCCGGAGGACTTGGCGATGCAACTTCTTGACCGCACGAAGTCGCCGGACTATCGCGGCAAGTTGCTCAAGCGGTTCGATCCGATGCCGATGAACCGCGACCTCTGGAGGCAGTACAAGGAAATCCGTACAGAATCGCAAAACACGCTGGGAAACATCTCGCTGGCCACGGAGTTCTATCGGCAAAATCAATCCGCAATGGATGCCGGTGCCGTGTGCATTGATCCGACCGACTACGAAGAGGGAATGATTTCCGGCATTCAACTCGGTATGGATCGCTGGGCGGAAAATGAGTACACTTTTTGGACGGAGCAACAAAACGATCCGGCGGAAGCGAAATACTCTTGCGGCGGATTCCTGACTCCAACATTTATCTTGCAAAAACAGAACAAACTTCCCCGGCTCCATGTGCCGCCGGAATCGGCGTTGATGACCTCCCATATCGACGCTGGCAAGCACGTTCTTTGGTATTGCGTCACGGCGTGGGGTGCCGGCTTGAAGTTCGCTCACGTTGTCGATTACGGCGTGTTTCCTCAACAGGGCGTTTCGTTTTTTCGCAAAGACACCCCGCCGATTTCGTTGCAGGATTTTTACGAAACCGGCGACGACTTCGATAAGGTCAAAGCCGGTCTGATCGAATTGTTCGACATCATTTTCGAGCAACAGTATTTTTGCGACGGCAAGGAGTTGAACGCTCACCGGCTTTCGAGTCTGGTTCATGTTAGAACGAAAAAGCCGTTATCGTTTCTTGGCTTGTGCAGTGTGGACGCTTCGGACGGCAATTATGAAACGACAATTTGGAAGGCGGTGATTGAAAGCAAGTATCGGGACAAACTGATTCCGGCTTACGGTACGAAAGCGAAGGCAAACCTTATGCGACATGTGCGATTACATCTCGGCGAGTCGCGTCGTCCCGGTGTCGATTGGATTTGCAACCCGGAGTCCCGCAAGAAAACGCTGGCACCGGGAATTGAAGTTACAAGCTTGAAATACGATGCCAACACGTTCAAAAGTTTGGTCAATTCCGCACTGCTTGCACCGGTCGAAGTCGACGGTTCGTTGACGCTCTTTTCTGATACGAAAGAGAATCACGAGATGCTTGCCGATCATCTTTGCAGTGAGGAGTACGTTATTGCCCGACGCGGTGCGAACGTGTACGATGAGTGGCGGATGAAGAAGCCGCAGGTTGCGGATAATGACCTCTGGGATGCTTTGGTTGGGACGGCATCTCTTGCATCGTTTGCGGGAATTGAATCGGCGTCTGCGAAGGCTCCTGCGCCCGTCGTTCAACGGACGACGAAGTTTTCTGAATTACAGAAACAGAAACCAAAACTAAGACGATGAATGAGGTGAAATGATTACAGAAATTGTTTGCTCTCTTTTAGGAGTTGAAACCGAGCTTGAATCGATGCATCGTCGCAATCAAGAGATTGACGATGGGTATAAGCGACAATTGAGGGCATGGAAGGCACAAAAAGAAAAGGGGAGTAAAGAATTGCCCCCTTGTCCTCCTTGTCGTTACGTTATAACTGGCCCCGGTGTTACCGGATATTGATATGACTGACGGATCGACCAAGAAGCGGAAACGGAAGAGCCGCTATCGTTGTCGGCAATGCGGCGGCGCAACCGAACTGAAGCGGACGCGGACGGTAGATTGTATCGTCATTCGACGCCGTAAATGCCTCGGAAAATGCGGACGGATGATCTATACGACAGAAACAGAAAAGGAATAATTAGCCTCAACCGCTTATCGAACTTTGTGAAGTTTCATTCGAGGGCAGTTCTTGGGTTGCCTTTATGGGTTGTCGCGGGTTATCGTAATTTTTAATCGATTTTATCATTGCATCTGCATATTTGAAAATATCGTCTATTGTTTGGAGTTCTGACTTGATCTCTTTTTTGTTTTCGTCGAAAACGGCGATATACTTTTTGGGACTGTTAAAGTAGAGGCGACAAATGGGCTTTCGGTTGTTGTCGTCAAGGAGAATGCCGAAGTAAGAAACCGTGTCCCGATAGACTATGCGATTTAAGTCAATGCTACCACGCAATGCCGCTTTGACTGCATAGAATCCTTCCAGCTCTTCTTCCGTCGTCACAATCCGGCTATCTTCTCCCTCGTTTGCGATCAAATTTTCTTCAGGCGGTTGTTCTGTCACCGACTCTTTGGCCAGTGCCGTTTTAAGTCGCTCTGTAATCATATCGCTAATGACCTGTGAAAACGACTTTTTCGTCAGTGTGGTAAATTGTTCGATTATCTTTGCCGATGCATTGCCATAAAAGCGACCGTAGACCTGCTTAGCAACTTCGCGAACAAACCATTCGCTTGGATTGGCAATCTCGTTGCGAATAAGTGTCATAATCTCATTTGTGTATTTCAGGTCGCTTGCCGTGCCGACGATGCTTTCAAGGTCGAAGTAGGATTTGTGAAACTTTTTGAGTTCCTCAATCTGATTTTCTTTCATGTCCGTTACATCGAACTCGAAAAACGGCTTTTCGTCCATTTTGTTCGGTGCAACCAAGTCGGCGAACATGCGGTACTTGATGCCGTTTGTTAGGATACCGAACTTTGCCTTCGATACCGTATAGTACCGCAGAAGTTGGGCGTCATGAAGCTCAAGGTTTTGTTTCCAATGCTTGCACTCAATCAAGATGAGGGGGTTGCCATCTTTGAAAATGGCATAGTCGATCTTTTCGCCCTTCTTCGTTCCAATATCGCAAGTGAACTCTGGGACGATTTCAAGCGGATTGAAAACGTCATAGCCCAGCATCTGGATCATAGGCATAATGAAAGCACTTTTTGTTGCTTCCTCGGTCGCAACAGAGTCTTTGAGTTTGGCAATACGGTCTGCAAGTTGCTTGATTTGGTCTTTGAGGTCCATTTGAATTTGAACAAGAAGAATGCGGTGGCGGGATTGTATATTTGTCGCGAAGCAACATTGAATTCACTCTACCAGATTTTGCGTTTCAGTCTCCCTTGTGTAGGCCTACTTTTGCGACATTCTCTGATTTTCTCTTCCGATTTTGTCGAATTTGCCTGTTTTGCGGCTCTTTTTTGGTCTTGACGGATTTTTCGGCTTTTGGTAGAGTGGGAAAAGTGCCGGGACCATGAGGAATTCACAGCACAAAAAGAAGCCGGTCGACGCCCGGCAAGTGCTCTGAAAACATTCCGAGTCAAAGGGAATACGTCACGATAATGTCCAAGAAGAAACGAAAATCGAAAGCCCCGGCATCTCAAACCTCGCGTTTTCACGCCGCGAAGGTCAGAGCCAGTTCGAGGGCCAGTTCGCTTGATTCCGTTTCCTATTCGACGGACGACGCCGATTACTGGATGTTCGCAACCAATGCGACGAGTGACGAAATTGCTAGCCCCGCCGCTCGCGCTGAAGCGAGAAAGCGTTGTCGTTACTTATATTTAAGCGATCCTTACGTGATGAACATGGCAAGGACGCTCGCTGTTACGGTTGTGGGAATCGGAGCGAAAATTCAAATCGATTCCATCGACGGAAGGCAAAATGACGAACGCTTTGAGGAGGTTGAGAACCGATTTGAATTGTGGGCGAAATCAATTCGTCTTCACGAAACGATTTCACTGATGGTTCGATCACTTGTCTATGACGGCGAGTCGTTTCTGCGCATTGTCCAAAACCCGCAAGCCCTACAAGGCGTTTCCGTCGACTTGATCGACGCCGCAAGAGTAACATCAGGCTGGCCAACGATCCGCGATGATTTGGAACTCGATGGAATTCGGTTTGATCGTTACGGAAATCCGTTTTCGTATTCTGTTGTCAGCCGCGTTATCAATCCGAATTATCAAAACATTGCCGACTTCGAGACTGTTCCGGCACGTGAGATGTTTCACTTTTTTATGAAGGACTTGGGTGCCGGACTTGGCGAACCGAGAAACATCTCCACTAACGATTCTTCAAATTACAATTATTCGTGATTCGTTGCCTCAACGATTGTACGGAGCGTTGCTCTTCGTACAAACCGGCGGCGAAGTCGGTTTCCGTTGCGCAAACAGTTCCGCGAAGAGTGAGCGGCTCGCTGACGAGCGAACAGCGAAGCGGTCGCACGACGACGACATACATGGGAGGTTGTTGCGGAGGCAAATAATTTGACCGGTACTCCGCTCATTTTGCCGGTACTCCGAGGAATAATGAAACAGAAATCCTTACAACCCGGCGACGTGCTATTGTTCCGTCCGACGTCCTTTTTGGGACGCCTCGTTTCTTGGGCGACCGGCTCGGAGTATTGCCACGCGGCAATGTATGTTGGTGACGGAAACGTTGCCGAGATGCGGGAATTTATCGGCGGTCGCGTTTTGCCGCTTGCCGATTATGTAACGGAAACGATGGACGTGTTTCGGGCTGATACGACGATTCCGGTCAAAGTCAATGCCGTGCAAAACATGCAGAAGGCCGTCAACGAGCGGTATTCTTTTTTGAACGGCTGGTGGGCGTTTTTGTTGCGCCGGATTCCGAAACGGTTACGAAAATGGTTTAACTTTGAGTGCGACCATCACGGTTATCACTGTTCGCAGGCCATCTCCAAGGCGTACCGTTTGGCGTGTTTTGACCTTCGCTATGGCCTCGCCGACTGGGCCACCACGCCGGGCGACCTCGCCCGATCACCACGGCTTCAAAAGCTCGGTCGTCTGGAATTTTGATTATCCCCCGCCAAACGTCGGCAGTTTTTCGACGGCTTGCATCATATCGATAGGTTCCACGTCGATGTAAAGTTTAGCCGTCAGTTCCGGCGTCGAATGCCGCATCAGGCGTTGCGTCGTCGTTAGGGGCACTCCCGCACGAGCGAGCATCGTACCGAAGGTGCGGCGAAGGCTGTGAACGTCGATAGAACGCCCGTCCGGGGACTTCCGCTCTATTCCGGCGGCGGCAAGATCAGCGTAGAAGGACCGGCGGATAGAATTCTTGTCGTAGGTGAATATCCGTTCGTTACTTGCGATCCCTCTTTCTTCGATCCATTTTTGAAGTTTTCCGATCAATTCCGAACGGATCGGCAAAACATCGGGGCGCTTGTTTTTTGTCGTGGCGGCCAAGACGGTAAAGCGGCTCCGTTTAAAATCGAACTGCGAAGGTGTAACGAGGCTTAATTCCGTTGATCGAAGGCCGGTGCCGACAAGAAGTTGATAAATCAAGATGTGTTCTTCCGCCTTGTTTTTTTTGCGATATTTACGTTTCCTTGCGGCGTCGAAAAGCCGCTCTAATTCTTCCTCTGTCAATGAACGACGATGCTTTTTACGTCCAATTTCTTCGTTCAGTTTTTTGATCTTTTTGAGCGGATTGGATGCGATGTACCCATTTTCGACGCACCAGTTCAAAAAAGTTTTGGTTGAGATCAGGTAGGCATTTATGGTGCGTGGTGTTTTAATGCCACTTTGGACTTCGGTAGCAATCCATTTTTCGATTTTATTGCGATCAATATTGGCCAGCGTACCGATTTGGCAAACCGCAAATAAATCCGTTATCTGCTGAAACACGCCATGAATGTGAGATTTTGAAAGCCGTTCCGCAATCATCTTGATGCGGTACTTTTCCAGAATTTCGGCAATCGGCGATTTCGAGGCGACCGCACTGACTAATTCCTCACGGGTTGCAACTCCCGCCCGAATCCGCTCAACCTCGGTTTCGAGTTTTGCCAAAATCCGATTAGCGGCATTGCGGTCTTTTGTTTTTGTCGAAACCGTGCGTACTTTCCCGTTTTCGTCGGTGTACTTGGCGATCCAAAATTCTGATTCGCAAAAAACTCGATCCTCGCCGGATAATTTACCGGTTCGTTTTTTTCCTTGAGAAGTCCATGTAACGATTCCGTTTTTGACTACCGCCCCATTCGGCAATGGAATAGTATAGGATGATTTTTGTAGAGACCCCATTTTTCTCACTCCTTGGATTTGCGCTTGGTATGCGCTTGGTCTGACAAACACTAAAAAGGCCTAAAAAGGACTATAAATGGTTAATATAGGCTAATTAGGCGGGCGGTCAAGAGGGGCTTCAAGAAACAGAAAAACCCTTGAAAATGCCGTATTTTCAAGGGTTTTCTTGATGTCGGGGCGACAGGATTTGAACCTGCGACCTTCTGACCCCCAGTCAGACACGCTAAACCAGGCTGCGCCACGCCCCGAATGATGAAAGAGATCGTATTATCTCCGTCATGCTTTGCCTCGGCAAGCCCCTCCCCACAAAATTCGTCGCCATCCCCTGATTCAAGGACACGGCGGCGTATCAAATAAGAGAGCCATCTTCGTTCCCACTCTCCAATGAACATTTGACGTAATTTTCCATGACTCCCAATAACTCCACCCCGTGCTTTCGGAGACTTCGGTCAACCGCCTCCAAATTCAACGGTCGATGTGTCATCGCATTGAAAATCAATAACACGCCGTCCGTTGCCGTGGTCTGCCAAAAGATTTTTTTCTCTTCCGGCCGACCCTCTGTAAGGCTTCCCCCATCGATCAACACAAAATCGTATCCCTCTTTCAATCGAGCGATAGAGCCCGATTGGTCCCACTGGGACTTTCCTGCATCCGCCTCGCCCCATTTGCCCCACGGCAGTAACTCAAGCCTTTCGTCGATCAGCGTTACCCGTTCCGCCGAACCCAAGGCGATTCCTAGCAATTCCGGAAGTACCGGATGATACATATTCGCGTCCGCCACCAAAACTCGGCATCCCCGTTCCACCAGTTCCCGGACGACACAGAGCAACATCGTCGAACAACCCTCCGCCGGAAAGAAACTATGAAAGCAAACCCGCGTTCGACCGCGTTTCCTCAGTGCAAGAAGCCGATCCGTCAATAAACAAATCTGTTGCGACGCCCTTTCCTTCACGATGTCACTTTTCGGCGGCCAGCGGAACGACACCCGTTGCGGTTTCACCGTCTCCCGAACTCTGTCAGTCGCGATTACTTCCGGTAGCACAATTGTTGCAACAACCGATTCTGCCACCTCCTTAAAAGGAGGCGTTTCCTCAATCACACCGACCAGTTCCGGGGTAAGCTCGTTTAACTGCGATCGGGCGGTCGTTGCCTTGAACTGTTCGGCCACATCCGCCATTTTCATCTGTCGGTGGCGGGATAAATGTCGGCGCGGCACCAAGCCTTGACGGCGACGCGTCATTGGAACGTCGACTTGCGTCAACGCGATCAGATTCGTCTCGCACGGCCTCGCTTCCGTTTCCAAAACGAACGCCGTGTCGTAGGGTTTGATCTCCCAATGTTCGATATTCGGCGGCGTTGGGAAGGGCAAATCGTCATCGGGAAGTATCTCCAGATCGAATTTTTCGCCGGAGTATCGGCTCAATGAGTATCTGGTGTTCGTTTTTCCGACGAAGAACGGCGCGCGTTTCCGATCGGTACTCTGTTCAAGCACACCAGGCGGAACATCCGCTGTGCAGACGGAAACCTTACGAATTTCCGACGTCAGATTCACACGTCGCTCGCCGAGAAAGATTGGTTTTCCCGCCACCACAATTTCGCGGCACAGTGGCGCAGCGGCGTTTTTTCGTTCAAGCCCCTGCGTGCTTTTCTCACACGATTCGGTGTTCACTCGTCCGGAAGTGATTGAGAAAATTTTTGGCAAGGGTTCTTCCGGTAGAATGTCCGTTTTCCCCGGGTTGATGCGCGAATCCTGTTTGGATGTTTGACTGTTGGACAAGGCTCGCATTGATTTGTCCGCCGCCGACTGGGACATGGTGTCGAGCAGCCGGATGGCCGGTTCCTCCGCACGGCGGCTCCACACTCCTTCGACAGCCCGAATGCGGCGAATCGCTTCCTCAATCGACAAAGTCGTCGGAGCAGCCTGATCGTCAGCGGCCTCCGGCACACCGTCTTTCGAAACGGAAGGAAAATCGGAAAAAAGAACATTCGTCGGATGGTTCTTCTCCTTCCATTCTCGCGGTTGGTTTCCGTCTTCCACCGGCGTTGACGGGAATTCGGATGAATCAAGCCGTAACACCCCGCCCAACGAGGGCTGGTCATCGTCTGAAAACAGGCGATAGACGCGTCCTTCAGAAGAAACAAACGCCGCTCCATAAAGCGCATCGGGAAGCGAGTCCCAATTCATGGATGAGTTTTCCCTCACGGCGCGTTTCTGCCTGGTTGTTTCCGGTGCCGCCATTGTCGCGTTGTTCGTGGTCAGGTATTTCAGGTGGAACGTCGGTAAACAGACGCATTGCCGTTGGTCGCAATCGGGATCTATTTTGTGAACGGGATCAAATTGCCGTTTTTCGACAGGATGAACACGATGGGAAATTTTGACGGAATCAACAGGGTTTACAGGATTGGAGGAGGGAATATGAATTCCCTTTTCCTATCCTTTTTACCCAGTCAACCCTGTCAAAAGAGACATTTTTATGGACACCTCCAATTATTCACATTATTGTGAAACGAAAAGTCATCATCTTCGTTATTTCAAACGCCGGGACCACAGGTCCCGGCTCGGATTTTGAATTTTTAGAGGTTCCCTTATGCAGTTTGACGTTATATTTCAAAGCAATCGGTAGTCCGGTTGCGGCTGATACGGTACCGGCTGGTAATTCGGAGGCTGTTGGTAGTTTGGCTGCGGTTGCGGCTGGTAAACAGGTTGTGGCTGATAACCTGGTTGCGGTTGGTAAACAGGTTGTGGCTGATAACCTGGTTGCGGTTGGTAAACGGGTGGCGACGGGTAGTTTGACGGCGGCGGGTATCCAGGTACTGGTGTTGTCGTTGCGATTCGCGGAGCATCGCCGGCGATCTGAATGGGCTGTCCCGGTATCGGACCCAAGGGTCGTATGACGTTCGGCGCCGGAGCGGACGGCGGTGCGACGGGTTGCGGCAACGGATTTCCCACTTGTGACAGTTCGTGGACGGCAGACGGTACATAATGTCCCGAAGCACTCGTTCCGGAACCGTTTTGATAGGTCACCTGCGACTCTGAAGTCGGCACTCGTCCGTAACTCATTGGGATGTTTTGCGGCGGTGAAACCATCGGAGGAGTGTAGGGACGATAGGCCGTCATTCCGGCAGCCGGCGGCGCGATCATCGTGTTGTAGGGCGGCGCCGGATTCACCGTTCCTTGCGGTCCACGACCAATTACTCCCGGTGCTATGGGAATCGCCGGTAATGGAACACTCGGCGGTTGGACTTGTACCGGTTGGACTTGTACCGGTTGGACATTGGGGATGATGGCCTGTTGATTGGCTTGAAGTGCATCCGCCTGCCGCGTCGTGGCCATTCCCCACGGCGAATACGCTTCGGACGCCGTTCGATCCCATGGCGACTGCCCGTTAACCGGAGCGACATCCGGTTTCTTCTCATCGGGCTTCACTTCCGGCAACGGATTTGCGGCAGCTTCCTGTTCGGCTTTCCTTTTTGCGGCGGCTTCCTGCTCGGCTTTCTTCCTTGCCGCCGCAGCCTCTTCGTCGGCTTTCTTTTTCGCGGCGGCGGCTTCGTCGGCTTTCTTTTTCGCAGCGGCTTCCTCGTCGGCTTTCTTTTTCGCAGCGGCTTCCTCGTCAGCTCTCTTTTTTTCAGCCTTTTTTTCAGCGGCTTCTTTCTTTTGCAACTCAAGCACGGCCGCTTTTTCGGCCTTTCTTGCCTTTCTATGCTCTTTATAGAGGACAATACCGCCGATCGTGATACAGAGAATTCCCACAAGGATCAGTGACGAGAACACATAGACTTTTTTCGCATTCGAATGCGTTCGTTCCCGATATTCCGTCATCCCGGAATCGTCATCCCCTCGACGAAATCGGGAGAGAAATATCCAGTCGCCGATAAATCGCCGTAAGACCGTTCCCGTCGCAGAGAGCGGGGGACGAATCGCCTGACATTCGTCGAGGTCGGGCATTCGGGCGACGATGCGTCCGCAGTCGAAGTCGGATTGCCGCTCATCGGCAATGTTATCCGGGGAATCCCATTCACTAGTCATTGCGTTACCTTAACACGGGGGATAGTGAGGTACTTAGGAGCGCTGCTGCTTGACGAAACAGCGCCTTCTTGACCAATCGGCTCCGAAATGGAAGTTCATGAGGATTATTTCGATTTTTCCTTAAAATCGGAAAGTTTCGGTCGTTCCGGTAAGGTCGGTCGTTTGGAGGACTCGCTTTTTGTGGTATAAATACAAGAATGAAATACACGAATGTCTGCATTGAGGCGTTTTCCCATACGCTTCCCGAAGAGGTTCTGGCTACGGCGGAGTTGGAAATGATGCTCCAGCCGCTTTATTCGCGGCTGAAACTGCCGGAAGGCCGATTGGAACTCCTGACGGGAATCCGTGAACGACGGCTCTGGACGCGGGGACGTTCACCGGGTGAACAAAGCGTCGAAACCGTTCGGCGACTCCTTGATCGGTCCGAAATCGATCCCCAACGGATTGGGGCCTTGATTCACGGTTCCGTTTGCCGTGATTATCTGGAACCGGCAACGGCTTGTGGCGTTCACCATGCGCTGGGGTTGCCGCCGACATGTATGGTGTACGACGTATCGAACGCCTGCCTCGGAATCCTGAGCGGAATGATACAGACCGCCAACATGATCGAACTTGGCCAAATCGAGGCCGGAATCGTCGTCGGAACGGAAAGTTCCCGGTCGTTGCTGGAAGCAACCATTCGACAACTGAATACAGACCTTTCGATTGACCGAAAAAGCGTGAAGTCGGCGTTTGCATCGCTGACGATCGGCTCCGGAAGCGCGGCGGTGCTACTGGCCTCCAAGGAACTCAGCCGGACGGGAAACCGCCTGCTCGGCGGAGCCGTGTACGCCCAAACGGAACATTGCAACCTCTGCCGAAGCGAGACGGACCAATCCGGCGGCGACGCGATGAATCCGCTGATGCGAACCGATTCGGAAACGCTGATGCAGGAAGGCGTTCGTGCAGCGGCAGCAACCTTCGAATTGTTTTTGAGCGAAGTCGATTGGACACGGCGGGGTGTTGGCCGAACATTTTGTCATCAGGTCGGTCGTGTCCATCAACAGTTGCTTTTTGAGACACTGGGGTTGCCGATGGAGATCAACTTTTCGACGCTCGAACACCTAGGGAATACGGGCAGTGTCGCGCTGCCGACGGCGGCGTCCATCGGTTTCGAGAGCGGATTCGTTCATCCCGGCGAACGGGTCGCTCTGCTCGGAATCGGCTCTGGAATCAACGTTGTCATGCTGGGAATGCTTGCCGGAAAACCGTAGCGAACCACTATTCCCAATCGGCGAGATCAATTAAGGCCAATCGGATTTCCGTTGTTCCCATCGGTAGCGGACCGGCGCAATACCCGACCAAGACACGGCGAGCATCAGGGAATATAAAGGACGGATAACTGAAATAACGAAGGTTCGTTTCGCTCCGTTTTTCAAATATCCGTTCCTTCTCAATAGAAGAACCGTCAGGGCTTAACACGGCAACGTGCATCGGATCGCGTCCGGCGGCGCTCGTCGGAGTCAAAGGATTCCAAAACGCCAAAAGGCGGTCGGACTCCGGAATCCTCTTGATCATGGCAGGCGCCGGCGGGGAGGTCAATACGGACGGCTGAAGTTGCGACCAAGTTTTTCCGTCGTCCTGCGAATAGGAAGAATACTGTCTTCCTGTTTTTTCCGTTCTCGCCCAAAAGAAAAGACGACCATCCGCCAGACGTACCAAGCCGGGTTCGTAGCAGGGAACCTGTTCGGGATTGGTCATCTCCCGAACCGTCCATGTTTTCCCGCCATCTTCAGAAACGCTCGTGAAAATACGTGTGCCCGGGGCGTAGTTGTAGTCGTGCCTGTTATTGACATCTCCGAGAAAAACGTATCGGCAAAATGCAAACATCAGGTTGCCGTTTTCCAACTGGATGAGCCGGTCATTGCCGACGTCATTGTATGTGTTTGGATCGGGAATACATCGAATACGTTCACTCCACGTTTCACCTTCGTCGGACGAAAACCGGATATAGGGGTAACAATCCGCCTGATTGTTTTTGACGTGGTACATTAATGCGATTCGGTCGTCTTGGAGCCGTAGCAGCGACACGGACATCGAATTCCGCTTTCCTTCTCTTTCCACGACGAGCCGATCTTCGGGCGACCAGGTTTTACCTTGGTCCTTGGAAACACGGCTCACAATCTTAGCGGGCGAGCCATCGTCCGGGTCGTTGCCGGTGTAATGGGTGTAGACGTAGAGAATGTCGCCGTTCTTCAGTTTGACGAACGAACCCTCGCTGTTCCGCGGGTTATTTTCCTTCGTCGGAAGCGAAAGGGTGATCTCTTTCGGAATAAACGGCGTCTCGTTCGTTTTCGGCAACGGGTTCCAAGTCACGATTCCGACATCACGGTAGCCATGCCGACGGAGATCGTTGCACTTTTCGTTTTCGTGGTGAAGGTGTGAGCGATGACCGGTTCCGAACGTTGTGAAAATTCGACCGTCGGGCAGTAAAACGGAAGACGTCGACTGTGTGGCACAAATGAACGTGTCGCTTCCCTTTGTCACGCCGGTAAAGGTTGCAAGGATATAACGTCCGTCAATGTCCCAGGTCTTGCCGTTGTCATTACTGACGACCGCTTCGATACCGAAACGTGGAAACCCGTTTTCGTCATCAGGATAACCCATTCGGACGACGTAGGTCATCACCATTCGCCCATCGGGAAGATTGACGATCGACGGATGATGTCGCCCCGTCTCAAAAACGACGAACGGCTCGCTCCNCGTTTTGCCCCGGTCACTGGAGACACAGGTTACCAGCCCCGAAACATGATCCAGCCACCAAGTCCGGTTGTCGGTCCGGCAAGCGGCCACGAGATCGCCGTTGGGAGCCAGAGCCAAATAAACTTCGTTGACATAATCCCACTGCGGCACCTTGATCGCTTCCGACCATGTCAGGCCTTCATCTTCACTGCTTCGAAGATAAGCCTGGCTATGATAACCGAAAGAATGAAGGCCGTCGTCACTTAGTCGCTCTTCGGTATGACACCCGGTTTCATAGAGAGTCGTGGAGTCTCCATACGGAACAGTATTTCGTGCACGAACGAGGAGTGGCGGATCCCAAAAATTCCAGGGATGTCCGTCGGGCGTCGGTTCCAACTTGTTGATGATTTCCCATGTTTTGCCGTAATCTTCACTGACGGCACGGTTGAATCCATAGTAGAACATCAATTTTCCGTTACCGAAGTACCTCATTCCGATGCCGTGGTTGACTTCCGGGCGACCTTCCCTGTTCTTGGTGAAGTGCGGCTTGGTCCACGTTTCGCCAAAATCGTCGCTTTCCATCATCATCGAACGTTCCGGATAACCGCATGCGGTTATGAGTAACAGGAGCCGCTTTTTTTCCGGCATGTAAACAATGGACGGCACGGCCGCCACGGCATTCCAGTTTTCGCTCAGAATCCGCATTTTCCCTTCCAGCACGGTCGTGTCGTTCTCGCCGTTGAGTTTGATGATCGGTTGTTCCTGCCAGCCGTTGTCCGGTTGAGGATCGTCACCGACGCCGAACATGGGAAAGTCGGCGCGGAGAAACAGCGAAAAACAGGCGAAAAACAGGATGACCGAGAGAAGAAGAGTTTTGTGATTCATAAGGCACCAAAAAAAGGAAGGGGAATGGCAAAAGCAGGAATGGAACGCAGCGCAATGACGGAACTCCTTATTCCGCACGATCAACTTGAAAGTCAAAGGCTTTCTTGGAGCCGTCCACCGTTACGGACAGTGGGGTCATTTCAGCCGAAGTAAATTTGGCATCGACCAATGTTTTCTTTGTTCCGGCTTGGGGACTGCCCGGATCGAGTGGCATGGAAGGAAGTGAAAGGTAGACCTTGTAGTTGCCCGGCGGCAAACCGTCTTTACTGTCCTGCGTTGTGCCAATGGTGTACTTCCCATCCGGCCCCAACTTTCCGATAAAGGAAAAAGTGCCGTCGGTAAAACAGACCATTCCGTCCGATAAAGGGGCTCCATTGTCGGAAAAGGTTACTTTCCCGCCCATCGGAACGCCACCGCTTCCACAACCGACAAGGGGGAGAACTCCAACAATGAAAAAGAGTAATAGCCGACGGAATTGTTTCATGGGAATTGAGTTTCTCAAAAATGATGTTTGACAATAAACTGTTCGGAAACTATTGGAAACGGTAACATTGAGGCAACAGGAAACAACCTCAGTAGCAACCGACGCCACCAACCTCATTGACCTTATTTGCCTCTTTTCCAGAAAAATGAGGTCAATGAGGTTGTTTTTTGTCGACTCAACGTTGTCTCTTGGATCGTTGCCATCGTCACGGCAACTGGACGACCGCTCCGTCGTTTACGACTCCCATTCCGTCGATAATCGCTGCCGATGTCTTGACGGTAACGGCTCGTACCGCCCCGTCGCCCAATGCGAAATTAATGACCGAAGGATGGCAACTGCCAAAACTGTACGTGCCGTAGCTGTAATATGTGTCACCCTCAAAATCGTTCGGTGACCTCACCAACGCATAACCGTCGCCCATGGAAACGGAACGAGCCGCCGAACCGTTCCAATCTCCCGATAGAAGATAAGAGCAGTCTCCAAAAACGGCACTTTCGATCCATGAATCACCTTCACACACTCCGATCTGATCGGTGGGAATGTGTTTTTCACCGACGATCAGTTGGTTGGAAGTCCCGTCGGCCCACCAAGCCATTGTGTCACGGGAGTCCCATAAAGAATAATTCGGGGAGGCAGGATTGGGGACTTTGCCGACGCGAAATGGCCCATAATTGACGAATGGACCGTAAAGGTCATCGCCAGGATGTTGCCCACACATTTCATCGTAGGCATGAGCCACAGCACATGAGCTGGCACCCATAGTAGAGATTGGATTGCGAGCGAGAACAACCGCATAATCACCCCTTGGACCGTGAATTCCACCTCGCGGCCATATCGAAGCGTCCAATGGCTCGGTGTCGCGTGAACCATCATAATACTGGGCGCCGCTCCGACGGCTTGGACAAATGTAAATGGGGACGGAACCGAATGCCTTCCGCTCGTCGTCTGAGAGAAGTCCGGCACTCACCGACCAAAACTGGCTGTTCGAGAGCATACGGCTGAAATTGTCGGATTTCGCTCTCAACACGTCATACAGTTGGGCTTGTTCGGCAAACGGCCAAATGAGCGGCCAAAAACCGGCTCGTCCAAAACTTGCGATACTGACAGGGGGCAATACCTGCGTTGTGTCGTGAAAGTTATGGACAGCGATCCCGATTTGTTTGAGGTGGTTTGTGCATTGTGCCCGTCGGGCCGCTTCACGCGCCGCCTGAATGGCCGGCAGAAGCAAGGCAATCAGAACGCCGATAATGGCGATGACGACGAGCAACTCGACAAGGGTAAACCCCCTAGACCATCCCCCCCCCC
>JGI24702J35022_10001216_pt1 | contig 16016 bp, 10 predicted proteins | sample TergutTh196P4_FD_35022 | JGI IMG/M metagenome (IMG submission 35022)
CAGATATTCGTATGCCAAAGGGGGACGGTCTTGAGATATTAAAGTATATTTATGAAAACAACCTTAATGTAGAATCAATTATTATAAGCAGTTTTAATGAATTCAATTATGCCCAACGTGCATTACAGTACGGGGCGCGCGATTATTTGCTTAAACCGGTAAGTCCAGTTCAATTACGACATTCTTTGGACTCAATAAAGATTCATTTGCAGCAAAAAGCCAATATTTCTTCCATTTTCAACATTGATCTGGTGCTCGCGGGAACAATTAACCAGCTTCCCGCTAATTACCCCTTTTTCCTGCTCCTCCTTATACACAAAGGTAATTTTGCTTTCTCCCCCGATGAGAATGAATTAATTTCGCATAACCCTGATTTACATAAACAAATTGGCATTATTACAAATGGCTTATTGATCGAAAATGAAGAAATTTGGATTAGTGCCCCTCAGCGGAGCAGATTTTGTTACGGACTTCTTGGGTATAGCGAAGAAGAAAGAGGAGAAATATTTACCCAAAAACTTTACGATTTCCTAAACAACCTTGATCCCTTGCAGAATAGAACTGACACAAATAATGTTGATTTAAAAATATTTCCGACTTCTGTTTTGGCGGGCAAAGTTGACCGCAGAATATCTTTAAAAAGCCTGGCGGATACCCTTTTGGATTATATGCGTCACAGAGGGATATTTGGAAGGAGTATATATTTGACAGAGGGCCATTATTCTTCCGGGACATCGGTGCAGGAATTATATAATGAAGGAATAATAAACGGTGAAAAATTGAATAATTCGTTACTGTCAGGCAACAAGGCCAATTTAAAGATTATCCTAAATGATATAATATGCCATTGGCGCGACAAGAACTGTCCCACCGAGACAATAATGAATATTATAAAATACCAATATTTATCCGCAAGTAAAAAGCTTAATGTGATGCTGCGTCTTAACTGGGAAAATACTTTTGATAGTATTTTCTCAGTTTCTTTTTCATGGAAACAGCTTTACGATAAATTACTCGAAATATTTTTGGATTTATCAATTTCGGAACAGGAAAACATAAACCGGGCAGAAAATATGATGAAAATGATAGATGAATACCTGTGTAATTATTATGCCAATCATATTTCCAATCAAACCTTGTCAAAAAAATTCGGATTTGTACCTTCATACATAAGCAGGCTTTTCAGGGAATACAAGGGACTATCGCCCGTGGAGTATCTTACAAAAGTCCGTATTGATAAAGCTATAGAGTTGATAAAAAATGTCAAAAATGTCAATGTTTATGACATATCCCGGGCAGTTGGTTTTTCAGATCCCAGCTATTTTGCCCGCTTGTTTAAACAACATACCGGAATGTTGCCAACCGAATATAGAGATCAATTCCTTGACAAAAATGACAAACCGAATAGTTCTATTTCAAAACCAGAAACCCAATAATAGACTTACTCGGGAATCTGCCGTGGCCATCTAGGAAGTACTTCAACCTCGCCGACGTAGTTACATCCCAGTCAGCCCTTTTATTTTATTTTGCTAAAACACCGTACTTTGGAGATGCAAGATCTACATCGCCCAGCTTTTTTACAATAAAGTTGTTTTTCCTGAACTCCTCGTAATTAAAAGCTTCAAGCTCGTCTATGGCAAGTTTATGAAATTCATAGAAATTCTCCCAATTTTCATAACCATCGCCTAAGTTGTGTTCAAGGAACGCATCGGCTATATCCATGCCCATCTGAGGCGCCACATAGAATGCCCCCATTGAAAGAACATTGACACCGTTCCCTGTAATAGCTCGCAATGCCGCAGGCACGCTTTCAACAACCCCGCAATGAACATGGGGACATTTACTGGCCGCTATATGTATACCCATGCCAGTCCCGCAAAAAAGCAGGGCACGTTCGAATTCCCCCTCTGCAATCTTCGCCCCAACTTTAAGTCCGATACGGTGGAACATTTCCGGGTTTTCCTCATCCGCTGATTTTACTCCAATGTCGGTTATATTCCATCCTTTTGATATAAGATGCTTTACAACTGCTTCCTTGAGGGGGAAACCTGCAAAATCCGCACCCACCAAAACATATTTATCTTTTACTGTTTTCATTCTTTTCCTCCAAAAATAATAAGGTCTGACCACAAAAACGAAATTAATACAGTCAGGTACACAACTGTTGCATCAGCAGAATTGTATAACTGATCTGTATGGTAGCCTCATTGGACTTTAACGTCAAAGCCCTGATACAATCAAGGTCCTGCCAAATTGCCTGGGAATTGGAAGGCAACAAAAGAAAATATATAGCTTACTCTTCCCGCCGGCTTTAACACCCTTATTCGGTTTTACCCGCAGCCGGATTTCCCGGCAGTATTATATAAGAAACCTGCCTGGCAGCGCCCTTGGGTTTGACTGCCATTGTCCTTGTTCCGTCGCCGCCCTGCCAAATTGCCTCGGGGGCTGCCAGATATTCTTCGGTTATGGCTCTGGAACGGTACTGTTCGTCCGGAATGCTTATGGGCCGTTCCGAGGCGTAAACGAGGATCCGTTCCTCCCCATAAGGCGCGTGAAGCAAAAAGTAGGTATTGTCCGGTATCACCCTTTCCCTGCCTGCCTGAAGGGAATTGGTGCCGACATCCCAGCGGTTAGGGAAAATAAGCTGCATTTTGTTAAAAACATCCAGGTGGTATACTACAAAATAGCAGTCAAGGCTTGAACGCAGGGTAATAAATAATAACTCCTGATCGTAGTAAACGTTTTTATTGGTACGAACCTCCAGTTCAAAATCGCTCTGCCTGCCGTCAAAGGGCGCCAAAATTGAATCCCGTTCATTCAGGTTTTGAATGGTAATATCCGGGTTTACCGCATTTACAAGAACGGGATCGTTGCCGGTAAGCAAATAACTTCTGGATCCCAGAAGAGTCCCGGTCTCTACTTCCACTGCCCTTAGGGAAAGATGGTAGGTACTCTGCAGCGGTTCTACTCCGCCAAAGATAATAGTCTGCCAGCCAATATTGTGTCCAATTTTGGCTGTTGTCTCATCATCAAAGTTTAGAGAAGCCTGGGCATTCTGCTCGGATAAAATTCGTTCAAAATCCTGCCGGCTTACCATGCGGAGACGGGCTCTGTTTAAAAGCAAATCCGTTACCTGGTCGGAAATATAATTTCCCAGACTTTGACTCGGCGAATTAACTGTGTCTACAACTGTAAGGTGCCCCGATGGTATCTTTTGTGAAATATATATGCAAAAATCCCATATAGCCGAGTTAAGGTCCATCGTACTTTCATTTTGGTTTGCCTGGGCTTCCATTTTTTGAGGGTTAATCAAAAAAAACGCCACGGCAAAGAGAAAAGCCAATCTTAAGACAAAGAGTTTCATTAGTTTACCCCTTGAGAAAATTATCCTGTACTCCTCCCACCAGTATAACTATATCCCTTTATATCAAACAATTCCAAAATTTACTTCACCTTCCGGAATTTTAACCGATAAAAGACGAAGTTTTATCGAATCATTGGGTTCTTCGTTTCCCCGTAGATTTAACTGTGTTTCAAGACCCAAATCCGGGATTATGACCACCCCTCTGTTGCCTCTCCTGTCCAAAACAACTGCATCCCATATAACCGGATTATTTCCGGCAGTTTCTTTTTTCCCGGAAAGATATACTGCCATCCAGTGGGCTCTGGAAGCCCTTTCTGCCCTGACTGCCACAGACGCTGCAGCTTCTGCGGCACTCACCCTGAACAGGACTTCTTCCTCTCCAAGAGGTTCCTTACCGCGGAGGAAAGCCCTGATCTGCTGGTGGCAGAGCAGATCCGTGTACCGCCGCAGGGGGCTAGTAACCTGCGTATACTCATCAAGCCCCAGACCCCAATGAACCCCGGGTTTTGCTGAAAGTAAACGCGGTCTCATGCAGCGCCTTAACTGCCACGCTCCGGCAAGACCGGACAGCCGCTTTGCCGGCAATTCTCCCGCCTCCTGGCTGATATAGGGAAAAGGAAGCCGCCTTTGCATGGCCCAACGGGCAGCTCCTTCTCCGGCCCAGATCATGCATTCCCGCACCATATCCGCGGAACGGTATGAATTAACTGTCTCTATTCTGATTATATTTTCTTCCGGGGAAGATCCGGAGGGATCCCCTAAAACTACTTCCATATGTACATCCGGAAGTTCTATTATCACCGCGCCGGTATTCAGCCTGCGTTCCACATTTCGTTCCGCGAGAGACGAAAGCATAGCCAAAACCTTGCCTTCTCCGGTATTGCCGGTAATTAAGGTGTCAGCTTCGGCATAGCTAAGGCGGGTTATTTTTACAATAGAGGGGATAATATCAATCGCTTCAACTGTGAGGCTGGCGCTAAGCGCTATTTTAAAAGATAGAGCCGGTGAAACCATAGATTCAGGCGATGATTGGCCTTTGGAACCCAGAACAAAGAAAGGCAAAATTTCAGGGGCGAGCATACGGGACACCCCTTCGGGAAGGTAGAGACTGGCGCCTCTGCCCCTGGCTTCCAAATCCGCAGGGCTTCCCGGCGATACGGAAACAGCGGGATCCGCCACATGAACCCATAGTACATATTCTTCCCGATCCAGAATTTCCAGAGAAACCGCATCGTCGGGATCCTCGCTCCAGGGATTGTCGATGGCAAAGGCAGCCATGCCTGTAAGATCAAGCCTTTCTTCAGGACTGGGCGGCGGGATGATAATTTTTGAGGAATCCCGATCAAGACCAAAACGGGACGGGTGGGGATTAACCCAGACTGTCCAGGCGCCGGAAGCAAGCAGCAGACGGTGGGCTTCTTCCGGAGTTTCGCTCCTGGCAAGCTCTTTCAGCGTTCGGCTCCTGCTGGTCTTTCCCAAAGCCAGGGCTTCCACATCCAAAAGAAAACGGCGATCGGTTTCAGATAGCGAAGGTACTTCAGCGTCTGCGGAAGCAGCTGCCCCTCCCCTTACAGTAACATTATTGGGGGGAAGTTTTTTTAACTTTTCCAGGAACGCAGCCCGATCCCCGGTTTCCCTCTGTTTGTCATCCCGCTTTTTTTCATCTTCCTCAACTGCCGTCCTGGGTCTTGCCCTGATAGCTCTTGGGTCCCCGGAAAAGTAAAGGCCTTCCCTGATTAATTCATAAGCCGCCAGGGCATTCCGGGGGGTATAATCCCCGTATGCAAGTTCCACCAGTTCTTTTAGGGTTATTCCCTCTGAATCAAGAGACATATGCGGATCTTCACTGGATAATAGTTCCCAGGCTTCACGGACATTTCCATCGTCTGCCTTTTCTTCCAGATCCTTTAATGTACAGGGCCCGGGGAAAATGACATCAATATCCTTTTCCCTGACCTTTGCCGTATCTCCGCCCAATAAAGCGATAGTGATCTTTTCACCTTCAAAACCAGAGACAACTGCGGGACGATTTTTGTATATTGCCAGGCATTTTTCCTTAATCAAGCAGTCTCCCGCGGCAAAAAGCCTTTTTTACCGGATATCCTGTTTATAAGTACCGCATTCAAAACGGTTCTTTCACCTTATCTCATTTTCATATAATGTGTAAGGCCAGAGGTAGTACGGCAAAACGTATACTGCCCATTGTTTTCATTTCCGATAATAATATAATTGGTATCCGTCTATGGCTGCATAATGGATAGATTCCAGTTAAAGGGGGAAGAATTTGAAAAATCCTTTTTTATTGTCACTAATGCTGGTCCTGACTTTTTCTTTCATTACATGTAACGGCAGAAGAGGTTCAAACGGGACATCAAATACATCCGGAAACCAGGATTCAGAAGGTGATCAGGCTGTAAGTCAGGTACAACAAGGTTTACCCATAAACGAAGATGAGCAGGGTTGGCCCTCCGGTAAAATATACCAGGTACCTGAATGGGTAGGCATTAGCAAGTATTTCGGCGGCGGCAGATCCCTGGACGAATATGCCGACAAGGGCGCCTATACCATGAGTGTTGTCGCATCAGAAGACAGCCTAAATAGATTCCTTGATACCCTTCAAAGGGCCGGATTTGAAATTTCCGATAACAGTTATTCGCCGCAAAGCAGAGATTATACCGCCGAGAGAGGCCTGGTACGCCTTGATATTGTCAGTACCAGATTGGGAAATGAAAGAGGCTACCAGATTAATTTTGAGCTTCAGCAAATAGGAGTATGGCCGCGTTATGCTTTACCGGATTTTATTAAGCCCATGGAAGGTAAAATTCTTGTGGATAATCCTGTACTATACCTGCCGGGGCAGGATCTGAGAGACGTCAATGGTGTATGGGTCGATGATTCGGGTTTTAATTTTCAGTTCACATATACAGACCTTTCAATGCTGGAAGCAGTTATGTACATGAATGATGCGGCATCACAAATGGTAAACGGAATTTACTCCAACGAATCGTATCTGGATTACGGCGGATTTGGATTCATCAAGGGCATTTCCTTCTGGAATAACCAGAGATACTATGTTTACGGCGAAGTCATTCAACTGGACAGAAGCACCTATAATTTCCTGTTCGGCTGGGCAACGGAAGAACAAGGCTGGTAACATTCACGCAGTAATATTTAAGCAGAATTGCACTTTTTATCTCTTCTCCATATACTGTTCGCATGATAGTGATGAAGTTTGGCGGAAGTTCCGTTGCAAATGCAGGCCGAATCCGCCATGTAGCCGAAATTGTAAGAGCCCACATGGATCAAAAGCCCATACTGGTCCTGTCGGCCATGGGTGATACAACAGATTACCTTTTGGAGGCAGGGGACGCAGCATTAAAAAACAGAATAGTTTCGGTTGAGAAAATTGAAGATCTTCATCTAAATGCCATTATGGAAATGAATCTTGGCGACACAGCCCTGAGGAGCATTCGGCCTCTTCTGGATGAACTGCGCAATCTCCTTGTGGGTATTTCTCTAATTCGCGAACTTACGGGAAAAACCAGGGATTACCTTGTATCTTTCGGAGAAAGACTTTCAGTTAGAATAACCGCAGCTTATTTCATCACGGCAGGCATAAATGCCCGGTCTGTGGATGCATGGGACGGGGGATTTGTTTCTGACTCCAATTTTACCCATGCGGAACTTACTGCGGAAAGCTGGAAGCTTATTCCTGAAAAGCTCCTAGAGCCCGCCGAAGAAGGCATACTGCAGGTAGTAACCGGTTTTATTGCGAAAGATGTAAATGGAAATATAACCACCCTTGGACGCGGCGGATCTGATCTTTCTGCCACCATGATCGCCGCTGCCTGCAACGCCAGGGAAGTACAGGTCTGGAAAGACGTAGACGGGATACTCACAGCTGACCCAAGGATAGTCAGTAACGCCCGGCCTGTTGAATCAGTAAGCTACGAGGCGGCATCAGAGCTTGCCTATTTTGGCGCCCAGGTTCTGCATCCCAGAGCCATGCAGCCCTGCATGAAAACCGGTACCCCCGTATTGGTTAAAAATTCCTATAATCCCGATGCGCCCGGTACCAGGATCGTTCAGTCTCTGAACGGAAAAATGAGACCAATTCAGGCCATCACCTCCCGCAGCAACATAACTCTGGTGGATATAGTCTCTTCACGCATGCTGGGCCAGTACGGGTTTCTGGCGGAAGTTTTTTCATGCTTTGCCAGACACAGTCTTTCTGTAGACATGGTAGCTACCAGCGAAGTATCGATCTCTGTTACACTGGATGCAGTTCACGATCTCAGTCCGCTCAAAAACGATCTATCCCGGATCGCAAGTGTGGAGATTAAAACAGGAAAGGCCATTATTACAATAATTGCCGATGTACGCAGATCCTCGGAGATTCTTGCCCGCTCATTCAGAACCTGTGAGCTTTTGGGTGTACCGGTACAGATGATCTCCCAGGGGGCAAGCAAGGTAAACATAAGCTTCATCGTGGATAACAATGAAGCGCCCGAAGTAGTAAAAGCCCTCCACGAAGATTTCTTTGACGCGCGTTCGGGGGCCGGAAACAGAGGAGAAAAAAATTGAAAACCGCTTTGATTGGATACGGAAAGATGGGACGTCTTTTGGAAACCAGGCTCCTGGAAAAGGGACATACGGTTTTGGCAGCAGTGGATCCGTTTTATAAGGGAGTAATCAACCCCGGGGCGCATGATCCCGGGGCAGACAAAAAAGGCCCATTTACATCACCTTCGGGAGTAACGGTTTACGCTTCCCTGAAAGATGCCCTGGACGAAGGTGCACCGGGAAAAAACCTAAAGGATGTTGACGTGGTTCTGGAATTTACAAAGCCCGATTCCGCCCCGGAAAATCTTCTTTTCCTTGCAGAGAAAAAAATTCCTGTGGTAACAGGTACTACCGGCTGGTTCGCCTGGCTGCCAGAAATCAGCCGGGTAGTCGACACCGAAGGTTCATCCATGCTTTGGTCATCAAATTTTTCTCTGGGAGTAAATATTTTTTATCGTATCGCCGAATACGCGGCAAAACTTTTTGACCCTTTCCCGGAATACGACGTAGCGGGCATGGAAACCCATCACAATAAAAAAGCCGATAGCCCTTCGGGAACCGCCAAAACACTTGTTGATCGGGTAATTGCCCGGATGAGCAGAAAGAAAAAGGCGGTATACCAGATGCTGGAAAGACCTCCGGAAGCTGATGAAATTCATTATGCCAGCGTCCGTGCAGGTTCAGTACCCGGCATACACAGTCTTTTATTTGACTCAGCTGCGGATACGGTTGAAATAACCCATACCGCAAGAAGCCGCGAAGGTTTCGCTGCAGGCGCTGTTCTGGCGGCTGAGTGGCTGATGGCCAAAAAGAGAACAGGGGTCTTTACGGTTGAAGATGTAATGGCCGAACTTTTGCCGTGGAATTAAGGTTTTTAAAGCAAATTGTCAAGAAAAAATTAGTTGTCAAGAAACTTAAATTTTTGTACAACTCTATTGTCTTTTTGAATAAATTGATCTTGCAGGGCATCCCCATGGAGCGCCCTGTATCTGGAGGAGTTTTTAATGAAAGAATTTAAAGGGGCCTTTACAGCCCTTATTACCCCAATGAAGGAAAATGGGGATGTCGATTACGATGGTTTTCGCAGGCTGATCAATTTCCAGCTAGAACGGGGTATAGACGGTCTTGTTCCCCTTGGAACAACCGGGGAAACGCCTACGCTGGAAGAAAATGAGGAAGAGAAGCTCATTCGCATAACGATGGACGAAGTAAAAGGAAAAGTTCCGGTAATTGTCGGCGCCAGTTCCAACGATACAAAACACATGGCCATCTACGTAAAACGGGCCAAAGACATGGGCGCCGATGCCGCTCTTGTGGTAACGCCCTACTACAATAAACCCAACGACGACGGCCTAATAAGGCATTTTGAGGCGGCAGCCGCTGTGGGCATTCCTATAATAATCTACAACATTGCATCCCGGACCGGACGGAACATCCCCACCCCCCTGATGCAAAAAATCGCAGCCATTCCGGGCATAGCAGGTGTAAAGGAAGCCTCGGGCGATTTGGGACAGATGGGGGATGTATTGGAAATAATTGCTTTCCCGCGCAGGAACGGCTCTAACCCATTCCGGGTCCTTTCCGGTGACGACGCCTTTACCCTGCCGCTTATTGCCCTTGGCGGCGATGGAATAATCTCGGTAATTTCCAACTTGTTTCCGGACCGGGTAAAAGCCCTTACCAGTTTATGTCTGGAAGGAAATTTTGCAGAAGCGAGAAAAATTCATTTTGAACTTCTCCCCTTTGTTAAGGCGGCTTTTATAGAGACAAACCCGGTTCCCATAAAGCAGGCAATGACCTGGGCAGGACTGCCTGCCGGTCCCACAAGGCTTCCCCTGGGGAAACTGGATCCCAAAAACGAAGCGCCGCTCAGGGCGGCAATGGAAAAGTTAGGGGCCAGGGCGGGAAAATAAAACAATGGGAACAAGGAGTATACGATGTCAAAGATTCCTGTAGGCGTATTGGGCGCAACCGGCATGGTCGGTCAGCAATACATATACCTCCTAAAAGATCATCCCTGGTTCGAGCCGAGGTTTGTGGCGGCGTCTCCAAGAAGTGCGGGGAAAAAATATAAAGACGCAACGTCCGGGCGCATCCATTTCCCCGGCATAACCGAATCTGTGGGGGAACTCACGGTTGCCGACGCCAATGACATTTCCGGAGCCATAGCCGCCTCAAAAGCCGGAGACTGCGCTTTTGTATTTTCCGCCCTGGAAATGGGGAAAGAAGAGATCCGCGCCCTGGAAGATTCCTATGCCGCTGCCGGAATTCCGGTAATTTCCAACGCGTCGGCACACCGCTGGACCAAAGATGTGCCGGTACTGGTAGCGGAGGTAAACCCCCATCATACGGAAATAATACCTGCCCAGCGAAAGGCAAGGGGCTGGGACAAGGGTTTCATCGTAGTAAAGCCCAACTGTTCAATCCAAAGCTATACCACCCCGCTTTATGCACTAATAAAGGCAGGCTTCGAAATCCGCCGGTTGATCGTAACCACCCTTCAGGCGGTTTCAGGAGCAGGATACCCCGGCGTCTCCAGTCTAGACATGATCGATAATGTCGTGCCCCATATTGGCGGGGAGGAAGAAAAATCCGAGATGGAACCTCTTAAGATTCTGGGGACAATTGAAGGCGGAATTATCAAAAATACGGAATTACCGAAAATCTCCGCCCACTGCAACCGCGTACCTGTAAGTGACGGCCATACCGCCTGTGTAAGCATCGAATTCGGTGAAAAAAAGCCATCGATTGAGGAAGTTAAAAAAATCTGGGCCGAGTTCCGGGGTCTTCCGCAGGAACTAAAACTTCCCCTGGCACCGGAACGGCCCATAATCATACGCGAAGAAGATGACCGGCCTCAGCCCCGGAAAGACAGGGATACCGACAAGGGCATGGCAATTACAATAGGACGCATACGTAACTGCAATGTTTTTGACCTGCGTTTTGTAGGTCTTTCACACAATACAATCCGTGGAGCTGCAGGTGGCGGAGTTCTGAATGCAGAACTCCTTAAACACAAAGGATATCTGGGGTAGAGTATTATTTGGGACTTCTATAACTGAAGTTCCCGGAACCTATCTCATGTAGACTGTTCCAATTTAAGGTGTTATTGTAATTGTATGAACGGTTTATTACTGCTTATTATATCCGTGGTAGTACTGGGTTCAGCGTATCTGCTGTATGGCCGTTTTCTGGCACGGAAATGGGGAATAGACCCGGGAAGGAAAACCCCGGCCCATGAGCTGGAAGACGGGAAGGAATATGTTCCGACTTCTCCGGCAGTGGTATTTGGTTATGAGTTTGCCTCCATCGCCGGAGCAGGACCAATAAACGGGCCAATAATTGCAGCAATGTTTGGCTGGCTTCCGGCTCTTCTCTGGCTGATTTTTGGATCGATTTTTTTCGGTGCAGTTCACGATTTTGCGGCGCTATACACTTCGGTAAAGAACAAGGGCAAATCCATTGGATACATAATCGAGATTTATGTTGGGAAAACCGGCAAACGTCTTTTCCTGATCTTTGTCTGGCTTTTTTCAATCCTGATCGCGGCGGCTTTTTCGGACATAGTTGCAGGTACCTTTGCCGGTTTTGAAGAAGCAGGCGCTAGAATATCAACCAACGCATCGGTAGCTTCTACTTCGTGTTATTTTATAATTGCCGCAATTGGACTGGGCTTTCTTATTCGCAAACGTAAAGCTTCGGATCTGGCAAGCGGGATCATCGCAATAGATCTCCTTATTGTCTGCATAGTATTGGGAATTTTCTTTCCCCTGTATTTGTCAAAAAGCATCTGGCTTTACCTCATCTTTGGATATATTTTTACCGCCTCCATAGTTCCGGTCTGGGTACTGGGACAACCGAGGAATTACCTAAACTCATTTCTGCTTATCGCCATGATCGTGGCAGCCTTTATGGGAGTTGTATTTACCCGCCCAACAATCTCCATACCTGCCTTTACCTCATTTAATGTAAACGGAAACTATCTTTTCCCCGCTTTGTTCATTACCATTGCCTGCGGCGCCATTTCGGGCTTCCATTCCCTTGTAGCCACAGGCGCCGCTTCCAAGCAGATAAGCAGTGAAAAATATATGCTCCCTATTTCTTATGGGGCGATGCTGGTAGAAACCCTGGTTGCTGTTCTGGCGCTGATATCAGTAGGTTCACTCGCAGTTGGCGGAATACTTCCAAAGGAGACCCCTCCGGTGGTTTTTGCAAGGGCGGTTTCCGGCTTTTTATACCAGTTGGGCCTGCCGCTCCAGGTTTCGTTTACCATAGTTTCGCTGGCGGTTTCTTCCTTTGTATTAACCACACTGGACACGGTGGCAAGGCTGGGACGGCTCTCGTTTCAGGAACTGTTTTCAATTGAAGACGATGATGTCAAAAACAAAGGAGGAAACTGGATACAGCGCATTTTAAGGAGCAAGAGCGCAGCTTCGATATTTACCCTGGGGCCCGCATGTATGATGGCCATAATGGGTTACCAGAGTATTTGGGCTCTTTTCGGCGCGGCAAACCAGCTCCTGGCTGCCCTGACCCTTATTGCCTGTACAATGTTCTTTAAAAAAACCGGGCGGCGGATCTTAATGCTCCTAATACCAACAACAATTATGCTGTGTGTCACCTTCACTTCCCTTGTCCTGTCCATAAGGGAGAAGGTGAATCAGTTGCAGAGCGGCGCCCCAAATCAGATAATCCTTGGGATGCAGTTTGGCATTGCATCTCTGCTGCTTATTCTGGGCATTTTGGTAGCGACTTCCTGTACACGGGAGCTGCTCGAAAAAGACAGGCCGGATCAGGATAATCCGGCTGCACCCGATCCAACCGGGACAGCAGGATAACAATGAACAAGTTAAGGGATGTGTTTTTTTCACTACTGACCAGCGGTAAATATACAGGGGTACAGGACGAAAAGGACATGGATGCGGTAATCCGTCTGATAGTCCTTAATGTAATTTATACCATCACATCTATTCTGATTGCATTCATAGGCGTTTCTGACATGCGGGCGGGCCTTGTAAACCGCGGCCTCATGGAACTCATAATTGGGTTCCTGATATTTTTAAATTTGATGATCCTTCATACAGAACTTCCCTTTATGGTAGGCGGAGTCATCATCATTGTTGTTTACGGCTGTTTCTGCGGCATTTCGATTTTTACATACAGTGCCTCTCATGCCTTTTCCAGCCTGTGGATATTCTCTTTCCCCCTGATGTCGATTTTTACCCTGGGACTTCCCTTTGGTCTCATACCCTCACTGCTGCTGTTCACCGCAACGATAATCGGCACATTTATGCCCGCTATAAGCGGGACAAACTATTCCCTGCCGGATGCCCTGCTGATATGCGGGGTCTATTTTTTTATCCTGCTTTTAACAACCATCTATGAATACGTCCGTTCCATAAAGGACAGATGGCTGTCCCGCCAGGACAGCTACATGAACATGGTATTTGAAAACAGCCCGGATATAATCCTCCTTTTGGATAAGTACGGAATGCTGGTTTACTGCGCGGATGTTTTTTTAAAGATTGCCAACATCAAAAGTTTTGAAAATATTCGAAAAACCCATTATAACGAAGTTTTTTCCCGTTTTTGCAACCCCGGGCGGCTGGTAGAGATAACAGGTTTTTTTCGCAACTCGGAGGCGGAAAGGAAACCAGTTGTTTTTGAACGGGCAATGGACATAGGAAGGGACGGGAATTCCAGGCATTATGAGATTCACTTTACCCCCATGTATGACATTGCCGGGGTTTTCCAGGGCTCTTTCATCCTCTTTCATGACATGACCGAAATCATTGAAGCCAAAGAACGCACCGAACAGGCAAGCAACGCGAAATCGAATTTCCTTGCAAACATGAGCCATGAAATACGAACGCCGCTGAACGCAATTATCGGCATGACCGCAATCGGAACCAACTCAACCGAGATCGAGCGAAAAGATTACTGCCTGGACAAGATCTCCGGAGCTTCCAGCCTGCTTCTGGGAATTATAAATGATATTCTGGACATGTCAAAAATTGAAGAAGGTAAACTGGAACTTTCCTATACCAGCTTTGAATTTTCCGCCATGCTTCAAAGGGTTGCCAATATTTTTGAATTTCGCCTAAAGGAAAAAAACCAGAAATTAATTGTAAAGGCGGATAATCAAATTCCGCATTTAATCTGTACCGATGAACAGCGGCTTGCCCAGGTAATTACCAACCTAATCAGCAACGCCATCAAGTTTACCCCCGATGAAGGAGAGATTGACCTTGAGGTAAATCGCATAGACCCCGGGAAGGACTCAGGCGCCTGTACGCTGGAAATTCGTGTATCCGATACCGGCATTGGCATCTCAATTGAACAACAGGCAAAGTTATTTCATTCCTTTACCCAGGTTGATTCCAGCATCTCCCGTAAATACGGTGGCACAGGACTGGGACTTGTGATATCCAAAAAGATAGTTGAGATGATGCAGGGCGATATACATATCGAATCTGAACTGGGCAAGGGCTCAACCTTTATTTTTACCATCAGGGCAGAAATACCAAACGAGGAGATCCTTACAGACATAAAAAGCACTCCTATTAAAACAGCTGCGGTGGAAGATTTTTCCGGCAAGCGGATACTTCTGGCAGAAGATATTGACATCAACAGGGAGATAGTTATCACATTGCTTGAAAATTTCAATCTGGAAATTACCGAAGCCGAAGACGGACAAGAAGCCTTTGACAAATATGCAGCCGAGCCGGAAAAGTACGACTTGGTTTTTATGGATATTCATATGCCCGGAGTTAACGGTTATGAATCAACAAGACTAATCCGGGATTTTGAAGAGGGGATGAAAATGAAGTCACCGTTAATGAAAAATCCCCGCGGGGTACCAATAATCGCGATGACTGCCAATGTTTTTAAAGAAGACATTGAACGCTGCCATACGGCGGGAATGAACGGTCATATAGGAAAGCCGCTGGACTTCAGCGAAGTGACTGCCATATTGAATAAATACCTTAACCAGAGCGGCTCTTGTGCCTGCTCAGCCGGTTCTTCTGCGTAAGCCTGATATCCTGAATATTTTCCCCTAAAGAAAGCCACTTAAATTTATTAACCTCTTTAGATACAATTCCCCAATGAGCGGCAAAACATTTCCTCTGGACAGGGGCAGACTGGAAAAACTGACAGAACAATACCCAACTCCATTTTATCTTTACGATGAAAAAGCAATAAGGGAAAACTCAAGGCGTCTGCTTGCTTCTTTTTCAACCTTCCCGTCTTATAAAGAACACTTTGCGGTAAAAGCGCTGCCGAATCCCTACATCCTCAAAATTCTGGCTGACGAAGGATTGGGCGCAGACTGCTCAAGCATGACGGAGCTGCTCCTTGCTGACATGGCGGGGATGAAGGGCGAAGACCTAATGTTTTCTTCCAATGAAACCCCGGCAATTGAATATTTAAAAGCAAGGAAGCTTGAAGCGGTAATAAATCTTGATGATTTTACCCATATTGAGTTTCTGGAAAAATCCCTAATAAAAAGCGGAGGTCTGCCTGAATTGATTTCCTGCCGTTACAATCCGGGCTTTCTCAAGGAAGGAAACGCGATAATAGGAAAACCAGAAGAAGCAAAATACGGGTTTACCCGCGAACAGCTTTTCGAAGGTTATAATCTGCTTAAGGAAAAGGGAGTTAAGCGTTTCGGCTTACATACCATGGTTGCTTCCAACGAACTCAGTCTGGACTATCATCTGGAAACCGGCAGACTTCTTTTTGAACTCGCAGTGGAAATAAAAGCAAAGTGCAGCGTCAATTTGGAATTTGTTAACCTTGGAGGAGGCCTCGGAATTCCCTACAAACCTGAACAGGAAGCGGTTAGCTGGGAAGCCCTGGCAGCCGGACTCAGAAAACTTTACGACGAAATTGTCATAAAGAACGGGCTAAATGGAATGGCTATTCATACAGAGTATGGCCGGCCCATTACTGGCCCTTACGGCTGGCTTGTCGCCAGGGCGATTCACAAAAAAGAAATCTACCGGAACTATATTGGCCTTGACGCGAGCATGGCCGACCTGATGCGGCCGGGCTATTACGGGACTTACCATCACATAACCATACCCGG
>JGI24702J35022_10001217_pt1 | contig 16011 bp, 9 predicted proteins | sample TergutTh196P4_FD_35022 | JGI IMG/M metagenome (IMG submission 35022)
GGCGGCTTCGATAAGTCGCAATCAGGGTGGTACCGCGGGAAAAATACTCTCGTCCCTGAGCAAGTCCCTACTTGCTCAGGGACGTTTTATTTTGAGCAAGAAAACTCTTTATAACGGAAGGTGGTTAGTTATGATTAAGGTTGTTATGTTGTTAGTGTTTTTTGCAATTACAGTCTCTATTGGGTTGTATTTCCGTAAGAAAACAACAAATGTAAACGATTTTGTCTTGGGCGGGCGCAACGTCGGTCCATGGATTTCGGCGTTCTCATTTGGCGCGACTTATTTCTCCGCGGTTGTGTTTGTCGGGTATGCCGGGCAGTTCGGATGGAGGTTTGGCACAGCCGCGGTATGGATTGGCCTCGGGAACGCATTCATAGGCTCGTTGATGGCTTGGTTCATCCTCGGAAGGCGCACGCGTATAATGTCAAACCATCTAAAAAGCGCTACAATGCCGGAATTCTTTGGCCGCCGGTATTTATCCACAGCATTGAAAATAGGGGCGTCTATCATTGTATTTATCTTCCTGATACCCTATACCGCATCGTTATATAACGGGCTGTCTCGGCTTTTTGCCATGGCGTTTAATATACCATTTGAATACTGTATCCTGGCAATAGGGATTCTGACGGCTGTATTCGTGGTTATGGGCGGATACTTTGCGACGGCGGTTAACGATTTTATACAGGGAACTATAACGCTTATTGGAGTTGTAGCTGTTATAGCGGTTATCTTAGGGCAAAATGGCGGTTTCACCGCGGCAATTGATTCGCTCGCCCGTATAAATGACCCGTCCGTATCGCCGGGCGCCTATACGTCTTTCTTTGGCCCAGACCCGATAAACCTGCTGGGCGTTTTCATCCTGACATCGCTTGGTACCTGGGGACTGCCGCAAATGGTTGCCCGGTTCTACTCTATTAAGAATGAAAAAATGATTAACAAAGGCGCGATCGTCTCCACATTCTTCTCTATATTTGTCGCCGGCGGCTGCTACTTTCTTGGGAGCTTCGGTCGCCTGTACGCGGATGTTGTGGAAGTGAATCCAGCGGGCGGCATAATTTACGACTCCATTGTTCCAAAGATGCTATCCGGGTTCTCCGAAGTTATGATCGGCGTAGTCATAGTCCTGGTGTTCGCGGCATCGATATCCACATTATCTTCACTGGTCATTGCGTCCGCGTCAACCCTGACGCTTGACTTCTTGAAAGGCCATGTTATTAAGGACCTGAACGAAAAAAAGCAACTAATAACCATTCGCGCGCTGGTCGTGGTGTTTATTATTATATCTTCTGTGATTGCAATATTTCAGTTTCAGGGCGGCATCTCATTTATCGCTCAGTTGATGGGAGTGTCTTGGGGCGCGCTTGCCGGTTCGTTCCTGGCGCCCTTCCTATACGGGTTGTATTGGAAGCGGACCAGTAAGATTTCAGTCTGGTGCTGTTTCATATTCAGCACGGCGACAATGACTCTTAACATATTCTTCAGAGACTCATTCCCGGTCTTATTACAGTCGCCCATAAACGCCGGCGCTTTTACCATGCTCGCGGGATTGATTATCGTACCGTTGGTCAGCATCTTTACAAAAGCGCCAAAAAAGGATGCGGTCGAGCAGTGCTTCTCATGCTACGATCAGACGGTTTCCGTCAAGATTCGCGACGATCTTGGCGACGTCGGCAACGGGGGCTAGAGAGTAGCGATGAAAATGGGATATGGTAATCTCTGTGTGGTTACGCATGGTTTAGGAGTGAGATATCGCCTGAGAGCGGCGCAAATCAGGGAGAGGCATAGTTTATGGGCGGCGCACTATATAAGTGCGGCATAGTTCAGGGGCGGCGCACTATATAAGTGCGGCATAGTTCAGGGGCGACGCCATTTAAGAGCGGCGCGGTTTAGTTGTAACGCGTGGTTCAGGAGTAAAGATTAAACCTATCGCCTTTTGCGAACCCAATGATAGTCATCCCGTATTGTGCGGCAATTTCAATCGTCGCGTCCGTCGGAGCTGAGCGGGATACTATCATTGGAATTCCGGCGCGTACAGCCTTAAGCGCAACGCTGCCCGGCAGCCGCCCGCTTGTATACAGGCATGAACGGGATATATCCGCTTTGTCCAGCAGCGCCCTGCCCACGCATTTATCAAACGCGTTATACCTGCCGATATCTTCGTAAAAATACAAAACGTCAGCGTCACGGCATATCATAGCCGAGTGAACGTTACCTGTTCTTGTGAAGACTTCAGACTTTTCAAGCATCAAGTTGGCGTTGCGAAGCACAACCTCAGGTTTCCAATCCATGGGTTCAAAGACGGCGCCAAGCGGCGCTCTCTCAACACTGCGCGGCGCCTTGATATAATCGCCGCTGTCTGTCGTAACCATGTCTGTCTCCGCCCCGACAAAACCGCCGACGCCTCCCTCCAGTCCGGAACTGAGGCTTGAAGACAGCCAAACGCGCGCGTCACAACCGACAAACTCAATAGATTTGACGTCATCCGCGCGTGAAATGATCCCTTCGGAGTAAAGATATCCGTAGACAAGCTCCTCCATATCCGCAGGCAGACACACCAACTTAACGATGGCGTCGCATTCCAGATACACGGACAGGGTGAGTTCTTTTAGAATTTCGTCTTCATGTTCTGAATAAACTCCGCCCTTGTAGCGTTTGATGATATGTTTAATCGTTGTCATAAATTACCTTTGATATTGTTCTTACTGCGCCGGGCATTCTTACACGGGGGCTATATTTACCACACAGACTTTCAACTCGGGTATCCTGGCTATTTCATCGGTAACCGGGTTGGTAAGCCAGTTCGGATTGCCGTCGGGGAAGTGGAACGTCATAAAGGCCTCGTGCGGGTTAACCTTATTGCCAACTCTGGCCGTCGTTTCTATCTCCCCGCGGCGCGAAGCGACTTTCACCCTGTCCCCGTCCTTGATGCCGAGCTCGTCCGCGTCCACGGCATGCATCTCTATATACGACTCGTTGGCAATCGCGTTGATACCTTCAGTCTTTCCGGTCATTGCCCGTGTATTGTAGTGATACAGCATGCGACCGGTGCTCATTATAATTGGATACTCGTCGTCCGGGCTCTCATCCGACGGTTTATACACCGCCGGGTAGAACCAGCCCAACCCCCTGGTGAACTTATCCTTGTGCAGGAAATACGTCCCCTTGTGATCCTTGTCCGGGCACGGCCATTGCAAAGTCTCGCCGGAATCCAGGCGTTCATGGCTGATGCCGCCGAAAGCCGGTGTAACGGACGCTATTTCGCGGAATATTTCCGCGGCGCCGCCTTCGTAGTGGCAGGGATAACCCATCCTGGTCATCACATCGCAGAAGATATCCGTATCAAGGCGCATCTCCCCTTCCAATTGAACCGCTTTTCTAACCCTCTGTACCCTGCGCTCAGTATTGGTCATTGTGCCTTCCTTCTCCGCATAGCTGACGCCCGGCAGGACAACATCGGCAAGTTCAGCCGTTTCTGTCATGAATAACTCCTGTATTACGAAGAACTCCAGGTTATTGAGTCCGTCCAGAACATGTTGCGTATGCGCCTCGCTGACGACCGGATCCTCGCCGAATATATACAAGCCTTTAATCCTACCCTCTTTTGCAGCCGGAATGACCTGGGTTGACGTCAACCCCTCTTCCCCGTTAAGCTTGACTCCCCATGCCTTTTCGAATTTCTCTCTGGCTTCAGGTTTTGTAACGCCCTGATAACCGGGGTAATTATTGGGTATACAGCCCATGTCACACGCTCCCTGGACGTTGTTTTGCCCTCTGAGCGGGTTCACGCCGCATCCCGATTTGCCTAGCTTCCCCGCAACCATGGCTATATTTGACATACTCATGACTCCCTGGGTGCCTGTCGAGAATTCCGTCACTCCAAGGCAGTATATAATAGGGGCTTTTTTCGCCGTCGCGTACATTCTGGCCGCCTTACGCAGATCATCGGGATCGATTCCGCAAATCTCGGCGACTTTTTCGGGAGTGTATTCCTCCACTATCTTTGCATATTCCTCAAACCCTTCGGTTCTCGCCTTTATAAACTCCATATCAGCCAGTCCTTCACTGATGATGACGTTTACCATGCCGTTCGCAAACGCAACGTTTGTTCCGGGACGGAGTTGAAGGTGTACATCGGCGAGGCCGGCAAGATCGATCTTCCTGGGGTCGACGACCACGAGCTTTGCCCCCCTCCTGACCGCCTGGCGAATCTGAGCGCCCGCCACAGGGTGCGCCTCAGTTGGGTTCGAACCGATAAGCAGGATCATATCTATATCCCTGGTTATATCCTCGATCGGGTTTGTCATAGCGCCCGATCCCAATGTCAAAGCAAGGCCGTGAACGGAGGCTGAGTGACATACCCTGGCGCAGTTGTCGACGTTGTTAGTGCCAATCGCCGCGCGCATCATCTTCTGGAAAAGGTAATTGTCCTCGTTCGGGGCGCGTGAGCAGGAGAATCCGGCAATTGCGTCCGCGCCGTTCTTGTCCCTGATCTCCTTGAACTTAGCGGCGACGAGGTCGAGGGCTTCATCCCAGCTTGCGCGCTCAAAGACGCCGTTTCTCTTTATAAGGGGGTGCGTCAGGCGTTCCGGCGAGTTGACAAACTTGTAAGACCCGAATTTCCCCTTGACGCACAGCATGTTTCGGTTTGAAGGCCCGTCCGCCGGTTCTGCGCCCACGACCTTATTGTTCTTGACAAGGAGGTCGAGCTGACAGCCCACTGCACAGTGCGGGCACGTTGTCCGCACCCTGTTAACCTCCCACATCCTGTAGCCCTTCTTATTGTCCTTTGACGACAGCGCGCCGGTGGGACAATTTGACACGCAATTCCCGCATGATTCGCAAATGGATTCGTCCCAGGGCAATTGATACGCCGGGGACATTTTAGTATCAAGCCCTCTGCCCGTCATACTTATAACGTCTCTCCCCTGCCGTTGTTCACACACCCTCGTACACCTGCGGCACAGGACGCAGAGCTCCGGATTGTATTCAAACAGGTGGTTTGAGACGTCCTTTTCATTCATGTGCGTTCGTTTCCCGCGAGTAAAGCTCGTGTTCTCAAGCCCGTATTCAAGGGAATGCTCCTGAAGTTTGCATACCCCGTTTTTTGCGCAACTAAAGCAATTAATGACGTGATTGCTCAACAAAAGATCCAAAATGAATCTACGCGATTCTACAACTCTTTCCGAGCGGGTGTTGACCTTCATCCCCTCGGCGCAGTGCTCGGTACACGCCGGGATCAGCCCTCCCTTGCGCCCGCCCTCTATTTCAACAACACACATCCGGCAAGCCCCATCCGGCGCCAATTCTTTCAAATAGCATATTGTGGGGATATTGATTCCATTTGCGGTCGCAGCCTCCAAAATAGTTGTCCCCTCGGCAACCCGGATCGGTTTTCCGTCTATATGTAAATTAATCATCTTTTTTGCGTGGATTTCTGCATTTATATCGTATAATATTGTTTCATCTCTTGTTTTCACTACTGACATTTGACTACCTCCAATGTTTTATAAACTTTGCCGTTGATTTAGCCTTTGCCGCTGGTTTAGCCTTTGCCGCTGGTTTAGCCTTTGCCGTTGGCTTAACCTTCGTCTCTAATTTAGCCGTTGCCGCTGATTTAGCCTTTGTCGCTGATTTAGCCTTTGTCGCTGATTTAGCCGTTGCCGCTAATTTAACCGGTGATTCATTCAGCCGTTGGATTAAGCGCTCTTCATCGCTCTTCATCGCTCTTCATCGCTCTTCATCGCTCTTCATCGCTCATCGTTCCGGCTTCGAATTCAACCATTGGTTTAAGCTCTCTTTATTCCGGCTTCGAATTCAGCCCGCCTGTATTTGATCGCGGATTGGACAGCAACTCCCGAGGCTTTCCCCAGCCCACAGGCCGATAACCCTATAACATGCGTGAGCATACTGTCGAGTCTTTCGATATCCCCTTCTTTAGCGGCGCCTTTAACAAAATTCTCGAGCAGCTCGACGATCCTTACGTTGCCGATTCGGCACGGCGGGCATTTCCCGCACGCTTCATGGACAAAGAACTCCATAACTTTCTTTGAATACTCTACTACGCTGACGCTGTCGTCCATTACTACAACCGCGCCCGACCCCACGGCCAGGTCCTTATCCCAAAGGCCCTGGTAACTGTATAATCCATCCAGTTGCTCCGGGAATGCGAGCGGTCCTGACTGCCCGCCCAGATGCAGGAACTTGATAGGCCTGCCCGTCGACGTTCCGCCGCCATACTCATCAGAATACAGAATGTCGTGGAAAGGCGTTCCCAGCGGGACCTCGAATACCCCGCGATTCTTTGCGTGGCCCGATACAGAAACAAGTTTTGTGCCTCCGCCGTCCGCGGCGCCTAAATCCAAAAACGCTTTACCTCCAATATTTAAGATGGCTGTGATACAAGCGAACGACTCAACGTTGTTGACAAGCGTCGGCTTCAAATACAACCCGACTTCAGCCAGATGGGGCGGTTTTACGCGCGGTCGCCCGGTCTTCCCCTCAACCGAGTTTAGTAAAGCCGAGTTCTCGCCGCAAACATACGCGCCCGCACCCGATACAATTGTTATTGTGTAGTCAAACCCATCTATCCCCATTATATTAACGCCCAGATATCCAGCTGCTTGCGCGTTGTCTATGGCCTCCTGGAACAACTTCTGAATAGCTCTGTATTCGCCTCTGACGTATATGAAACCCTCTCGCGACTCGAATAAGTATCCTGCGATCAACATCCCCTCAATGATACTTAAAGGATCCTGTCCAAGCAGCATCTTGTCCTTGAATGTACCCGGCTCTCCCTCGTCGGCGTTACATACAATGTATTTTGGCGTTTCATCAACCCCGTACAGGTGCTTCCACTTTCGCCCGGCAGGATAAGCCGCGCCGCCTCTGCCCCTCAAATTGGCTATATCAACTTCCTCCAAAATTCTCTCCCTGCCCATCTCAATAGCCTTACGAACACCTTCAAATCCGCCCAGATTAATGTATTCCTCAACAGACGCTGGGTTTTTCAATCTCCCTATCCTTTTAAGTAAAACTGGCTCTTTTAAGTTTATACTCATGTCAAAATCTCCAATCCACAGTTTGTCTTTCACAGATCACTGTCCCTTTTACCTTCCCTGAAGTCTATAGCGAATCTATCATACTGCTCACTGATCCCTTATCTCTTCCCTGAAGTCTGCCGTGAGTCTATCTTACAGCTCACTGATCCCTTTTGCCTTCCCTGAAATCAGCGAGCAGCTCTTTCACTTTTTCCTTAGTTAAGTTCCCATATACGGTATCCTTAACCTTGATTACAGGTCCTATATCACACGCTCCCACGCACGGGGTGTATTTGTAGCAAAACATACTGTCCGGAGTTGCTTCGTTTAATTCTACCCCCAGCTCGTTTCCAAGCCATTCCACAACCTCATCCGACTTTGTGAAATAGCAGGGCGTCGAGTTACAGACCTCCAACACATATTTTGCTTGTGGCTCAGTACTGATCATAGAGTAGAATGAAGCAATTTCATAAACTCTGGTCTCGGTCATTGACAATTCTTTTGCCACTAACGCCGCCGTTTCTCTGTCAATATACCCTTCTTCGGCGACGTTTTGAAGCGCTAGCAAAATGTTGAGGATATTCTCCTGCCTGCCGCCATTCTCCTTAATGATTGCACGTTTCTCCTCGATTGCACGTTCTTCCTCGGGTGAAAGCTTCTCCCCGATTGCGCGCTTTTCCCCAATTGATTGCTTTTCCCCGACTGTAGATTTCTCTTCGTTGGTCAATGTCTTATTCATTCAGTGACTCCTTTCAGAATAATATGTATTCTGTTATCGATTATAGGAGTTTATAGTCCCCGTGGTCAAGCCCTACTGATCCAAAAGGAACTCCCTCGTTTTTGTTTTTACCGTGCCAGTCAGAGCCGCCCGAGATATACAGCCCGTTATCCTCCGCCATTTGCAGATACTTTTTTGAATCCTCTCTGTCATGCACTGGGTGATAAACCTCCAGCCCCTGTGCGCCATACCTTATCAAATCAATGACGACGCTGTCGTCCCTTATGTTTTTAGGATGGGCAATCACCGGTATGCCGCCGATCGATTTTATTATGTCTATAGCGTCGTATCCGTTGAATGACCCATACGATATGTAATCGTCATTTTCAGGCCAAAAGCACTTGTGAAATATATCCCACAAACCAATGCCCGGGGCCTCATATTCGTCAATCTTCATCGCTTTTATGACTTGGGCGCCTGAAATTCGCGGCTGTCCCTCGTTGAGTTCCAACACCCTCTCCCATCTAAATGAGAAGATGCCATCAGCGCAAGCTTTTTCGAAATTTGCCCTCGTGCTTTTTGTTTTCTCCTCCGACGTTTCACAAATATATCGCTCAAGCTCTTTACTGAACATATCAATATAGTACCCGAGGATGTGAATCATTTTGTGGTTTACTAATGTTGAAACCTCAATCCCGGGAATTACCCTGATCTGAGGCGGCGTTTGTTCGTCCCTGAGCGCTTTTTGCCCGCTGACAGTGTCATGGTCGGTTATCGATATGACCCTTATATTGTGTGCGCCGGCAAGATTACATAATTCCTGCGGCGTGTCGGTCCCGTCCGAAAATGTTGAGTGCATGTGCAAGTCGGCATACATTATATACTCTCCATAAACTCTCCCAAATATTCGTCGTTTATTCAGCTACAGTAGAATTGCGTTTTAATCTTATAGCGCGAGTATCGATACCAATGCGGGCTAACGCTCGCAACTAAAGATCGGGTAGCCAACTAATGACCACCCGACCTCTCAATTGCTTGGTTTCAGTTAAAACCTGTGTATTCATTTACCTGTTTTCAGGTTAAGCCTTTTGTCCAATTGCTTGTTTACAGGTTAAGCCTTTTGTCCAATTGCTTGTTTTCAGGTTAAGCCTTTTGTCCAATTGCTTGTTTTCAGGTTAAGCCTTTTGTCAAATTACTTGTTCTCAGCTTAAGCCTCTTTGTTCAATTGCTTGCTTTCAGGTGAAACCCTTCTTCCAAGCTATACAAATTACCTTGCGATGCATATGCTTAACAAACAATGCAAGTCTTACCTAAAGAGAGATTTTTACCAAACGGAGCGAAGCCTGCCAAACGATGCAGAATTCACCCAAAAGGCGCGCCCTACCAGATAATGTAGCATTCGCGGATCTGAACGTTGCCCTTGGTATCTACGTAAATGTTATAGCCCGCAACATTATACACGCCAATCGCGTTATTATCGATTGAAAATACCTCGGTATAAGGTATTACCCTGCCATCCGAATAGTATTCCGTAACAGTGACAGTTAACGCATTTTGGTTGCCCTTTAGCTTTTCGACTGAAGCCGTTGGAATCGGCTTACACCAACCGGCGTACAGATTGACGCTCTCTTCAATCGGAGTATTGAAATCGAACAGGGGGCCGCCGTCGCTTCCGGTGCGCCATCCGTCAAAGATGAGGCCGAACGGCATTTCAGGTACAAACGATTCGGCGACGTCGCCGCGCGCTACAGGACCGGCGGCATAGACTTTGCCGTCCACTATGAAGCTCACAACTGCGGGCTCCAGAGTATTAAAGTCGGTGATGCTGGGAATTTCTACATACGAACCCGCGCCAAGCTTTACCGTCAGTTCGGGTACTAAATGAGGCGCCGCAGGTGTCGGGGTGTATCTGTAGTCTATGGAGTAAACCATGACTGCCAGTTTGTTGCCTGCCCTGAATTCCCAGTCGTTGGCTTCGAACGAAAAGGTATAGCTGTTGAACTCTCCGGGTACAGGTACAATAGTCTGGTAGTAGTACTCGGGGATGTAGTTTGTGTCGCCGGCTTCAATATAAGTCTTGCCGTTGGGGTTAGGATTCTGGACGTCGGCGTGTCCCATGGCGACCAGCCTATACGAAGTTGCTGAGCCGGACGGCGTTGCGCTGAGGGGCGTAATAAGAGAGATATTCGGAACGCCGTTATGAGCCGGAATAACTGTCTGCTCCGCCGTAGGGACGTTGTTGAAAGCACGGGTTGGACCAACTTCGACCAACGCGGCCGTCATATAGCCATAGGGCAGATCCGACGCGACTTCCAATGTCGCCTTAACAGTTCCCGAAAACCTTACATTCTCCGTTATGTCGGAAACAAACGCCAAACGCTCGGTGCTGGGCGCCGCCAGGTTGGAGAGCCCAAAGACGCGGGTTTCCCAGTTCGCAAGCGTAGCGTTGACGCGGCTGTCTGTTACTGTCTTTTCCGCCGTGGCGGGTACATCAAGGCTCAAGGTTCCCGCGGCGCCGTCGCCGTCGGTATTTAAGTAATACCTTGTGTATTCGGAACCCGGTACTGGCCATGAATCAAAGAATTCGTATTGCCCGGTTTGGCTGCTTATAATTGAAAGCTCCGGCATATCTTCGACGATATTGTTTTCTATGCCGTACAGATAGTGATCCAACCACTTATGCGCATTATAGAAGAACGCGTCATGGGTATATATGCCCGTATGCGCGCCGCGGTGAATAACCAACTTAATGGGCGCCTGGGATTTTTCTTTGACCGCGCGGTAGAACTGGTCAAACTGCTTTGTCTTAACGTTCCAGTCGTTGAGGCCGTGTGTGACGATGATGCCGGCGGTGACCTTATCGACAGTGGCCAAGTAGTTCCTGTCGTCCCAGAAGCGGCTGTAGTCGCCGGAATTGCGATCCTGATCCTCAAACATCTGTACCATATTCAGCTCAAACTGCGTGCGTATGCCAACTCCGAAGAGGTTCGGAATATTATTGTAATAAGCCGCGTTGGATGCGGGAGGATTGGTTGTTATACGGGTGCTTCTGGAGTTGCAGTATTTTGCCAGGACGTCGGCGTCCTCTCCCTGATAACCGCCGGGGGCAATAACGCCGCCGTTTTCGCGGTAATAATCATACCAACTCGAAATAGCGGAAGCCGGGATGATAGCCTTCAAACCCTCGATGCCGGAGCAAGCCACTGCTATGGGCAGCGTGCCATTGTAGGAAACGCCGGACATGGCGACTTTGCCGTTGCACCACGCTGTAGCGTCAATCTCATTGTCGCAGTTCTGGTCTTTATACGCTCTCGCCTTTCCGTTCAGCCATTGTATAACCGCCATGGCGGCCACTGTCTCGTCTACGTCGCCGCAGCTCGTATAGCCGTCAGAACGTTGGTTGCCGATTGAGGAGCCAGCGATGATGGCATATCCGCGCGCAACCATGTAACTGCCAAAGCTGCCTGGGCCAATGCTGGAGATAGATGTGATCCTTGTCGCCGCGGCAAGCGGCTTCGCGCCGCGGCTGGCAGGTATGTTGAGCGCGGGAACCGCCGCGTCGCTCCACGGCCACTCTGACGCTCGCGGGTTTACGCTCTCGATATCGTCTCCGTAGGTGTAACCCTCCGTGCTGGGGTTCTCCACAAACGGAAAATTAGTGACCGAGTGATTGGGTATGTTGAGAGTGCCGTCCCTGTAAGGGCTGTTCTCAAAAAGAACGGGGACCCTGATTCCGGGCAGGTCTGACTCCGCCGGGCGGCGAATCTGGATCCTAATCAGGTCGCGCTGCCCCGTAAAGTCCGTATCCAGCGGGCATTCCACATAGACTTCCTCCATGATATTCGAGGACCCAAACTGGAATACGGGCATGGTTGTGCCGGTTTGTTCATCATATAAACCGGGGAACTGCGCCAGGTTCGCCTGGAAGCTCTCGTCGCCGACAGCCGGCTGCGGTTGTGGGGCGGCAAAAGAAGTTGCCGGCAAGCTCAAAACCAGCGCCAGTAGAATTGCGACAAAAGCCGGCATAAAACGTTTTTTGAAATGCATTGAGTTTCCCTCCATGATAAAAAGATTTTAAACCGGATTAACACAAATGAAAATTTATTTAAACCCCTCCTCTCAAAGATTCCACAGATTAGCAACTGACTAGTTAGTTCACAAATCCTCATGTGTGTGTGACGGTTTAAACTTAATTATATCACAGGTATTTTATTTTTGGAAGATTTTATAGAATTTTTATTTGATCTGCGCCTCAATGGGTACTATTCACGGGTATTCAGCTTTTGGCATTGCCTGTAAAATGAACAAAAGCGCAGGTTCTACCAAAAATACAAATTTATTACATTGGGTATTCACAAATTCAACACAATTCATTGGTAAGATTGTATCTGAAAAAATCACATTGATTGGAGGTAGTGTCAATGAATCAAGAATTATGCAGTTGTCCGGGCTGTGAAGAAGATCAGCCGTATGCGCAAATTGCCAATCTTGTCGACCTTTACAAAGACAAGCCCGGCAGCCTGATTCAGGTACTGCACCAGGCGCAAGAATTATACGGTTGCTTGCCGCTCGAACTGCAGAAAATAATCGCCGACGGTATGAACGTCCCTCTTTCAGTTGTAACCGGGGTAGTTAGTTTCTATTCATTCTTTTCCACAACGCCAAAAGGCGAACACACGATCCGGGTTTGCCTGGGAACCGCTTGCTACGTGCGCGGCGGCAAAAAGCTCGTGGAGAGCCTTGTCGACAGGCTGGGCGTGGAAGTCGGGGAAACAACCGACGACCGTCTTTTTACATTCGAGGTTGCCCGTTGTATTGGCGCCTGTGGTTTGGCGCCGGCTATGATGATCGACGACAAGGTGTACAAACAGGTCAGTCCGCAAAAACTGGGCTCAATTCTGGCCACGTACCAAAACATAAGCTAAGGGAGGTGTTTTTTTGATTACATGCATATCCGATTTAAAGAAAATGAAAGACGAATATCTGGCTAAAATGGGCAAATACGAGCACATAGCCATGATATGTTTCGGCACGGGCTGTGTTGCGTCAAATTGTGAAGAAGTCCGCACAACCTTGGTGGAAGAGTTGGAAAAACACGGCCTGAAAGAAAAAATTGCCGTCGTCGAACGCGGCTGTATGGGCACATGCGCCGTCGGCCCGGTGGTCTACGTATTGCCCGACGAGACGTATTATACGGAAATGAACGCGGAAAAGATAAGGACCATCGTAGCAAAACATTTTATCGGGAAAAAACCGGTGGAGGAGTATACTTTCTATGATTCCATCCAGCGCAAGCGCATGACCAACATAAAGGACGTCAGTTTCTTTAAGGATCAGGTGCGTATCGCTTTGCGCAATTGCGGCTTGATCGACGTCACATGCATAAACAGCTATATCTCAAAAGACGGTTATCTGGCGCTGGCCCAGACGCTGGAGAAAGGCGACCGTTTCTATGTCATTGACACTTTGAAAAAAGCCGGCTTGCGCGGCCGCGGCGGCGGGGGATTCCCCACCGGCGTGAAATGGGAAGCGGGGTATAAAGCCCCCGGCGACGAAAAATACATGATCTGCAACGCCGACGAAGGCGATCCGGGCGCGTTTATGGACCGTTCCGTGTTCGAGGGCGACCCGCACACAGTGATCGAGGGCATGATCCTGGGCGGTTACGCCGTGGGCGCCAACCACGGCGTGGTTTATATCCGCGCCGAGTACCCCATAGCCATCCGCCGCCTGGAAGCGGCGCTGGAGATGGCGCGCGAGCAAGGCCTGCTTGGCAAGAATATCCTGGGTTCCGGCTTTGACTTTGATATCGAGATCCGCATCGGCGCCGGCGCTTTCGTATGCGGCGAGGAAACCGCGCTGATGGCGTCGGTGGAAGGGCTGCGCGGCGAACCGCGGCAAAAGCCCCCGTTCCCCTTCGAAAGCGGCCTGTTTGGCAAACCTTCTATTATAAATAATGTTGAAACGTTTGCAAATGTACCGCCGATCATTCTGAACGGCGTGGATTGGTTCCGGCAATACGGCACGCCCGAAAGCCCCGGCACCAAGGTATTTGCCCTTACAGGCAATATCACGAACACGGGCCTGGTCGAAGTGCCCATGGGCATCCCCCTGGGCGACGTCATATACAATATCGGCGGGGGCATACCAAACGACAAGAAATTCAAGTCCGCCCAAACCGGCGGCCCTTCGGGCGGCTGTATTACGGCGGCCAACATCAACNCCCCAGCCGAGTATCAAAGCCTGCTCAACTTGGGGACAATGATCGGATCGGGCGGCCTTATCATTATGGACGAGGACACCTGTATCGTGGATACGGCCAGGTTTTTTATGGACTTTATCCGCGACGAATCCTGCGGCAAATGCGTCGCCTGCCGCATCGGCACTAAGCGGATGCTGGAGATACTGGAACGCATCACCACTGGTCAGGGAGAGGAAGGCGACGTCGAGCTGTTGGTCGAGTTGAGCGAGACTATCAAGGAGACGGCCATGTGCGGTCTGGGACAGACGGCGGCCAATCCGGTTTTAAGCACGATAAAATACTTCCGTGACGAGTATGAAGAACATATCCACAAGAAATACTGCCGCGCCGGCGTTTGCGCCGAGCTCTTTATTTCACCCTGCGAGAACACCTGCCCCGCGAACATCAACGTTCCCGGCTACACCGCCCTCATATCGGCAGGCCGATTCATCGACGCATATAATCTCATACGCCAGGAAAACCCGTTCCCGTCCGTCTGCGGCAGGATATGCACCCGGCCCTGCGAGAGCAAGTGCCGCCGCCGCTCTATGGATGAAGCCGTTGCCATCTGTTATCTGAAACGGTTTGTATCAGACTACGCGCATAAGAACGAAAAGCCCTTTGAGCAGGATATTGTCTTCCCCAAGAACGGCAAAAAGGTCGCGATTATAGGCGCAGGCGCTTCCGGCTTGTCCTGTGGGTATTATCTGGCCCGCATCGGATATGAAATCGACGTATACGAGTCAGAGAGGGTTGCCGGCGGTATTCTGGCCTTCGGTATCCCCGAATACCGATTGCCCATGGATGTCCTCCAGCATGAGATCAGGCTGATCGAACAGACCGGCGTCAGGATTCACCTGAATACCACCGTAGGCGAGGATATTGAGTTCCAGTACTTGAGGGAGAACTATGACGCGGTCTATGTCGCCATCGGCGCCCAACTCCCGATGTACATTGGAATTGAAGGCGAGCAAATGCCCGGCGTTTACCACGGCATTAACTTCCTTAAGAAGGTCAATCTCGGCGAGAAAGTCGATATTGGCGATACGGTGGCCGTCATCGGCGGCGGCAATACCGCTATCGACTCGGCCCGCACGGCCCTCCGCCTTGGCGCGAAGAGGGTTATCATTCTCTATCGCCGCACCAAGGACATCATGCCCGCAGACAAAGTTGAAATCCGGGAAGCCGAGGAAGAAGGCATCGAGATTGTTGAACTGGTCTCGCCAGTCCGGATACTGGCTGATAAATCCGGAAAAGCAGCAAGCATTGAATGCCAGAAGATGAGGCTTGGCGAGTTCGACAGCGGCGGGCGCCGCAAATCCGTCCCCATCAAAGACTCAAATTACATTTTGGAAGTAGATTCCGTGATTCCCGCCGTCAGTCAGCAATCTGACCTGCCCTTCATACCGAAAGATCAAATCGGTTTGACGCCTTGGGGAACTTTCGACGTCAATAAAGATACGATGATGACCACGATGAGGAACGTCTTTGCCGGCGGCGACGCCGTTCACGGCCCTGACACCGTCATCCAGGCCATCGCGGACGGCAAGCTGGCGGCCGAATCCATCGACAGGCAGCTTGGCGGGCGGGGCGTTCTCAACAAGGGCGCCGAAATCGAAATCCCTGACGTCTACGATGAGGACGAAGTCACGGAATTGTGCCGCTATCCTATAGAAATAATGGATGTAGAAAAACGCATTGATAATTTTGACGAGGTTATCCTTGGTTATCATAAGCTCACAGCTATAGCTGAATCCATGCGTTGCCTGCATTGTGAAAGGAGGTAACGAATTATGTCAAAAATGATTAATCTGAACATTAATAATATCCCCGTCTCCGTTCCGGAGGGATTGACCATCATCGAAGCCGCAAAACGCAATGGCGTCAGCATACCGACTCTTTGCTACGTCGAGGATTTACATGAATACGGAAGCTGCCGGATATGCGTAGTCGAGGTCGAGGGCGCAAAAACCCTGCAAGCCTCCTGTGTAACTAAAGCGCGCGATGGTATGGTT